>ERZ773194.4083-NODE-4083-length-11928-cov-15.678430_pt1 | contig 11928 bp, 13 predicted proteins | sample MGYA00511240_ERZ773194 | MGnify/ENA primary metagenome ERZ773194 (study PRJEB29015, sample SAMEA2737774) | human gut metagenome | biome: human gut; feature: human-associated habitat; material: faeces | place: China | collected 2012 ... | reverse complement strand
CAGAATACGACGATAACAGGACACCCATCCTTGCGGTACTGAAAAGCAGCGTATGGTATAGGGAAAACGGCGGCTGCTCTGTACGGGGCGGCCGTTGTTTTTGCTGTCCCAACATTTTTCAGATGAAAGGGACCTATGCGTATGACAGGAGAGCACAGGAGGTGCCGCTAATGCTGCGGCAACAAGCCGCGCCGGGAGTATAGCCGGACGATACCCGGACACCGTAGGATACCTATGCCCTCCGACAGCCGCCGACAATTTCCATACTGAACCGCACCGAAGCGCCCATGCAGGCTTTTATGCCTGTGTGGGCGCTTTTTGTCGTTCCCGGCACTTTTTCGCCGTGGGCTGCCGCTCCCCGCCGCCCTTCGTTCAGACCTTTTTACCCACTCGGATCTGAACGGAGGAACAAAATGTTTAATAGAAAAAGCATCTATGCGCTGAATAAGAAAGACCCCGATGCCATCGTTTATATGGACGCTAATGAAGTCATCGTCCGCCTGACCCGCGAGGACTTTGCCAGCGAGGAAGAATTCCTGAAATGGAAATCTTGGTCAGATGGAAACTACCACACCGAGGACAATCAGGATGTGGTAGAGGGGAAACACAATACGTCCATTGATGACCTGTCCGAAGCCGCACTTTCCATTCCTGCCATTGATGTGGTTATGGAGCGCCAGCACGAGAAATCCGAGCGACGCAGAGTGGCTTCCGCGATGGTTTCTCAGATCAGGGACAAGCTGACGGAAACACAGTTCCGCAGACTTTGGATGTACTACATTGACGGAATGACCGTTGATGAAATTGGGCGGATTGAGGGCATCAGACACCAGAACATTTCCAAAAGCATCGGCTCCACAATGAAGAAAATCAAAAAATTTTTCCCGTAAGCTCAAAAACAGGGTGCAAAAATGCCCTAAAAAAGATGATAGGTGAAGGGACATTCTCCACGAAGCCTTTCACCGAACGTTGAAAACTGAATAGACCATGATGCAGGCACAAAACCCGCGTGATAGCGGCATAAGGTGCGCCGCCACGACGATGGCTTCAAGGAGGTGATTCCGGAAAAGCCATCCGAGCGATCTACGCAGCCTTAGACCCGATTCGGCAAATCGGGCGCGATGACAGCGCGGCGGATAATGAAACTTGCTCACGCCCTCCCACAGACTTGAGGGGGAACCCTGCGGTATGCGCCAGCTCTTTGAGGCAGCGGTATCGTGGAGTTATGACAGCCCTGCCAAGGGCGGCCTGCATCATGCCCACTATCCGGGGCGCGTGGCAAATAGGATGGATCTTCTCAAATGGACAAGCAGAGCGGCTGCGCCGGTATTCGCCATTATGTTATGTGGCTCCAATTCTGCCCGCGCAGCCGCCTCTCAAAGTCAGATACCATGCGCTGATGGCCTTTCCCGTCAGCGCATTCATGTGACCTTGAGGAAACCCACCAAACCGAGAAAGGAGATCGCCATGATGCAGCCGACACCAAACGAAACCCAAATCCACACGGATGAACTGGTGGACATCCGGGAAGTATCCGTAGACAAAAATCTTCCCAAGGAAGAACGCATTGCCGCCTTTATTCGCCAGATCAAAAATCCTTACCGCTTCCGCTGCGGCGATTTCGTGGTAAACGCCTGCTTCGCCGGGAACGGTGTTACGTTGGAGGAATGTCTGCAAGGCATTTTGCGCTGAGCGACATCCTCGCTTTTTTCCGCAGAGAGTGCTATGATCGGTGTGGAAAAGGATGAAAACCAAATAGCCAGATAACCACTCTTTTCATGCGGGAGCAGTCCGGGAGAAAGGAGTGCTTTTTCATGCCTAAATTCAAAGCCACCGCTTATATCCGCCTGTCCTACACCGACGATCATTCCAGCGAGAGTGACAGCGTTTCCAATCAGCGCAAGCTCATTGAAAACTTTGTGGAGCACAACCCAGATATTGAGGTCGTTTCCGAAAAGATCGACGATGGATACAGCGGCATCATCTTCGACCGTCCCGCATTCAAGGAAATGATGCAGGATGTCACCGATGGAAATATCAACTGCGTCATTGTAAAAGACCTCTCCCGGCTGGGGCGCGAGTACATTGAAACCGGCCGGTATCTGCGCCGGGTATTTCCGGCCTATGGGGTGCGCTTCATCGCCATCACCGACAGCATCGACACCGCCCACGACAGCGGCGATGATCTGACCGTATCGGTCAAGAACATTATGAACGAAGCCTACTGCCGGGACATTTCCATCAAGACCCGTTCTTCTCTGGACGTGAAGCGGCGCAACGGCGATTTCGTCGGCGCGTTCCCGGTGTACGGCTACACGAAAGCCGAGGACAACAAGAATTTGCTCGTCCCTGACCCCTACGCCGCCCGCGTTGTCTGCGACATCTTCCGTATGCGGCTGGAGGGCGCAAGCGCCTCTAAGATCGCATCAGAGCTGAACCAGCTGGGCATTCTCTCTCCGCTGGCATACAAGAAGAACAACGGCCTGCCCTACGCGAAAAAGGGATACACAGACAAGGCTGACTGCAAATGGTCGGCAACCACCATCATCCGCATCTTGCAGGACGAAACCTATACCGGAACGCTGGTGCAGGGCAAACAGGGTACGCCGCATTACAAGATCAAGCAGATGGAGCAGCGCCCCGCCTCCGAGTGGGTGCGCGTCCCGGATGCCCATAAAGCGCTGATTGCCCGTCAGGATTTTGAGCTGGTGCAGCGCATTAAGGGACTGGATACCCGCACTTCTCCCAACGAGGATACGGTGTACCTGTTCTCCGGTATTCTGATCTGCGGGTGCTGCGGAAGCCGCATGACCCGCAAGACCAACCGTGCAAACGGCAAGGAGTACCACTACTATTATTGTCCTACCGGCAAGAAAAAGGGCTGCGCCCATCCGGTCATGCTGAAAGAAAGCAGCCTGATCGACTGTGTGCGGGACAGCCTGAAAGCCTATATCGGCAATATTGCTTCTCTGGAGGCGCTGCTGACCGGCATTGACCAGACCAGCATCAATCAGGCGCTTGCCAAGGAATACAGCGACCACATCACCGACAACGAGCGCCGGTTGGAGCAGGTGCTGGAGTTCAAGGCACGGCTTTATGAGAGTCTTGTGGGGGGTATGCTTACCAAGGAAGAATACGCTTCCTATAAGGCAAAGTACACCAAGCAGGCCGAGGACATCCGCGAGAGCGTCCGCGTTCTCAAGGAAAAACTCACGGAGGTGCTGGAAAACCGGAGTGAGCGCAACCGCTGGATTTCACAGTTTACGCAGTTCTCCACGCTGGAAACCTTAGACCGCAGGGCGCTCATTCACATGGTACAGAGCATCCGCGTCCGTGGGAAGAAGGAGCTGGATATTACCTTTACCCATGAGGACGAATACAAAAAGGCGTTGCAGCTTCTGGCGCTGGCAGCGCAGCAGAAAGATTACGAACAGAGAAAGGTGGGCTGAGCATGGCAAGGAAAAGCAGAAAAGAAACGGCTGCGGTGGCCGTGCAGGAGGCTGACGCCGCTTGCCGCGCCGCGATCTATGTCCGCCTTTCGGTGGAGGATACCCACACGCACAGCGTATCCATTGAAACCCAGCAGATGATTATTGCCCGCTATCTGGAGCAGTACCCGGAGATCAGCGTGTACGATACCTATATCGACAACGGCGCGACCGGGACAAACTTCCACCGTCCGGGCTTTCAGCAGATGCTCTCGGATATTGAGGCCGGTCACGTCAACTGCGTCATTGTGAAAGACCTCTCCCGTTTGGGGCGGAACACCATCGACACCGGCTACTACATCGAACAGTATTTCCGCATCCGTAATATCCGCTTTATTGCGGTCAATGAAAACTTCGACACCGCCGCCCCAGAGGATGCCCATTCCGGTATCATCATTCCGCTGCGGAACATGATAAACGAAGCCTACGCTTTGGACATCGGGCGCAAGATCAGGGCGCAGCAGCGGCAGGCCATGAAGGACGGCAAGTTCATCGGTGCGCGTACTCCCTACGGCTATCTGAAAGCCGAGGACGATTGCCACCAGCTTATCATCGACCCCGTTGCCGCCGTCGTGGTGCAGCGGATGTTTCGTTGGGCTTCCGAGGGCGCTGGCCTGAATACCATCGCCGTGCGGCTGAACGAGGCTGGCATCCTCACCCCCAGCCACTACAAGAAGATGCAGGGAAAGATCACCCACGAAAATTTGCTCGGCAGCGGCAAGTGGCAGACCCGAACGGTCGGCGTCATTCTCCGCTCCGAGGTCTACACCGGAGATCTCGTTCAGGGGCAGACCAAAACCGTGGATCACCGGCAGGTCAAGGCTGATGCCGAGGAATGGACGGTGGTGCGGGACACCCATGAGGCCATCATCAGCCGGGAACAGTTCGCGGCGGTGCAGGAAATTCTCAATCAGACCGCCAGCCGCGCCAAGGCGCGGGAGGTCAAAGCCTTCACGCCGAATCTTCTCAAAGGCAAGGTGTTCTGCGCCCATTGCGGCGGCAGCCTGCACCGGCAGAGAAACATCCGCAAGAAGTCCGACGATGTGTACTTCTACCATTGTCTGAGCCAGAGCCGAATCAGCAAGGATGCCTGCCCCGGCGTGACCATCCGCGAGGATGCGTTGCTGGATATGCTGGCAGATATGCTTCAGGACGCGCTTGATACGGCGCTGGGGCAATACACCCTCTCCCTTGCAGAACTGCCCCGGCAGGCCGCTGACCGCGCTGAGCTGCGGGAGAAGATCACCAGCCGCAAACAGGAAATCCAGCGGCTGCGCGGTATCGTGCGGAGTTTATATGAAAACCTCGTCCAAGGCGTTCTCACCAAGGATGAATACTTTGACTACAAGGAGAAGTACGAAAGCCGCATTGCCGACCTCGCCGTGGAAATGGAACAGTTGGAGGACGGCCTGCGAACGACGGATGCTCAAGCAGAGCAGCACCGGGCGCTGGAACAGGATGCCGCGCAGATCAAGACCGACCGTGCGCTGACCGGCGCTCTTATCGAGCGGCTGATCGACCGCATCGAGGTATCCCACGATAAGCAGATCACGGTGCGCTATCGCTTCCAGAGCGAGTTTGAAACCTATGCGGAGGTGCTGGAACAATGCAGAAATATGTGATTGCCCTCTACATCCGCCTCTCCATTGAGGACTACAAGTATGACAGTCTGAGCATTGAGAATCAGAGCCTTGTCCTCCACGAATATGCGGCCTCCATGCCCGAAGCCCTGAACGCGGAGATCATGGAGTTCATCGACAACGGGTACAGCGGCACAAATTTTGAGCGTCCGCAGGTACAGAAGCTCATTGAGCTGGTGCGGGCCAATCAGATCGACTGCATCATCGTCAAGGATTTTTCCCGCTTCGGGCGTAACAGCATTGAAACCGGCTACTTCATCGAGCGTGTGTTCCCGCTGTTCCATACCCGCTTCATTTCCATCAGCGACGATTTTGACAGCAGCAAATTCAAGGGCGACACCGGCGGCATGGATGTGGCGTTCAAGTACCTCATCAGCGAGTATTACAGCCGCGATATGTCCATCAAAACCAAGAGCGCCAAGTACGCCAAGATGCAGCGCGGCGAGTATCAGAGCAAGATTTGTCCCTACGGCTACCGCAAAAGCGCCGATGGCAGAATGGAGCCTGACCCGGAGGCCGCTGCCGTCGTGCAGCTTATCTTCCAGCTTGCCGCCGAGGGCGTCAACGCCACGGCCATCACGCGGGAGCTGTTCCGCAGAAACATCCCCACTCCCGGCCAGTACAAAGCGGCGCGGGGCAATCATACCCACGATATTTCCCGCTGTCACGGGATTTGGAGTGCGTCCACCATTCTCCGCATTTTGGAGGACGAACGCTACACCGGCGTGTATGTGATCGGCAAGCGGGCGGTTCTCGAAGTAGGCGGCACCAGAAGCCGCCTGAAGGACAGAGAATCGTGGTACATCATCCCCGACCATCACCCGGCCATCGTAGAGAAAGCCGTGTTTGATACCGTGCAGGCCAGCCAGCTCCGCTTTTCCCAGCCCAACAAAAAGAAGCGGGACTACCCGCTGAAAGGCAAAGCCTTCTGTGGCTGCTGCGGTCATGCGCTGTCCCGCACCATGCAGAAAACCTCATACTATCACTGCCGCCATTCCGAGGCGGACGTAGAAAGCCGCTGCCACAAGATGCGCCTGAACGCCGCAGAGCTGGAACAGACGGTATTCCTGACGCTGAAAAAGCAGATGGAAGCCGCCGCACCGCTTGCCCCTGACGGTACGCTCCGGGTAGATGCTTCCGTACCGGAACGCGCCGAATATGAGCAGCAGATCGAGGTGCTGCAAGACGGCAAGCGCACTTTGTACGAACGCTATCTCATGGGTGAGATCGACCTGAACACCTACAAGGCAGAAAAGGCCGCGTGTGACGAGCTGCTACTGAAAACAAAAAACGCCTATGCCGCAGTATTGGCACAGGCGAAGCAGAAGCAGGATGAACAGGCACGGCAGGACAGCCGCAAGGAAGCATCCAAGGCGATTTTCGATGCGGACACGCTGACCACCGAGCTGGCCGAACTGCTGATTGACCGGGTACTGGTGTACCCTGACAAGCGCATTGAAATCGCATACAAAATCCAAGACATTTTCGCTTGAGGTGGCAGATATGAAAATCGCTTTCTATTGCAGAGTGGACGGACAGGGCTTCGGCTTTGTCCTCCCCGAAGAAGCTGACAAGCTCCGCGAGTTTTTCACGGAGGATTGGGATAAAGTCGTGTTGGCAAGGTAAAAATTGCAAAAATATGTCGCATTTTAATTTTTTGTGCTATCTCCAGAGATGGAGATGTTGCGATAAAAGTTTTTTTGCTTTCAGCGGCACCTCCACCACCCTCCCATTTGGGCGGGGAATCGCTCTTGGATAAATCACAGGCCGCTCCTTGGCACATATAATGTATCATAGTATCATGAAAACTGGGTATACAAGAGCTCAGCATAGAGGAGGGACTAATATGAGTCGATATCCATTTCAAGCCAAGCAACTCTCTTATGGTTATATTTCATTCGTGCCATATTGTGATCCTGATACGTTATACTTGCACCATAATCGATATTATACGAAAAAGGTTCAGGAGCTCAATCGGCTTGTCGTACAGCACCGTCTGGAAGACACAAGCCTGGAGAATCTTCTCACTCAGAAAATCAATTTGCCCATTGTCCAGGAAGAACAGTTAAAATCGGCAGCGGGCGCCGTCTACAACCACGAACTATACTTTGACAGCATCCAAAATAAAATCGGATCCCCGCCGCTTAACCGTTTGGTTGGAGTCCTGATCTCTATCTATGGCTCCATGCCAAGATTCAAACGGCTGCTACTTGAGGCCGCTGAAAGTATTCCTGGTTCTGGGTGGGTCTGGCTGGTTTCTGAAAGGAACGGAGGACCCCACATTGCAATTACGCGCGATAATGAAGCGGTAGCGTTGGATTCAGTGCAACCCATTTTGGCTATTGATATGTGGGAACACGCATATTTTCTGGATAATCAGTTTGATAAGGAAAAATATTTGGATGCTTGGTTTTCCTTTATTGACTGGGAGAAAGCAGAAAAGCGGTTTCTAACTTCATATTATTGATGTCATATAATGACACAAAATATCTCGCATATTCCCGTTTCTCTGTGAACTCCCTCCACTCACTTTGGTGTAGCAAATGGAGTAGCGGTTACATGCTTGGCAACGGTTTCCGCTTTTGAGTCTCTACACGTCTCCTTTCATCAATGAACCCGCGTTTATTCAATATGCGCAACGTCCTCTTAGCTTTGGGGTGGGCACAGACGCACGCCGTTGCTATTGTGCAGACATTTACTTAAAAAAACGCACCTGTCTCGCATATCACGGAAAACGCCATACTATATGTGCCGTCATTCCCATGCTGATGAAACAAGCCGCTGTCACAATCTGAAGGTCAATGCGGCTGGGCTGGAGCAGGCTATATTCCTCACGCTGAAAAAGCCGCGTGTGATGAACTGCTTTTGAAAACAAAAAATGCGTATGCCGCAGTATTGGCATAGGTGAAACAAAAGCAGAATGAACAGGAGCGGCAGAACAGTCAACAGGAGGCAGTAAAAGCAGTTTTCAGTGTCAATGGGCTGACAACTGCACTGACCAGTCTTCTGATTGATAAGGTGTATGTGTTCCCCGAAAAGCGTATCGAGATCGCATACAAAAACAAGGACATTTTTTGAGAGGGGAGTAATTTAAAAATCGCTTTTATTGCAGGATAGGCTCAATCAGCTTAGCTTTGAGTCCTTTCCGATGAAGCCGAAAAGCCCCGCAAGTTTTTCGGCGCCTATCTGGATCGCGCTGCGCTTGAAGAACCTTCAAGCGCAGAATAAAAATTTTTGTCGTGTGCTTGACATACGGGTGCCTGAGATCGTGAAAACGGGCGGAAGGAACCCCGGCGTCGGCCGCAAGCTTTTTGAAGCGAAGATAAACCGTCTGCGCGCAGAGATTCTTTCCGAGCGAATTTGTGAAAACCAAATTGTGAGGATTGCTCCACAGAGAACCGGCTCTCAGCCTCTGCATATTCTGCGCTTTTCGCTGCCCGGTCAACACCTGCATGACGTAGCTGGCGGGGGAGATGATGCGCGTCTTTCTATTTTTCGTGCTTGCCAGAACATAATCACCGCCGGAGCCGCGCACTTTCTGTAACTGCTGCTTGATTGTGATCGTGCCGCTTTCAAAGTCGATGCAGTCCCATGTAAGCCCCAACACCTCGCCCTCTCGCATTCCTGTAAAAAGAGTTACGAGATAAACGGATTCATATTCGGAACCATTGATCGCGTTAAGGAAGGCGGCCATTTCCTCGTCAGCGAGGGGCTTTATCTCGGCTTTTTGAATCTTGGGCAGGTCGGGCTTGTCTGCCGGGTTGTGCCGGATATAGCCGAGCGCAACGGCTTTTTCAAGCGCCTTATGCAGCGTCCCGTGAACATTCTTCTTTGATTTTGCAGATAACGGCTCACCGCTGCGCTTGTTCGTCAGGCCATTGTACAGCCGCTGCACGTCAACGGCGGTCAGCTCGGAGAGGCGAAGGGCGCCGATGGCGGGCTTGATGTGTTGCTTGATATTCGCTTTGTAGCTCTCGACCGTGCGCGGCTTGACGCTGTTCAGGTATTCCGCCGCCCATGTGTCGAGCCATTGGCCGACAGTCAGCTTCGACGGTTCAAAATAGTCTCCGTCATTGATAGCGACTGCGGCGGCCTGCATTTTTTCGCGCACTTCCTTTTGCGTCTTGCCAGAGAAGCTACGCCGGAGCTGCTTGCCTGTGCCGGGATCGCGCCCGATGGTAACGCGAGCCTCCCAATATGTATAGGGGAGACCGTTCTTGACAACGGTCTTCTTGCGGATGTTGCCTGCACCCTGTGCGGCGCGGCTGTTTTTCTTTCTCGGCATTGCATTTTCCTCCTATATCATGCTAAGATATAGGGGCAGTAGGCTACGTCAGTTTGCTGCCCCTTATAACCGTCCTCGGTGCTGCAACACCGAGGACGGTTTTTTGTTTGGTAATGAATTGCTTAGTTTTCAGTATTCCTGTTGCGGTGATCTCTTAATAGATTTGCTTCGGCGGAAACAAACTTGTTCAATGTGTCAGCCATGATTACGAGATTGCTTGCGGAGCGCATTGCATCTGTGTTTGTCTCCTTAGTGCCGTTATTCCAATCGCTCCATAGTTGACCATCTACAGGTGCGTAGCTTCTAAAGAGTATTGCACCAGCTAATGAGGCTATAACCAGTTGAAAAAGATCGCTCTCTATGAGGTGATTAAAAATAATGTTAATAGAGATATTTTCGATTCTGCCGTCAGGATCGTTGATCCGAGCGACAGATGGAGAGGTTTCAGGATTAGACAGGGATTGAACTTTTTCAATCGCAGTTTCAGATAGGCCCGTACATTCTGATGCGCCTCTTACGGATATATCAGGTGTTTTTTTCACTGTTTTGCCTAATAGGTAGTCCGTGGATACACCGTAAAAGGTTGCAAGACAATCGAGAAATTCAACTCGCATTTTCATGTTTGCAAGATTATCTGATTTTGAGCGGTTTTCATCGCATATTTCATAATTTATTAGGCTGTCTTTGCTGATATTGATATGATATTTGCTTTGTAGTTCCTCGGCCAAAGATTTGTGTGAGAGTTTTCGCTCTTCTCGAAGTTGCTTCAACATCTGTGCCATTTCAAAAGATTGTTTTTTTCGATCCATATTATCACTCTCTTATAAACGAATAGATTCGACTTAATGGGATTAAAAGGTTGAATAAAATTTATTTCATTCTGCTTGTCTTAAACTTGCGTAAAAGGTAGAATAGAAACATCTCTTGTGATGATGATAACAGAATAAAATCCACTTGTCAAGAAGGGCGAAAACAATGGAAAACGAAAATATCCGAAAAAGAGCAAAAGCAGCAGGTATTCCGCTATGGAGAATAGCTGCTGAACTGGGGGTCAGTGAGCCGACCATTATTCGCTGGCTGAGATTTCCGCTTTCAGACGAGAGAAAAAAGAAAATTGAGACCGCTATAAAAAGGCTCGTTGATGAGGCTATTGAAAGATTAAGAGAGGATGGTGGCGATGGAAAGAATTGACCCTATCGCCGTTTCGATGACGGAGGCGGCGCGCCTTATGTCGGTCAGTCGTCCGACCATTTACGCATGGTCGAAGACGGAAGGCTTTCCGATTATCAAGATCAACGGCTGCTCTCGAGTTCTCGTCGACGGACTGCGGGAATGGGCGAGGTGGAAAGCGGGGGTGACGGGTGACAATGAGCACTGAAAAAGAACGTGCCCCTGTCAGCAGTAGGTCATTGACGCAGAAAAAGTTTCTTATTTCCGACTTGCTTCACGAGGGGGCAGAGAAAGGCACGACGCTTGCTGAATTAGTCCAGCTTACCGGCGAGGATGAGCGGTCGATCCGCCGTCGCATCCAGGCGGAGCGCAAGGCTGGGAAGCTGATTTTGGCCGACTGTAAAAGTGGGTACTTTCTGCCGACGAGCATGCTTGACATTCAGCGCTTCATCAGCTCGATGTCGAGAAGATCAAGGGAGATCGCGGCGATCTCACACGCAGCGGAAGATGCGCTTTTAAAGATGACCGGTCAGGAGACCTTGCGGGGGTGGCAAAATGGCTGAACGAAGGATGTTCGCAAAGTCAGTCATCAACTCGGCTCGTTTCCTGACGATGCCGCCATCGTCGCGCTTGCTTTACTATGATCTCGGTATGGCTGCGGATGATGACGGAGTCGTAGAAGCCTTTACCGTGATGCGGACGACAGGCGCAGCAGATGATGATTTGCGGGTGCTCGTCTCTAAAGGATTCGTGTCACTGCTGAACGACGAGTTGGTCGCTTATATCACAGATTGGAGCACGAATAATCAGATCCGTAAGGACCGATACCAGCCGAGCATTTACAAAAATTTGTTGGTGAAATTGGCGGACGGCAACCAACGGTTAACCGATGGTTTACCAGACGGCAACCAACGGTTAACCGATGGTTTACCAGATGGCAACCAACGGTCAACCCAGTATAGGTTAGGTAAGGATAGTTTAGGTAAGGTTAGTACAGGTGAGGAGAATAAGGCGGCTACGCCGCCACGACCTCGTTTTATTCCTCCAACGGTCGATGAGATTAAGGCATACTGCACCGAACGGAAGAACGCTGTGGACGCTGAACGCTTCTTTGACTTCTATTCGGCTAACGGCTGGAAACAGGGGAAGGGAAAACCGATCGTCGATTGGAAAGCGGCGGTTAGAACATGGGAGCGTCAAAGTAATGCGGGACAAGATGAATCTTCGCCCCGGCAGTACGACGCAGCGACGGACACATGGAGGTGAATGAGCATGGATTCAATTCTCAATGAGTACGGCGTACTCGGTTCGCTGCTGATTGACCCGTCGTTGTTTCCGGAGGCGG
>ERZ773194.4081-NODE-4081-length-11929-cov-13.641233_pt1 | contig 11929 bp, 7 predicted proteins | sample MGYA00511240_ERZ773194 | MGnify/ENA primary metagenome ERZ773194 (study PRJEB29015, sample SAMEA2737774) | human gut metagenome | biome: human gut; feature: human-associated habitat; material: faeces | place: China | collected 2012 ... | reverse complement strand
TGACCGGTTGAATCAGGCGTTTCCCCGCTTCGTTGATGTTCAGTTTTTCGAGGAGCCATCTCTTTGATTTCGCGGAGATGCCGGACGAAAGCTCGAGGCGGACCAGATTTCGTTTCGTCTTTTTGCGCAGTGCGATCTGAATTTCCGTCATGAGGTCGGCAATGGACTCCTCGTCGATGGAGAAGTCCATGTCGCGCGTCACGCGGAACATGGCGCACTCTTTGATCTCCGCGCCGGAAAACAGCAGGTTGAGGTTGTTTCTGATCAGCTCCTCCGCCGTGATGTAGACCAGCCCGTTTGCGGAGCTTTCGATCTGGATGAAACGCGGAATGACCGGCGGGACTTCCAGAATTGCAAATTTTTCCGCCGTTTCCTTTGCCGGGACGAGGCGGATCAGGATTTCGAGTCCGAGATTCGGAACGAGCGGGAACGGATGCGACTGATCGATGCCGATCGGCGTCAGAACCGGATAGATTTCCGTGGTCATGATCTTGAGGGCGGTATTCTTCTGAAGCGTCGTCAGGCTGTCCCATGCGGCAATCGTGATCTTGTGCTTCCTGAGTTCCGGCAGAATGTCGTTGTTGAGATAACGGTATTGGCGTGCGACCAGTTCCTTGATCCTGCGGTCGAGTTCCGCAAGCAGTTCCTCCGGTTCATACCCGTATTCCTTGTAGATCCTGTGAAACTTCGTATCGAGCTGGCTTGTGATTCCGGCAATGCGGACCATGAAGAATTCATCGAGATTGCTGCTGAAAATAGAAATGAATTTGAGACGTTCAAGGAGAGGATTTCCCTTGTCTGCGGCTTCATCCAGCACACGGGCATTGAATTCCAGCCAGCTGATGTCGCGGTTGAGGAACTGTATCTGGTTTTTCTGTTTTTCCGATCTCATATTTTGTGCTCCGTTAATAGAAAACGACTTTGCGTGCAAAGACGCTCCGGAAGTAATTCGTATCAATCTCCACCATGGATTCCGTGAAGTGCGAAATGTTGTCTTCGAGGCGTATTACGATGCGCTCCGGTTCAATTTTGAGGGTCATGTGGTCTGGAATCGAGGACATTGCCGCGAGTCCGCAGGCGATGCGCAGGATCGCTGCCAGCTTGTTCAGGATCGAACGGTCTTCCAGCGGCAGGCAGGCGTATTCCGGATGCAGCATTTTCGGCTCTGCTTTGCGGTGATAGCGCGCCACCAGTGCCGCGAGACGCCGCTCCCGCATGGAGATGCCGGGAATTTCCGTATTCATGATGATGTAATACGAGTGTTTGTGGTATGCCTGATTGTTGATGAAGAGCCCGCTCTTGTGGAGCCGTGCGGCGATGCGCAGGATCAGAAGTTCACGCTTGCCCAACCCATGCAGCCTTTCCAGCAGAGAGAAGAGCCGGTCCGCGAAACAGCAGGTGCGTTCACTGTATTCGTTCCAGCAGAGGTAACGGGCGGCGGTGCGGTTGATCAGATTGTGAATCTGCTCATCGAAAATGTCCTTGATTCCGAATTCTGCATGAATGAAGTCGCGCATCAGGACGTTTTTCGTGGATGCCATCGGGATGACGATTGACTCCGCATCCGTAAGGCGCAGGAGATTCTCAAGGATCATGCAGCAGGGGGCGATGGTCTCCGCCAGATCGGGCGGTATCCTGTATTTCTCACTGACTTCCTCCAGGCTCATATTGAGGATTGTGGAACGCAGATTGAAAAATTCTTCGCGGGAAAACAGGACATTGAGCGCCTGCAGCAGCGCGTTTGCGCTCATGTGCGCGGGCAGGCGGAGCGCCTTTAAAAGCGCGGCGCGCTTTTTTGCGCTTTCAGGGCCGCCGGAAAGGCCGAGGGCGAACAGATCCTGCTTGGTGATCGGCTCCCTTGCGGGCGGAGGCGTACTGCCGTCTGTAAATTCAGCGCCTGCGTTGCGCAGGGCTTTGAGAAGAATTTCGGGCGTCATGCCCTCCACGCCGAGCAGTCCTTCTTTTCCGGGGGCTGCTTTTCGTTTTTCTTTGCCGGGAAGATCGGGAATATACGCGTGCAGCACGCCCGTTTCCGGCAGCGCGCTTTTGAGCGTGTTGCGGATGAGAAACCCCGCGCCGTCCGAATCGGTCAGGATCACAAGGCCGGTCGTCTGTGCGGCCTGCTGCAGCAGGCGCAGAAGCGCCGGGTCTTTCATATCGGCGAAGCCGTTTGTTGTAAAAATCGCCGTGTCAACGATCTGGCGGAGCGTATTCTGATCGTATTTTCCCTCGACGACGATGGCCTGCCGGAGTTTCAGCTTATCCATGCTGCGCCTCCTGCGCAAGCCGGACGAGCAGCAGCTCCAGAAGCTGCTCCTGTTCGCCTGCGCTCGTCTTCATGGAGAGGTCCGTATCCAGAACCAGCTGGATGGCGCTCTGGCAGAAGCGGTCGGTCACACGGCGGGCCGCCGTCATGGTCAGACCCGCGGGATAGCTCTTGAGCCCCGTCAGCTCCATCAGCTCCTTCTGTCCGCCGCCAGAGGAGAGAATGACCCGCGCGTAATAGAGCCTGCGCAGCTGCGCGCCGATGGCGCCCAGCACAACGATGGGGTCGGTCTGCATGGCGTAAAGCTCCTGCAATTTAAAGAGGGCCTTTTCAAAATCCCGGTTCACGACCGCGTCGCTGATGTCAAAGGTCTGCGCGCTGAGCGCCGGAATGACCACCGCGTCGATGGCCCCGCGCGTGATGGCGTCGCCCTCCTGATAGGCGGCGATCTTGTCGATCTCTCCGCCGAGCGTGGTCATCAGCCCGTCGGTACGGAAGATCAGATACTGACACAGCTCGTCCGTGACGCTCTTGCCGTGCGCGCGGAAGTGGCGCGTGATCCACGCGCACAAACTGCGCTCGGACTGCTTGTCGAACGAAACGATCTGCGCGTGCTCCTTGACGGCGGCCGCCAGCTTTTTCATCGTGCTGTTGATCTTAAATTCCACCGTGTCATAGACGAACAGCACGCAGCAGTAATCCGGGATATCGGACAGAATGGCGGCATATTGCTCCCGCGCGCCCTCCGGCTGCTTGAACAGGTCGACGTCGTCCACGCGCACGAGCGTCCGCTCGGCCATCATGGGCATGGCGTCGATCGCGTCAGCCAGCGCCTGCGGCGTGCAGTCGTCGGCGGAAAAGCGGTGGAAGTTAAACTCGCCCGCCGGGCCGTCGGTGAGTTTTTTCGTGGCAAGCTCCACATAATGGCTGCGCAGAAACGCTTCCTCGCCGCAGATGATATAAAAGCTGCCGAGCGTTCCGGCCTTCAGATCCGCTTTGAAGCGGCGCTCAGCCTCGGCAGCGGCGTCGTCAGGCTTTTTTTTTGCCATTTGCTTACCCCCTGATGGTGATGGTGCCGGACAGATCGGTGCGGAAGACCGCCGCGCCGGCTTTTTCAATGCGGCGGAGCGTTTCGTCCGCCGGATGTCCGAATCGGTTGTCCGCACCCACAGAGATGAGCACGGCCTCCGGCCGGATAGCGCGCAGAAGCGCCTCAGATGTAGACGTAGCCGCGCCGTGATGCCCCGCGACGAGCACGGCGGCACGCGGCAGCGCATGCGTGGACAGCAGCCGGTACTCCGCCTGCTCGGACAGATCGCCGGTCACTAGAATATCATATTTTTCGCCCGCTGCCAAGACGCAAAGCCCGGTATTGCTTTCCTCCGCGCTTCCGGTGGGCGCAAGCATGCGCATGCCGTCCGGCAGTGTCAGATCGTTCGTGACAAACCGGATTTCAGCGCCCGCCTGCGCGGCGGCGAACAGGATTTTCGTGCGGAGGTTATTTTCCGGCGATACGTCCGGCACATAGAGCGTTTTGACGCGCACGCGCCGCAGAAGCTGCCGGACGCCGTTGCAGTGGTCTGCGTCAAAGTGCGTGAGAATGAGCCGGTCGACCTGCGTCACGCCGCGCGCAAGCAAAAACCGCGCGGCTGTCTCGCCGCTGGCGTCCTCCTGCCCGCCGCAGTCGATCACGCTGACGCTTTCTCCGCTGCGGCTGACGAGGCACTGTCCCTGCCCAACATCGAGCATGGAAAAGCAGGCCTCCGGCAGCGCGTAATCCGCGCAGGAAAGCCCCATGCAGCACGCCGTGACGAGCACGGCTGCGGCAGCGGCCTGCCAGAACTGGACGGCCCTCGGGCGCAGGGCCAGCAGAAGCGCAAGCCCATAGAGAAAGACCGCCGCTGCGATCAGATATCCGTTTTCAAGATAAAGCGCCGCGAACGGGAGCTTTGCTGCGCTCCGCACGAGCAGCAGCACCAGCCGCACCGGCCAGCTCAGCGCCCATGCGCAGACGCCTGCCGCCGCCGGAAGGGCCAGCGCAAGCAGCGTCGTGAGCAGCCCGGCACAGAAAACGATCGAGAGCATCCAAAGCGCCAGCACATTCACGACCGGCGCGGCAAGCGAGACAGTTCCAAATTGAAGCGCCGTAATGGGCAGCGCGAAGACCATGGACGAGATCGTGCAGCAGAGCGCCGTCAGCATGGCGCGCAGAAGCGAGCTGAGAACCGTTTTGGGGCGCAGCAGGCGCGTAAGGAACTGATTTTCCGAAAGGCTCCGGTAAAGTCCGCCCGCAAAGAAGACGATCCCCGCCGTCGAAGCGAACGAAAGCTGCAGCCCCACGCTCAGAAGCGACCACGGGTTCTGCATCAGCAGCACGAGAAGGGCTGCACAGATAGTCGTCGGCGGGTCATTCTCCCGGCGCACGAGCGGCGCGCACAGGACCAGCGCCTGCATCACGCCTGCACGGACTGCGGAGGCGGGTGCGCCGGTCATGACGATAAAAAACACGGCGGCAGGCAGACCGAGCGCCGCCGCAAGCCGGTGGTTCCCGCCGCACAGCAGCAGGATCATGCCGAGCAAAATCGAAACGTGCATACCGGACACGGCGACGGCATGGTAAATGCCCGCGATGGCCAGATCGTTCTGATCCTCGTAGCGGAGCCCTGTTTTATCGCCCAGCAGCAGCGCCTGTACAAAGCCCGCCGTGTCAGACGGGAATGCGGACTGGATCGCTGCGCGGAGGCGTCCGGCAAACAGAGCCGGGGCAAGCCAGACTGATGTGCGGCCCGGCTCGGCGTGCAGCGTTTCGCGGCAGCTTGCCGTCAGGAATACGCCGCGCGACAGATCGTAATCCTTGCCGCGCAGATGCTTTTCCTGCGCCGTGGTGAACTTTGCCGTGCCGGACAGGAGGCTTCCGGGAAGGATCTCACCGTCGGCCTCGTCAAAGTAAATGACCGCCGTGCAGCTTTTTCCGTCCAGCGTCAGCCGGGCGGAGACGGACTGCCCGTAGCTGCTTTCCTGCGGAGTGGCAAGCGCCTGCGCGGAAAACGCGGCTGTTTCGCCGGAAAGAGCGGAAAACGGGCGCAGAAAAAGCGCCTCGTACCCACGGCACCAGGCAAATCCGGCCAAAAGGCCCAGCACGCAGACCGCCGCCCGACGCAAAATCGGACGCCGGAGCAGAAACAGCAGCGCACAGACCGCTGCAAGCGCGGCGAGCAGCACGCCTGGCGCACCGTGCAGCAGAAACAGATACAAACCAGCGGCAGCGGCGAAGCCGCCGGTGAACAGGCAGAGCCGTCGCATGGGCCGTCTCCTTCAAAAAGCAGAAAAACCGGGCGCACTGCGAGCAATGCGTCCGGTTCTGACAGGCTTATTCTTCTGTCTTGGGGGCGTCCTCGGCGGGGGCTTCTTCCGTCTTCGGAGCCTCGACGGCGGGCGTCTCGTCAGCCTTGGGCTCGTCGTCGGCGACAACGATCTCAAAATCGTCGTCCGTGGGAGCGGCCTCGGTCTCGGCGGGCGCTTCGTCTTCGCGGAGGGAGGCGATGAAGTCCTTCAGCTCGGCGATGGCCTTCTTGGACTCGTCGATCTTCTGGCACCACGGCAGATACTCGGCAGTGTCGAGCTCTTCACCGACGGCGTAGTCGCGGTAATACAGCTTGCCCAGCTCGATCTCGGCCTTCTTGACCTTGTCTTCCTCGGCATAGATGGAAATGTTGGCCTTTGCGACGGCGGCCAGCTCCTTCGCCTTTGCGGCAGCGGTCTGGGCGGCCTCTACGGCCATGTTCTTTGCAGCTTCAAAATTTTCAGAAAAACGCATGGGAGAAGCTCCTTTCAGCAGCATATTTGCTTTATTATTTCCTGTAGTATACCACCTGCCCGAAAAAAATGGAATAGGCAAGTGATGCGGAATGTCAGTTATTTTGTAAATTTTCTTTTAATCGTCCTGTTTTTCGTCCGCCTGCGGTTCTTCGCGTTTGCGGTTGACGTAGAGCGATTCGCGCGCGGGCTTCTTTTTGACGAGCACCCACGCGAGGATTCCCGCCGCAGCAAGGAAGGAGACTGCCGCCACAAGCTGGCTGACGCGGATGCCGGTGGAGAACAGATACAGACTGTCGGTGCGCAGTCCCTCGATCCACACGCGGCCGAGGCCGTACCACGCCACATAGGCCAGGAACACCTCGCCGTCGAATTTCCGCTTCTTCGAGAAGAAATGCAGGCCGATGAAGCCGATCAGGTTCCAGACGGATTCATAGAGGAACGTCGGGTGGTAATACGTCACGACGCCGGACGCATCCTGCAGGCCCATCTTCAAAAACGTATCCGTGACAGCGCCGTGCGCCTCGCGGTTCATAAAGTTTCCCCAGCGGCCCATAAGCTGGCCGATGATGACGCCCATGCCCGCCACGTCGAGCAGGACGGGAGCCGGGATTTTCTTGCACTTCGCAACGACGAGCAGCGTGATCGCGCCGCCGATGATGCCGCCGTAGATGGCAAGTCCGCCCTCCCAGATGTAGAGAATGGAAATGGGATCGTCGGCGTAGAGCTCCCAATAGAAAATGCAGTAATACAGACGCGCGCAGATCACGCCGATGGGTACGGCCCAGAGGATCATGTCAAGCACGTCGTCCTGCGTGATGCCGAAGTCCTTCGCCCGCGCGAGCATATAGAAAACAGCGAGCAGGAACCCGGCGGCAATGATGATGCCGTACCAGTAGATGTCCTTCCCAAAGACCGTAAAGGCCACGGGGCTTGGATCGATCTCGATGCCGAGATTCGGGAATGTGATGGGAGATGCGAGAAACATATGAATTCCTCCTAATGAATTGAGCGGCGGATGCCTCCGGCGGCCCTGTCTGTTCTCTCGCAAGAGAATAGACAGGGGAGAAAAGAGTGCTGGGACGCGTTTGGTGCCTGCTGCGGGTACAATTCAGGCGAGGACCTGAATTTTAGTCCCTGCGAACACACCAAGTCACCTTACGTGCGCTGTGGTACGCGCCGCCTGTTATGGTACAACAGATTTGTGGGTAGTTGCGTTTTATTATCTGCGGTAAATAGCTTTGCGTTTGAAATTTGCGGGGCAGTACGGTTTCGCCTAGGGTGTATCTGAACTTTATGCTTCTTCCGGTGCAACAACGCTGAGCGCGGCGCGTTCCGGTGTGACTGTCTGCGTCAGCAGCGCTTCTGTGTCGGAAAGCGTGATGGAATCCAGCAGATCAAACTCGCAGAAGCAGTCTCCGCCTGCGAATATGGCCTCGCATATACGATAGCAGGTCGATTCGAATCCGTCAAGCTCCCGCAGGAGTCTGCCGCGCACGGATTTTTTCAGCCGTGCAAAGCGCTCCGGCGAAAAGCTGGTCTTCGGCGCCTGCAAAATGGCCTCCAGCACTGCCTCCGGGTCACGGCCCGCGCCGCCGGCCTGCAAAAACGCCGCGCCGGGTACGCGTGTGAAGCCGGAGGAAAAGTCCGCGTCGATCAGTCCGCGCGTATAAAGGTCCTCGTACAGTGCCGCGCTTTCGCCCAGCAGCAGCTCTGCGGCAAGCTGTCCGGTCAGCTCCTGCCGGAGCGGGTCGGCGGACGGGGCAGCCTTGAAGCCGATGGAAAATACCGGCTGGCTGACCGGGAGCGTCCGGCGCGTTCTGTGCCGGAACGCGCGAGCAGGCTCCGCTTCACCGCAGGGACGCGCGGGAGGCGGCGAGAAGTCCGGCGGCAGGACCTCCCGCGCAAGGCGCGAGACGGCCTCCGCGTCCACGTCGCCCATGACGGTGAACGCCATGTTGGACGGGACGTAAAACGCGTCAAAGCAGCGCCGCAGCAGCTCCGGCGTGACCGCGCGGATGGAGCGGCGGGAGCCTGCGATGGGGATGCGGATGGGGTGGCGGCGGTAGAGCGCGCGGCACAGCCGCTCCTGCACGCAGTCCTCGGGCGAATCATCATAGAGCGCGATCTCATCGGCAATGACGGCGCGCTCGGCCGCCATGGCCTCCTGCGGGAAATATGGCGTCGAGGCCATCCGCAGAAGCAGGCGCAGGCAGTTCTCAAAGTGCTCCGTGCAGGTGAAATAATAGCCGGTCATGGCATAGTCGGTAAAGGCGTTCGCCTCCGCGCCGAGGCGGGAAAATTCCGCCTCCGGGTCGCAGTCCGGGAGGCAGAACATCCGGTGCTCGAGAAAATGCGCCGTGCCGTCCGGCACGGTCTGCCAGCCGCCGCTTTGCGGAAGCTGTGTGTCGCATGAGCCAAAATTAACGCCCAGAAACGCGAATTTCCCGGCAAAGCCCGGCTTCGGCACGACGCGCAGACGCAGGCCGTTCGGAAGCGTTTCCAGATAACAGCGCTCACCGAGCGCGGGATACTCGTTCCAGCTCATACTTCCTCCAGCGTATAGACCGCATCGGGCCGCACGCGCCGCGCAGCGGCGCAGACGTCCTCCGCCGTGACGGCGCAGAGCGCTGCGGCCAGTTCGGCGGGGCTTTGCGAAATGCCCTCCGCTGCCCGGCCTGTGTAAAATTCATCGAGCCTGCCGGGGCTGTCGCACAGCAGCCGCAGATCGGAAAGCAGCCCCGTGCGGGCCATTTCCAGCTCAGACTGTGAAAAGCGGCCCGCGGCCAGCTCCGCAAGCTGATGCAGAATTTCCTGCTCGACAGCGGGCAGATCCGTGCGTCCGCAGCCTGCGGACGCAGCGAGAATGCCCTTGTGTCCGTCGTACCAGCTCCCGGCCTCGTAGCACAATGCCATCCGCCCGCGCACGTCGATTTTATCAAGCTCTTCCGGCTCTCCGAGACGGCCACAGGCGTAGCGTTCGCCCCGGCACATGGCCCGGAGCAGCTGCCGCTCACAGTACGCGCTCTTGTCGTCCAGTACGCTCTGCATGGCGTTTTGCAGATTCCGGCATTCCTGCGAGACAAGCTCCGGCACGAACGCGCCGTGTTCCGTTCGCGGGCAGAACAGCAGCTCGGAGACAAAGTCCAGCAGGTGCGAAAAAACGGCCTCGCCCGCATATTGGTCTTCCAGACAGTCGGCAAACAGGCCCGTGAGCTGAATTTCTCCCTTTTTGCGCACCAGCGCACCAATGGACGCGCCGTGCAGTTCGTCCAGCCGGTCGGCGATGGCGCGGATGGAGGGCGTTTTTTCGCTGCCGCGCAGGAGTACGCTCGGCAGCAGCGCGTTCATGGCCGCCTCGCCTGCGCGAAGCGGCCTGAGGAAGCTGAGGCTGAAGCAGGCGGTCTTGAACCGCCTGTCCTGGATAGACGTGAGGAACACGCCCGGCAGGAGCTCTTTTCTTGTCGTCATGTTATTTCTTGTCTGCCTCCGTGCGCAGGCGGATGATCTCGTCGCGCAGGACGGCGGCATATTCGTATTCCATCATGTGCGCGGCCTTGCGCATCTGCGCTTCGAGCTTTTCAATCTCACGCGCAAGCTCCTGCCGCGTCATCTTTACGCCGCCCTTGCCCTTGTGTTCCGGTGTGGGCGAGGCGGAAATTTCGATCAGATCCCGGATGGATTTCACGATGGTCTTCGGCACGATGCCGTGCGCCTTGTTATACGCATCCTGAATCTGGCGGCGTCTTGCCGTCTCGTCCATGGCGGCACGCATGGCGGGCGTGATCTTATCCGCGTAGAGCAGCACGCGGCCCTGCGCGTTTCGCGCCGCGCGTCCAATCGTCTGGATAAGACTCGTTTCCGAGCGCAGGAAGCCCTCCTTATCGGCGTCGAGGATCGCGATCAGCGATACCTCCGGCAGATCAAGGCCCTCGCGCAGCAGGTTGATGCCGACGAGCACGTCAAATTTCGCCATGCGCAGGTCGCGGATGATCTCCATGCGCTCCATGGCTCCGATGTCCGAGTGCATATAGCGCACGCGGATGCCGTTTTCAGTCAGGTATTTCGTCAAGTCCTCTGCCATTTTCTTCGTCAGCGTCGTGACGAGCGTGCGCTCGCCCTTGTCCGTCGTGGCGTTGATCTCGCCGATCAGATCATCGATCTGCCCCTCGATGGGGCGCACGAAGACCTCCGGGTCAAGAAGGCCCGTGGGCCGGATGACCTGCTCGGCGATCTGTCCGGCGCGGGAACGCTCATACTCGGCAGGCGTGGCGGAGACGTAGATGGCCTGATGGATGCGGTCTGTAAACTCGTCGAAGGTCAGGGGGCGGTTATCATACGCCGACGGCAGGCGAAAGCCGTAGTCAACGAGGCTTTTCTTGCGCGCGTGATCGCCGTTATACATGGCGCGCACCTGCGGCAGCGTGACGTGGCTCTCGTCGACGAAGAGGATGAAATCGTCGGGGAAATAGTCCAGCAGCGTCGTCGGCGGGGTGCCGGGGGCGCGGCCGGCAATAACGCGGGAATAATTTTCAATGCCGGAGCAGAAACCGATCTCCTGCAGCATTTCCAGATCGTACTGCGTCCGCTGGCGGATGCGCTGCGCCTCGAGCAGCTTGTCGTGCTCCTCGAAAAAGCGCACCTGCTCCCACATTTCGGCCTCGATGTCCTTCATGGCGCGGGCCAGTTTCTCTCTCGATGCGACGTAATGCGACGCGGGGTAGATGGCGACGTGGTTCAGAATGCGTTCCGGTACGCCGGTGACGGCGTTGACCTCGGAAATGCGGTCAATTTCATCGCCGAAAAACTCAATGCGGATGGCCCGGCCAGACCAGTAGGCGGGATAGACCTCCAGCGTATCGCCGCGCACGCGGTAGGCGTTGCGGACGAAGTTGAGGTCGTTGCGCTCATAGCGGATCTCGGTCAGCTTGCGCATAAGCTCGTCCCGGTCGTATTCCATGCCGGGGCGGAGCGAAATAACCATGTTTTTATAGTCGATCGGGTCGCCCAGGCCGTAGATACACGACACGGACGAGACGACGATCACGTCCCGGCGCTCGGACAGCGCGCTCGTCGCGCTGTGGCGCAGGCGCTCGATCTCGTCGTTGATGGCGCTGTCCTTCTCAATATAGGTGTCTGTGGACGGGATATAAGCCTCGGGCTGGTAATAGTCGTAGTAGGAGACGAAATATTCTACCGCATCATCTGGGAAAAAGCCGCGCATCTCGGTACAGATCTGGCTGGCCAGCGTTTTATTCGGCTCCAGAATCAGCGTAGGGCGGTTGCACCGTGCAATGATGTTCGCCATTGTGAAGGTCTTGCCCGAGCCTGTGACACCCAGCAGGGTCTGGGCGCTGTCGCCCTCCTCAATCCCCTGCACCAAAGCCTCGATTGCCTGAGGCTGATCACCGGTCGGCTGGAACGGTGCCTGTAAATGAAACTGCTGCTCTTCCATAGCGCATCCTTTCGCATACAACAATTAGTTGTATGTTGATTATAGCACGGCATTTTTTACATGTAAAGCCCCCTGTCCATATTTTGTACGCAAGGGGCCGGAAAATGCGCCCTGCCGGTTTGGGCGGCAGGGCGCGGGGCAGGTATTATGCTGTGAGGTTAAGGGCGTTATCGGCTTGCGGCTTGCACAACGCCGCCGTCCGCACGGTATTCCGGCAGGCTGCCGCGGTTCAGCAGCCAGCGTTCCAGGTTCATCAGCAAGTAGTTGGCGATGCGGCTTTGCGCCGCTGTCACGTCCTGCAGCAGCTGCGCCACCAGCAGTCGCAGCAGCTCGAAAGCCTTGCCGCACCGCCTGCGCTCCCTTTACACCCAGTAAATCCGGATAACGCTTGC
>ERZ773194.4075-NODE-4075-length-11937-cov-10.866689_pt1 | contig 11937 bp, 10 predicted proteins | sample MGYA00511240_ERZ773194 | MGnify/ENA primary metagenome ERZ773194 (study PRJEB29015, sample SAMEA2737774) | human gut metagenome | biome: human gut; feature: human-associated habitat; material: faeces | place: China | collected 2012 ... | reverse complement strand
CCACGGCGTCCATGTTGATGCCCGCGCGCGTCGAGCCGACGTTCACGCTCGCGCACACCAGCTCCGTCTCGGCCAGCGCCTCCGGGATGGAGGCGATGAGCACGCGGTCAGATTCCGTCATGCCCTTGTGCACGAGCGCGGAAAAGCCGCCGAGGAAGTTGATGCCGATCTCGTGCGCGGCACGGTCGAGCGCTTTGGCATACGGCACATAGGACTGCGCGCCTGTGCCCGCTCCGACGAGGGAGATGGGCGTGACGGACACGCGCTTATTGACGATGGGGATGCCGAACTCGGCCTCGATATCTTCGCCCGTGCGCACGAGATCGCCCGCAAGGCGGCAGATCTTGTCGTATACCTTCGTGCAGCTGCGCTCGATGTCCGTGTCCGCGCAGTCGAGCAGGGAGATGCCCATGGTAATGGTGCGGATGTCGAGATGCTGCTGGTCGATCATGGCGATCGTCTGCAAAATTTCATTGCGGTTGATCATGGCTGTGTCCTCTCAGATGCGGTGCATGGCGTTGAAGATGTCCTCGCGCTGGGCGCGGATCTGCAGGCCGCGCTGCGCGCCGGCCTCGTCGAGCGTACGGGCGAGGTCAGCAAACGGGACGGTGCACTGCGACGCGTCCACGAGCATGATCATCGTGAAATACTCCTGCAGCACCGTCTGGCTGATGTCCAGCACGTTCACACCGTACTGCGCCAGCAGGGCGGTCACGTCGGCGATGATGCCGACATGGTCTTTTCCGATCACGGTTACGATTGCACGCATAGATTGTCCTCCTTATTGACCGATCGCGCCGAGCTCGTCAAGATCGCGCTCGAACGCGGGAATGAAATGCTCCAGAAAATACTGCACCTCCGGCAGGGGGGATGCCTCGAGCGCCGCGCGCGTCTGCGCCTCGGCGGAGAGAAACTCGTTGTTGCCGGCCTTGCGCTCCTCGATGCACTTGATGTAGGCCGAGAGCTTGTCGGCCGCCTTCACGAGCGGGTAAATGTCGCCGTCCTTATCTTCGGCGAGCACATCGGCATAGGTCTCGCGCAGCTCCGGCGGCAGCATGCCGAGCAGCTTCTGCACGGCCAGATCCTCCACCGCGTGGTAGGCCGACATGATCTCCGCGTTGTGATACTTGATCGGCGTCGGCAGGTCACCCGTGAGGATCTCCGACGCATCGTGATACAGCGCCGCAGTTGCGAGCGCGTTGACGTCGCACGGCTGGTGGAAAATGTCGCGCCGGATGACGCCGAGCGCGTGCGCCAGCACGGCCACCATGTGGCTGTGCTCCTGAATGTTCTCGGGCAGGGCGTTGCGCATCAGGCCCCAGCGCGCGATATAGCGCATGCGCGAAATGAGCGCAAAGAAGTTGGAATCCATCATTTGCTCCCCTCAAAACGGAAAATTTACAATCTGGGCACATTTTATCATGCCGTTCGGGGAATGTAAACACGAAAAACTGTTGCAATATCAGGTTTTCCGTGCTAAAATACAATTTCGTGCGAACAGAAATCATTTGAAATATGTATTTGCGTTGAGGAAGTGTGCAAAATGGAGAAATTGAGAAACATCGCCATCATCGCCCACGTTGACCACGGCAAGACCACGCTGGTCGACGAAATGCTCAAGCAGGGCGGTGTATATCGCGAGCATCAGGAAGTCGTCGAGCGCGTCATGGACTCCAACGATCTGGAGCGCGAGCGCGGCATCACGATCCTGGCCAAGAATACCGCCGTGCGCTACGGCGACACGAAGATCAACATCGTCGACACCCCGGGCCACGCCGACTTCGGCGGCGAGGTCGAGCGTGTCCTGAAGATGGTCAACGGCGTCATCCTGCTCGTCGACGCCGCCGAGGGTCCCATGCCGCAGACGCGCTTCGTGCTCAGCAAGGCGCTCGAGCTCGGCCACCGCGTCATCGTCGTCATCAACAAGATCGACCGCCCCGACCAGCGCATCCACGAGGTCATTGACGAGGTGCTCGAGCTGCTCATGGACCTCAACGCGACCGACGAACAGCTCGACTCGCCCATGCTCTTCTGCTCGGGCCGTCAGGGTACCGCGTCCTACTCCCCGGATGTGCCGGGCAAGGACCTGCGCCCGCTGTTCGACACCATTCTGGAGTATATCCCCGCGCCGGAGCAGAACGTCGACGCGCCGTTCCAGATGCTCGTGTCGTCCATCGACTACAATGAGTTTGTCGGCCGCATCGCCATCGGCCGCATCGAGCGCGGCGTCATCCGTCAGAACGAGGAGATCGCCGTGTGCAACTACCACGAGCCGGACGCCCCGGCCAAGAAGGCCAAGGCCGTGTCCATGTATGAGTTCGAGGGTCTGCAGCGCGTGCCCGTCACGGAGGCGGAGGCCGGCAGCATCATCGCCATGTCCGGCATCGGCGACATCACCATCGGCGACACGATCTGCGCGCCGAGCTGCGTCGAGCCGATCGAGTTCGTGAAGATCTCCGCGCCCACGATGGAGATGACCTTCTCCGTCAACGACGGCCCGTTTGCCGGCCGCGAGGGCAAGTTCGTCACCAGCCGCCAGATCCGCGAGCGGCTCTACCGTGAGACGCTCAAGGACGTGTCGCTGCGCGTGACCGATCTCGAGGGCGCGACGGATTCGTTCAACGTCGCCGGCCGCGGCGAGATGTCGCTGTCCATCCTCATCGAGACCATGCGCCGCGAAGGCTATGAGTTCCAGGTCTCGCCCCCGCGCGTCCTGTATCAGATGATCGACGGCAAGAAGTGCGAGCCCATCGAACGCCTTGTGTGCGACGTGCCGCAGGAGTATGTCGGCGCAGTCATCGAAAAGCTCGGCTCCCGCAAGGGCGACCTCGCCGAGATGACGCCGATCGGCAGCCGCATGAAGCTCGAATTCCTGATCCCCGCGCGCGGCCTGTTCGGTTACCGCAACGAGTTCCTCACCGACACCAAGGGCGAGGGCATCATGGCGAGCGTGTTTGATTCCTACGCACCCTACAAGGGCGAGCTTGCCCGCCGCAATACCGGCTCTCTCGTCGCGTCCGAGACCGGCACCTCTATCACCTATGGCCTCTTCAACGCGCAGGAGCGCGGCGTGCTGTTCATCGGCGCGGGCGTCGACGTGTACGAGGGTATGGTCGTCGGTCAGTCCCCCAAGCAGGAGGACATCACGGTCAACGTGTGCAAGAAGAAGCAGCTGACGAACATGCGCGCTTCCGGCTCGGACGACGCGCTGCGCCTTGTCCCGCCCAAGCAGATGAGCCTGGAGCAGTGCCTCGAGTTCCTCGCCGACGACGAGCTGCTTGAGGTCACGCCCAAGAACCTGCGCATCCGCAAGACGATCCTCAACAAAGAGCTGCGCATGAAGGCCACCCACGGCAACAAAAAGGTTTTGCAGTAATGCAGATAGAGAAGCGACGGCTGAAAAAGCCGTCGCTTTTTGATTTTCTGCACGAAAGTGCGGGGGGAGGGCAGTGCCGATGGCGCTGCCCAAAGTAAGGGGGATATTCTCTCACGTGAGAGAATATCCCCCTTGTACCCCCAAGAGAACGCAAGGGGCAGGGCCCCTCGTCCTTTCTCTCGGGGGTCTAAGGGGGATACTCTCTTTTGAGAAAGAGAGTATCCCCCTTTTTATGCACTCCTGCGCGGCGTGGAAATTCCTCGCCGCTCTGCGAGCGGCATTATTCTTTATTCGCTTCGGGATCGCCCGCCAGCGAATCGAGATACAGATACAGCGGCATCAGCTCGCGGAAGCCCGCGAGGACTTCGTCTTTGAGCTCCGGCGTGAACAGCACGCCTTCGGGATTGTCGTCATAGCCGACGGCGATATTTTTCGCGTTGTACCACGGGTTCAGGAGCTTGCCGACGTCGCCCTTCGGGCGCTTGAACTGCTCGCCGGAGAGCGTGAAGCGGGATTTATTCAGCTTGCGCACGAGCTTTTCAAACCTTTTGGGGTCAGTCTCGATGCGGCGGCGGAGCTTGGCCATCGTGGCGGGGGAGGCGTCCCAGTAGCCGCAGCCATAGCTGAAGTAGTTCGGTGCGAGCTCGAAATACAGCGCGGGGACGCCCTCGAAGCGCTCGTGCGGGCGCTCGATCGTGAACCACAGGTGGTCCTTATATGGGCCGCGGCCAAAGAGACGGCGCGCGTCGCGGTAGATGCGGCAGACGTGCAGCTTGAGCGACTGCTTGGGATATTCTGCGGCGATCGCGTCGAACAGTTCGCTGCCGAGCTCGCGCATCGGCCGGTCAACGAGCGCGAGGAACTGCTCTTTTCGCGGCAGGAACCACTCGCGGTTGTTGTTGAATTTGATGCCCCAGAGGAACTCGACGGCCTCGGGCGTAAAACCTTGAAACATGATCCACCTCAAAGAAAAATTTGCAACGATGGCAGTATACCACCGAAAACGCGAAAAAAACAAGAGGGATCTCGCACCAGATCCCTCTTGTCTCAGAGGAGCACCGTCCTGTTTTTACCAAAAAACAGGAACAGAAAAAAGCAAAGTTACTTTGTGGCGTGGTCGACCGAGTACATGTGCTCGATGAGGTCGAGCACCTTGTTGGAGTAGCCGATCTCGTTGTCGTACCAGCTCACGACCTTGACGAACGTATCCGTCAGGGCGATACCGGCCTTGGCGTCGAAGATGGACGTGCGCGTATCGCCGAGGAAGTCGGAGGAAACGACCTGCTCGTCGGTGTAGCCGAGGATGCCCTTGAGCTCGCCCTCGCTGGCCTTCTTCATGGCCGCGCAGATCTCATCGTAGGTGGCGGGCTTTTCAAGGTTAACGGTCAGGTCGACGACGGAGACATCCAGCGTGGGAACGCGCATGGACATACCGGTCAGCTTGCCGTTGAGCGAGGGGATGACCTTGCCGACGGCCTTGGCGGCGCCGGTGGAGGAGGGGATGATGTTGCCCGTGGCCGCGCGGCCGCCGCGCCAGTCCTTCAGGGACGGGCCGTCCACGGTCTTCTGCGTGGCGGTGACGGAGTGCACGGTGGTCATCAGGCCATCCTTGATGCCGAAGCAGTCGTTCAGGACCTTGGCGATGGGGGCCAGGCAGTTCGTGGTGCACGAGGCGTTGGAGACGAACTGCATGTCGCTCGTGTAGGAATCGAGGTTGACGCCGCAGACGAACATCGGCGTGTCATCCTTGGACGGGGCGGACATGACGACCTTCTTCGCGCCGGCGTCGATGTGCGCCTGCGCCTTTTCCTTCGTCAGGAACAGGCCCGTGGATTCGACGACGTACTCCGCGCCGATCTTACCCCAGGGCAGGTCCGCGGGGTTGCGCTCGGCGAAGACGGGGATCTCGCGGCCGTTGACCACGATGCCGTAGTCGTTGCTCTTCACATCGGCGGCGAATCTGCCGTGCATAGTATCGTATTTCAGCATGTAGGCCAGATAATCGGCGGGGCAGAGGTCATTGATGCCCACGATCTCGATCTCAGGATGGTTCAGGCTTGCGCGAAAGACCATACGGCCAATGCGGCCAAAGCCGTTAATACCGACCTTAATACTCATAAAACTTACTTCCTTCCTGTTTATCGGAATATATCGAATGTTTGGTACATTTAGATATTATATAGCAGTAGTTTCGTTTTGCAAGTCCTTTTTTGCAAAAACTCTATTTTTTTCATAATTTCCACAAATTCCTTGCTTTTTGACCGGAATTTTGCTACCCTCATACTACAACGCTGTACAACAAAACGTTCTAAGCGCGAGCTTATCGCGAAAACACCAATTCTTTCCGCGCAAACTCCGCCTCCCTGCGGTGAATGCTACCGGTAGGAGAACTTTTATTAGGAGACGCTATGCGGGATTATACTGAAGAAGAACTGAAAATGCTGTCGGATGTGCTGCCGAATATTGCATTGCAGCTGCGCACCTCGCTTTCGACGATCTACACGGCGGTCGACCGCCTGGCACCGCAGGAGACGCGGGAGAAGGACCCGAAGACTGACCGCACCGCCGCGGCATTTTACCAGAGCTATTACCAGCTCTACCGCGTCATCAGCAATCTGACTGACGCGGGGAACCTGTTTGAGCGCAAGCGTTTCGAGCTCTACGATGACGACATTGTCGGCGTCTGCCGCAGCGTGTGCGCTGAGGTGGACTTCCTTTTTGCGCAACGCGGCGTGGAGCTCGACTTCCTCGCCGACCGCGACAGCCGCATCATCGCCCTCGACGCTGAGGCCATCCGCAAGCTGCTGCTGAATCTCCTCTCCAACGCGCTTAAATTTACGCCCAAGGGTGGCAGTGTCCGCGTGCGTGTGAAAACGGAGGGGAGATTTGTCAAGATCACCGTGGCGGACACGGGAAAGGGCATGGACAGCGACACGCTGACCCATTTGTTCGACCGCTTTATGGACGGCGGGCAGAACCCCATGCCGCCGCGTGGCTTGGGACTGGGCCTTCCAATCTGCCAGCGCATCGCGCAGGGCCACGGCGGCATGATCGTCGCGCAGTCGGAGGAGGGGAAGGGCTCGCTCTTCACCGTCTCGCTCCCTGCGGTAAAGGCCGGGCGCGTACAGCTCAAGGACCGCGGCAGCGACTACGCCGGCGGCTTCAACCGCACGCTCGTGGAGATGTCCGACGCGCTTTCGAGCGAGGCATTTCTGCAAAAGTATCTGGATTAAGGGACACAGATGAAGAAAAAAGTTTTGATCGCCATGAGCGGCGGCGTGGATTCCTCCGCCGCCGCGCTTTTGCTGCAAAAGCAGGGCTACGAGTGCGCGGGCGCGACGCTGTCGCTCAGCGGCAACGAGACGGACGGCGCGAAGCGTATTGCCGACGGTCTCGGTATGCCGTTTTACATCTTCGACGAGCACGAGCTTTTTGCGCGCGAGGTGATGGATCACTTCGTCAGCGAGTACCGCGCGGGCCGCACGCCGAATCCGTGCATTGACTGCAACCGCTGCCTCAAGTTTGGCGCATTTTTGGACCGCGCGCTGGAGATGGGCTTTGACTACATCGCGACGGGGCACTATGCCCGCGTCGGCTATGACGAAGCGAGCGGACGTTACCGGCTGCTTCGCGGCGAGAGCCGCGCGAAGGACCAGAGCTACGTGCTCTATCAGCTCACGCAGGAACAGCTCTCGCACCTGCTGCTGCCGGTCGGCAGCTTTGAAAAGCCGGAAATTCGAGAGCAGGCGGAGGAGGCGGGTCTTGCAAACGCCCATCAGGCCGATTCACAGGATATCTGCTTCATCCCCGATGGGGACTATGTGCGCTTTCTGCGCGACTACGGCGGCGTCACGCCGCAGCCCGGCGACTTTGTCGACGAAACGGGCCGCGTGCTCGGCCGCCACCGCGGTTTGGAGTGCTACACGGCGGGTCAGCGCAAGGGCCTCGGCGTGAGTGCGGACCGCCCGCTCTATGTGATATCCAAAAATGCCGAAAATAATACCGTGCTGCTCGGCGACAACGAGGAACTGTTTTCCACAGCGCTGCTCGCCTCGCGCGTGAACTGGATCGCGGGGGAGACGCCTGCGGAAAAAGTCTACTGCACCGCCAAAACGCGCTACAGCCAGAAAGAGTGCGACGCCGTCGTCACACCGCTGGAAGGAGGCTGCGCGCACGTCGAGCTCCTCACGCCCCAGCGCGCCGTCACGGCAGGACAGGCCGTCGTCTTCTATGATGGCGAAGAGGTCCTCGGCGGCGGCACGATCGAAAAGGCGTTATAAAAGTGAGAAAAGGCTCCGCGAAAGCGGAGCCTTTTGGCATATTATCGTTCGCTGACATGCGCCTCGCTGCCGAAGATCATGTCGTCCACGTCGCCATGACGGATGTTGTCTTTTTCCTTCATTGTACCATTCCTTTCAGCTTTTCTCTCACCCGGCTATTATATGCGCGAGCAAACGAAAAGTTGTACGAAAAAGGGCAATGGGAATAAAAGGCGTCGCAGACTTTCACCCGCAAGGGGTATGCGGCATCCGTAAAGCGGCAAAGCCGCTAACGGCTGCCCTACCTTCCCATCACAGAGAATTTACCATTTTATTGACAGTCTCTTGCTTTTTTATTTCAGACAGTCTATGCTGATTTTATACCATTCACGATTCTCTACATCCGGGAGGTGCTTATATGGACCGTTTTGCCATTGTCACAGGAGACATTACCGCGTCCGACGCGGAAGCCATCGTCAACGCCGCCAACCGCACTCTGCTGGGAGGCAGCGGCGTGGACGGCGCCATTCACGCTGCCGCCGGACCGGAGCTGTTAGCGGAATGCCGTACTCTCCACGGCTGCGAGACGGGCCGAGCCAAGCTGACACAGGGGTATCGGTTAAAGGCCCGGTATGTCATTCACACCGTAGGCCCCATCTGGCAGGGCGGCGGGCATGGCGAGGCGGCGGCGCTGGCCGCCTGCTACCGCAGCTGTCTGGAGCTTGCCCGAGAGCACCGCATTGATTCCGTGGACTTCCCCTCCATCTCCACCGGGGTTTACGGCTATCCCATGGCGCAGGCGGCTTCCGTGGCGCTGAAAGCCATCATGGAGGATCTTCGGACCCATGACCATCCCTGCCGGGTGCGGATGGTCTGCCACACGGAGGATGCCGCGAGCATCTACCGCCAGACCTATAATCTCTGGTACGCGGAAACGAAAGAAGACCGGCTGTGACCATTTCACGCCAAATCAAAAAGGAGCGGCAAAGCCGCTCCTTTGTTTTAAAGTTTCGTGATGACCGGTAAAACCATCGGGCTTCTCTTCGTCGCCTTAAAAAGATAGTTGCTCACCGCGCTGCGGATCGCGCCCTTGAGTTCGTTCAGGTCGCGCCCGCGCTTGCCGCGGTAGGCCTCCGCCGTGGACATCGTGAGGTTTCTGAGGTCTTGCAGCAGCTCCTCGGAATCCTTGACGTAGATGAAGCCGCGCGTGATGATCTCCGGCTCGGCCAGAAGGTCGCCGTTCTGCGCGGAGATCGGCAGCACGACGACGACCATGCCGTCTTCCGCCAGATGCTTGCGGTCGCGCAGCACGACCGCGCCGACGTCGCCGACGCCGTAGCCGTCGACAAACACCTCGCCCGCGGGCGCATAACCGGGCACGCACTTCATCGAGCGCGCGCCGATCTCGACGGCGTCGCCGTTGTCGCAAATCACAATATTCTTGCGGTCCATGCCCATCTGGAGAGCGAGATCCTTGTGCAGCTGGAGCATGCGCTGCTCGCCGTGCACGGGGATGAAATACTTGGGCTTTGTCAGCGCGTGGATGATCTTGAGCTCCTCCTGGCACGCATGGCCCGAAACGTGCAGCATGTCCGCGCGGTCGTAGATGACCTCAACGCCCTTGCGGAAGAGCTCGTTGATGACACGCGAGACGGTGTTCTCGTTGCCGGGGATGGCGCTCGCCGAGATGATGACGCGGTCGCCGGGGCCGACCTCGATCTGCTTGTGCTGGGAGAACGCCATGCGGTACAGGGCGGACATCTCCTCGCCCTGCGAGCCGGTGGTGACGATGACCTGCTTTTCAAGCGGCATCGACTTGATCTTGTTGATGTCGACCACGGTGTTTTTCGGCGGCTTCATGTAGCCGAGGTCCATGGCGACCTTTGTGACATTTTCCATGCTGCGGCCCGTGACGGCGACCTTGCGCCCGCACTCCGCCGCGGCGTCCATGATCTGCTGGATGCGGTGGACGTTGGAGGCGAACGTCGTGACGATGATGCGCTGTTTGCAGCCCTGGAACAGGCGGTTGAAGGTCCTGCCCACCGTGCGCTCACTCATCGTGTAGCCCGGGCGCTCGACGTTCGTCGAATCCGCGAGCAGCGCCAAAACGCCCTGCTTGCCAAGCTCGCCGAAGCGGGCAAGGTCGATGACCTCGCCGTCGATGGGCGTCGAGTCGATCTTGAAGTCGCCCGTGTGGACAACGGTGCCAAGGCCTGTGTGGATGGCGAACGCGACAGAGTCCGCGATGGAGTGGTTCACGTGGATGAACTCCACGCTGAACTTGCCGGCCTTGACGGTCATGCCGCTTTCCACCGTGACGATCTTCGTCGATTTGAGAAGGCCGTGCTCTTCGAGCTTTAAGCGGATGAGGCCCGCGGTCAGGCGCGTGCAGTAGATGGGAATATTCACCTTTTTGAGGATGTAGGGCACGGCGCCGATGTGGTCCTCGTGCCCGTGGGTGATGAACATGCCGCGGATGCGGTTCTTGTGCTTGACAAGATAGCTCACGTCGGGGATGACGCAGTCGATGCCGTACATGTCGTCGCCGGGGAAGGCCATGCCGCAGTCGACCACGATGATCTCGCCGCCGTATTCGTAAACGGTCATATTCTTGCCGATCTCATTGAGACCGCCGAGAGGGATGATTTTTAACTGTTCAGCCAATGCTGGTTCAACTCCTTTTGATTCGTTCGTTGCAAAAACGATAGATTTGTTTTGATTTTGTCATGTGCGTCCGGACCAAAAAGCGCAAAGCATTGGAGACGTCCGTACTCTCACTTCGCCCTGCTTCACGAAGCGATCGCACCTGCGGCGCCTTTTGGATCCCTATGGACTTTCTATGAGAACCGCGAAAATGCGGTCAAAACCCGTTGTCGCGGAGGCTCTTGCGCGTATTTTTCCAGCGCGGCCATCCGCTATTACGGGATAGTATAGCACGTTTTCCACCAAAAGTATACCACATTTTTTGTCGACGCCGAAAAATAAAATATTGATATTGTATCCGCCCGCCCCGCCGTGTTATAATGAAATGGATTATTCCCGCGGTTTGCCGCAGTAATGTCGATCATAACGGGAGGGCAGCTTCATTATGCGGAACAAAAAGATCAGCAAACTGGTAGACCCCAGCTTCCGGCTCTACTTTCTTGTCGGCTTTCTCTTTGCCGCCGTCACGGTGCGCGTGAGCATCCCGCTCGCGATCTGCGAGGCTGCGGCGATGGCGTTTCTCTGGTGGTACTTCCGCCACACGGCGCAGAAGCGCCGCGAGGGCATCCGCCAGTACATCGACGACGTGATGTACATTCTGGTGCGCGAGTTCAGCACGCCGGACGAGGAGATGCGGAAGATCGTGATCAAGGTAGTGAAGCAGTGCGTGCAGACCGACGGCATTGCGAGCGAGGTGGGGTTTCCGAGACGTCGTGACGCGTAGTACATCAAGGAGTCGATCGTGCCCGAATTCTTCAAGCACCTGTGGACGCGTCGCACCGCCGGCAACCGCTATACGAGCAAGATCTTGGTGGAGACGACGAATGAGATCGCGCAGCGAGTGGGTCTGCGGAGCCGGTGTGACGTAGGTGGGCGCGCAGGAGGTCATCGCGCGTCTGGTGCCGTGCATGAAGGACGAGAACGAGTGGTTCCGCTACATGGTGATGAACAGCATCACGTCGGTGCTGTCGCTGCTGGGCGCGAGCGACCTGGACCTGCGGCTGGAGGAGCAGCTGATGAACGGACTGCTGTTCGCGTTCCAGGAGCAGGGCGGCGAGGACTCGCGCGCGCTGATCAACTGCTACGGAACGGTGCTGAAGATGCTGGGCATCCGCGCGAAGCCGTACATGGACGAGATCACGTCGGCGATCAAGTGGCGTCTGAGCAACCGCAACGCAAACGTGCGAATGCAGGCGGCGGACCTGATCGCGCGCATCGCTCCGTCGATGAAGACATGCGGCGAGGACAACGCGCTGAAGAACATGGGTCGCGTACTGTTCGAGTATCTGGGCGAGGAGTTCCCCGACGTATTGGGTTCGATTCTGGGCGCGCTGAAGTCGATCGTGAACGTGATGGAGGAGATGGAGCCGCCCATCCGCGACCTGCTGCCGCGTCTGACGCCCATTCTGCGCAACCGCAACGAGAAGGTGCAGGAGAACTGCATCGACCTGGTGGGTCGCATCGCCGACCGCGGGCCGGAGTTCGTGCCCCCGAAGGAGTGGTCGCGCATCTGCTTCGACCTGCTGGACATGCTGAACGCGAAGAAGAAGTCGATCCGTCGAACGACGGTGAACACGTTCGGCTACATCGCGAAGGCGC
>ERZ773194.4074-NODE-4074-length-11938-cov-3.929647_pt1 | contig 11938 bp, 9 predicted proteins | sample MGYA00511240_ERZ773194 | MGnify/ENA primary metagenome ERZ773194 (study PRJEB29015, sample SAMEA2737774) | human gut metagenome | biome: human gut; feature: human-associated habitat; material: faeces | place: China | collected 2012 ... | reverse complement strand
TGCTCCAGCTCCTTTTTGAGCTGCGGCAGCTTGCCGTATTCGATTTCGGCGGCGCGGTTGAGGTCGTATTCGCGCTTTGCCTTGTCCAGTTCCGCGTTGAGCTTTTCAATCTCTTCGCGCAGCTTCTGAACCTTGCCGATGGCGTTCTTTTCGTTTTCCCACTTGGCCTTCATCTCGTTGAACTGGGCGCGCATATCGGCCAGCTCTTTCTGGATGTCCTGAAGATGTTCCTGAGACAGCGTGTCGGTTTCCTTCTTCAGCGCCGCCTCCTCGATCTCGTGCCGCATGATCTTGCGGTTCAGCTCATCCATTTCGGCAGGCATGGAGTCCATCTCGCTGCGGATCATGGCGCAGGCTTCATCCACCAGGTCGATGGCCTTATCGGGCAGGAAGCGGTCGGTGATGTAGCGGTTGGAAAGCGTCGCCGCTGCGATCAGCGCCTGATCCTGAATCTTGACGCCGTGGAACACCTCATAGCGCTCCTTCAGACCGCGCAGGATGGAGATCGTGTCCTCCACGGAGGGCTCGTTGACCATCACGGGCTGGAAGCGGCGCTCCAAAGCCGCATCCTTTTCGATGTACTTGGCGTATTCGGAAAGGGTGGTCGCGCCGATGCAGTGCAGCTCGCCTCTGGCCAGCATCGGCTTGAGCAGGTTGCCGGCGTCCATGCTGCCTTCGGTCTTGCCCGCGCCGACGATGGTGTGCAGCTCATCGATGAAGAGGATGATCTTGCCTTCAGACTTCTTGACCTCGTTCAAGACAGCCTTGAGTCTTTCCTCAAACTCGCCGCGGTACTTAGCGCCCGCGATGAGCGCGCCCATGTCGAGCGAGAAGATCGTGCGGTCCTTGAGACCTTCTGGCACATCGCCGCGCACGATACGCTGGGCAAGACCCTCGGCGATGGCCGTCTTGCCAACGCCCGGCTCGCCGATGAGTACGGGGTTATTCTTCGTCTTACGCGAGAGGATGCGAATGACGTTGCGGATCTCCGCGTCACGGCCGATGACGGGGTCAAGCTCCTTTGTGCGCGCGCGCTCAACAAGGTCGGTGCCGTATTTCTTGAGCGCATCGTAGGAATCCTCGGGATTGTCGCTCGTTACGGGGGAGGTCTTGACCTTTGAGAGCTCGTCGGAGAAGCGGCTTCGCGTGATGCCGTGGTCTGAGAGCAGCTGGCGCACGTTCTGCGAGCCCTCGGAGAAGATGGCGAGCATCAGATGCTCGACGGAGAGATATTCGTCGTGCAGTTTTTCGGCGGTCTTTTCGGCGAGATTCAGGATCTTGCCGACCTCGGGCGAGGCATAGACCTCGCCGCTGCCGCCGGAGATGCGCGGAAGCTTGCGGATGAGAGTATCGATCTCAGAGAGAAGACCGTCGCAGTCGACGCCCATCTTGCCAAAGAGGGATCCGATCAGTCCGCCGTCCTGATCGAGCAGGGCGTAGAGCAGATGCTCGCTTGTCACATATTGGTTGCCGTTTTCCTGCGCCATGTTCTGCGCGGTCTTGACGGCGTCCAAAGCCTTTTGCGTATATTTTTCAGCATTCATTCAAGTTCACCTCAAATTCGTGTTTTTTACAATAGCGTTGGTTTAGATGAGCAGCGCTCTGCTTCGCAGATCGCCGCGGTAGGCCATTTCCACGTCGCTCGCCGTGAGCGAACCGTCGAGATAACCCTTGAGCAGCCGGTCGAAGAGCTGGACGTAAGCGCTGATCGCACCGGCAACGTCGTCCGCTGTCAGCGCCTTTCCGCGCGGCATGGCAAGCGGACGGACGAAGCGCCCATCGTAGAGCGCACAGGCGATGGAGCTGCCGAGCAGCGGAGCAAGGCATCTGTCCTCGATCTGCACCCAAAGCCGGAAGAAATTCGTCATTGCGGCAATGAGCGCTGCCGACTGTGTGCGGAAGACGATGTTCAGTGTGCCCATCGTCTGGGCGTCGCCATTGCTCAGGTCGACCTCGTACTTGACCGTGGGGCGGTATTTGTACGATAAGCTCGACTTGAGCGACATCGTGGACGAGCCGGGAGAGAAAAACGGCACCAACTCGCGCGTGGGCGTCATCAGCTCTTCAATGGCTTCAAAGATGTCGTTCCAGCGGCGCTCCGGCGTCGGCACGGAAACATATTCGGCAAGGATGCGGTTTACAAGCGCCGAGCGGTTCGTGCCCATGCGGTGCGCCAGCGCGTCTACCTCGCGCACCACCTCGTCCGACAGCGTCAGACTGTACAGATTTTTCTTCATCATGCGCCTCCTTGGTTTCTTTTCTTTCTGAATGTTATCATAGCACGGCCGCAAACATTGTCAATAGATTTATATAAATATATTTACGAGTTATATGATAATTTACACGGAGTTCATAATCAAGAAGGAAGAGAAAAAGCGAAACGCCGCAGTATTTTACTGCGGCGTTTCCTATTTAGGGAGGATGAGAGAGAAAGAAAAGAGCAAAGTTACAGCAGACCCTGCAGCAGGATGATGACGATCAGAACCGGCAGCACCCACTGGAAATAGGGCTTGAGTTTGGGAGAGAGCTTGACACCCGTGCCCTTGTTGACCTCGGCAATGTACTTGTCAAAGCCCCAGCCCCATTTCGAGACGCAGAACAGAAGATACATCAGTGAGCCGATCGGAAGCAGCAGATTCGAGACGATAAAGTCCTCGCTGTCCAGCACATCCCGGCCGCCGATGGGGTGGAAGCCGCTGAGCACATTGTAGCCCAGCACACAGGGGACGCTGGCGATGAGGATGATAACGCCGTTTATCAGCGCGGCCTTCTTGCGACTCCAGCCAAACAGGTCCATACAGGAGGACATGATGTTCTCGATGACCGCAATGACCGTGGAGAAGGAGGCAAAGGTCATGAACAGGAAGAATAGCGATCCCCACACGCGGCCCCCGGCCATATTGGTGAACACATTGGGCAGGGAGACGAAGATCAGGCTTGGACCGGAGGTTACCTCCACGCCGTAGCTGAAGCAGGCAGGGAAGATGATGATGCCCGCCATGACGGCCACAAAGGTGTCCAGCCCGCATATGCGGGCGCCCTCACTGAGCAGCGTGTGGTCCTTACTCATATAGCTGCCGAAAATCTCCATGGCAGCGATGCCCAGGCTCAGGGTGAAAAACGCCTGATTCATGGCCGCGGCAATGACATTGCCCAGGCCTACGGAACGCACATTGTCCATGTTGGGCACCAGATAAAAGGCGATGCCCTCCTTGGCCCCGGGGAGGGTGAAGCTGTGAATGGCCAGCACCAGGATCAGCACCAGCAGAGCGGTCATCATCACCTTGCTGACCCGCTCCAGGCCCTTCTGCACGCCGATGCTGCACACCAGCACGCCGGCGGCCACTGTAATAACCATCCACAGTCCCATTTCGGTGGGGCTGGCCAGCATATCACTGAATACCTGGCCGCTGACCTCGGCAGCCATGCCGGGGGTAAAGACACCGGTGACGAACTTGAAGAAGTAGTCCAGCATCCAGCCGGAGACGGTGGTGTAGTACATCATCAGCAGGTAGCAGCCGAGCAGGCAGAACCAGCCGTGGATGTGCCATTTCTGACCGGGCTTTTCCAGCGTCTTATAGGAGAGCACGGCGCTCCTGCGGCTCGCGCGGCCGACCGCCAGTTCCATCGTCAGCACGGGCACGCCCATCACGAGCAGGCAGAGCAGGTAGAAGAGAACGAAGTAGCCGCCGCCGTTCTTGCCGGCGATGTAGGGGAAGCGCCACACGTTGCCGATGCCGATGGCGCAGCCCGCGCTCACCAGCAGAAAGCCCAGCCGAGAGCCGAAGGATTCTCTTTGCATTTCTAAGTACCTCGCTTACACACAACAAATATGCACTTATCTTAGCGAAAAAAAACCTCCTTTACAAGGGGGATTTCTTCATGTTAAAATAAGAAAAACTTATTTTGTGTCGTGGGAGGGCGCTATGAATCGAAATCAGCTGAAGTATTTCGTGGCCGCGGCGGAGAGCCGCAGCTTCACGAAGGCCGCCGAACAGTTCTACATTTCCCAGACCGCCATCACCCAGCAGATCCGTCTGCTGGAGGAAACGCTGGGCTGTCCTCTCTTTGACCGGAGCACCCGGCCCGTGAGCCTGACCTCCGCGGGGACCATCTTCCTCCGGGAGGCCAAGGGGATCTTGGAGCGGATGAGCCGGGCGCAGGAGCGGGTCCATGACGCCTCCACCGGACTCTCCGGCACACTGCGGGTGGGTTACGTCCGGGGGTACGAGCGCAGCGACCTGTCCGCCCATATCCGCCAATTTCACCAGCAGAACAGCAACGTGCTCATCACCTTTTACCGCTGCTCCACCGACGCGCTGGCGGCGGGGCTGCTGCACCATGAATACGACATCATTTTCACCTGGGACAGTACCAACCTGAAAACCCAGGAGGGCGTGTCCTGCCGCACCGTAGAAAAGGCCCGGCTGGTGGTGGCACTGTACGCCGGACACCCGCTGGCCCAGCGGCAGCAGCTCCGGCGGCAGGAGCTGCGGGGAGAGACCATCCTCTATATGTCCCCTGACGCCGCCGACGATTCCTACGGCGACGCCTTTTTCATGCAGCTTTACAACGAGGCGGGCTACAAGCCCAACATCCTCTTCCGCTCCGCCGACACGGAGAGCATCCTCATGATGGTCTCCGCCGAGGAAGGCATTTCCATCCTCCCCGCCTACTGCGTGGAAAAGCTCTACAACGCCGACAATCTGGTGTTTGTCCCCCTCATCGGCGAGGGAGAGGTGGAGGAGATCATCGCCGCGTGGCAGACCACCAACCCAAACCCCGCGCTGGCCCGGTTTCTGGCTATGACTCCTCCCCAATGGGAATGAGCCGTCCCGTGTCCGCCCCGACCCGGTGAGAAATGGAGAGCACCGTCCGGTCCGCCGTAGCCCTCTTCAAGGCCCGCAGCACCGCCCGCTCCGTCTCCGCGTCCAGATTGGCTGTGATCTCGTCCAGCAAAAGCAGCTTGGGGTCCGCCGCCACCGCCCGGGCGATGGACAACAGCTGCCACTGTCCCTGAGAGAAAATGTCCGGGGCGCAGGGGGTGTCATAGCCCTGCGGCAGGGCGCCGATGGCCTCCGCCAGTCCCGCCAGCTCCGCGGCCCGGCGGACCTGTCCCTCTGTGACGGTGTCATCATACAGGGTGATCTGGTCCCGGACGGTGCCGGGGACCGGATGGAACCGCTGCTCCACATAGCCGTACAGTGCCCGCCGCTGCGGGCCGGTGAGGGACCGGGGGTCCACGCCCTGGATCCGGACGGTGCCCCGCCGGGGGGCATACAGCCCCAGCACCAGCTTGAACACGGTGCTCTTTCCCGCGCCGGTCCGACCGGACAGGGTAGCCAGCTCTCCCTCCCGGATCTCCATATTTAAGTGGTGCAGAACGTTCTGCCCTGCCTCATAGCCGAAGTCCACATCCCGCAGCTCCACCATGGGAGCGGCGGGATTTTCCGTTTCCGGGGCCACAGCCTCCTGCTCCGGCTGGGCCAGAAAGTCATTGATCCGGCGAACGCCCGCCACGGCGGACTGGATGGTCTGGATCTCCATGCCCAGACTTTCCAACGGGGAAAAGATCTGGCTGATGTAGTTCATCACCGTCACGGCGGTACCGGCGGTCATGCCGAACAGCGTCAGCACCGCCGGGTCTCCGGAGGCGGACAACAGCATGACAACGCCCACCACCACAGCGTTCACCGTGAGGATCACGGGGGAATACAGGGCGTCATAGAAGTTGGTGCCCTCAATGGCCCGGTAGCTCTCCCCCAGTGCGCCGTCATACCGGGTCTCCATGTAGGTCTCCTTGCCCAGCGTCCGGATGGTGCGGAGATTCCGCACCGTCTCCGGCACATATCCGGAGGCCCGGCTCACCGCCTTCCGGTTTTTCAGCTGATTGTGCAGCATCCGCTTCTGGACGAACCGGGTAAAGAGGAACAGCACCGGCAGCAGCGCCAGCAGAAGATAGGCAAGCCCCCGGCTGCACTGCCACACCACCACCAGAATACTGAGGATCCGGCAGGCGTCCGCTGCCATACTGATGATCCCGGCGGTGAACAGGGTCTCCACCGTGTCCACATCCCCCACGAAGCGGGACACCAGCGCCCCCGGCTCCTGACGGTTCAGTTCGTCGGCGGGCAGGCGGCCCTCCTTTTCCATCAGACGGCTCCGCAGGGCGTGGGTGGTTTTCTGGCCGAATACCGTCAACGCGCTCTCCCGGGCGGATTCCAGCCCTCCCGCCAATGCGGTGAAGGCCAGATACCACAGGGGCAGGCGGAGGGTCAGCCTCTCCCCGGCGGTGAGGCCGTCCACAATGCGGCCCAGCACCAGCGGCGGCACCAGCGCCGCGCCTACGGCCCCTGCCACCACCGCCAGAATGGTAAGGGACAGCCAGAGGTGGCCTTTCACCGTTTCCAGTACCACAGTCCCCACATGGACTGCTTTTTTGCGGTCATTCATGGCTGTTCTCCTCCCTCTGCGCGTCAAACTGCGCCGCGTAATCCGGGGTATTCCCCACCAATTCCTCGTGGGTCCCCACCTTGGCCTCCCCGTTTTCCAGCCAGATCACCCGATCCAGTTCCGGGAACAGGTACAGCCGGTGAGAGATCAGAATCACCACACTGTCCGCCGCCAAACGCCGCAGATGGGCGAAGATCTCCGTCTCCGTGGCCCGGTCCAGCGCCGAAAAGGGATCGTCCAGAATCAGCAGAGGCCTTTGATGGGCCAGCGTCCGGGCCAGCGCCAGCCGCTGGGCCTGACCGCCGGAAAGCCGGACGCCGCCGGTGCCCACCCGGGTCTCCAGCCCCTCCGTCATGGCCGCCACTTCGCCGTCCAGACACACAGCCCGGAGGTAATCCATGGGATCGCCCGTGTCTCCCAGCAGCACATTTTCCAGGATCGTGCCGCTGAACAGCTCCGGATCGTGGCCCAGATACCCCACGAGGCCCGTCAGCTCCCAGGGGGACAGCTCCGCCAGCTCTCGGCCGTCCAGCCGGATGCTGCCGCCGTAGGGCTGCTCGCAGAGGAACGCCTTGCCCAGCGTGGATTTGCCGCAGGCCACCGGCCCGGTGACGCCGATGATCTGCCCCCGGCAGGCGGTCAGATCCAGCCCGGAGAACAGCGGCGCGTCACCGGGATAGCCGCAGGTGAGGTCCCGGATCTCCAAACGCTCCACCCTGCCGGCGGAAACGGCAGGCACGGCGGGGATCTCCCGCATCAGGGGCTGGATCCGCTTCCAGGACACCTGCGCCTTGTGGACTGCGTTGAACAGCTTCGCCGCCTTGGAAGATTTGGTGGCCAGCTTGGTAAAGCAGGCCAGAAACGTGGTGAATTTCGCGATGGACCAGACCGTCCAGCCGGTGCCCAGCACGTTTTTCCCGCCGAAATACAGGATCAGCGCCGCGCCGATCATGGAGAGCACCCGGTACAGCGGCGGCAGGGACGCTGTCCACAGGTTTGCCTTTACAGCGGCGTGTTCGTAAGCGGTGAGGTGCTCCTCATAGGCCGCCCGGCGTTCCTCCTCCCGGCCAAAGACCCGGTAGGTCAGGGCGTTGACCGCCCGATCCATGGTGGCGGCGTTCAAGACCCCGGCCTGCTCCTTGAAGGCCGCGCCGGTGCGCTGGACGGGCCGCTTCATCCGTTCCGCCAACGCGTAGCTCCCCGGCAAAAAGGCCATGGACAGCAGCGCCAGCCGCCAGTCATACCACAGCAGCATCCCGGCATAGGCTGCCAAGGCCACGCCGGTGTCAAATACCTCCGTGGTGAATTTCCGCATCCCCTCGGCGCAGTCGTCCACGTCGGAAATGGCCTTGGTCAGCACCGTTCCCGCGCCCTGACGCTCCAAGTCCCCCCGATCCGACCGGACCAGCGCGCCGTACAGGACCCGCTTCATACGGCGGTTTACCTTGTTGGCAAAGCGCCGGACATAGAACCGCTTCAAAAACCGAAGTCCCTGCACCGCGGCGATGACGGCGATGTACCCCGCCGCCAGAGAGACCATGACGGAAAAGCTGTTCTCTCCCAAGAGGATCCGGGCCAGCGTTTCCGTCATCTGTCCCTCGAACCACGGGCCTGCCACCAGACCTATATTATAGAGGAGACCCGTCACGGTGATGACCGCCAGCACCCCGGATTCTGCCCGGAAATAGGAGCTGACCCGGTCCGGCGGAAGCTGTCGCTTACTCATGGCGCTCCCCCTCTCCCTGCTCCGTCAGGGCCGTGATGTGGGGGAAACCCGCCCGGCTCTCCTGCTTGGAACGGCGATAGATAGTGTCCAGCGTTTTGCAGAAAGCGACCTTCTCCGCCTCCGGCAGCTCCGCCAACAGCCATTCATAAAAGGTGGTCTCCACCTGCGCCTTGGAGTTCCGCAGGCCCTCCGCCTTTTCCGTGGCGAAAAGAAGCTGGCTGCGGCCGTCCTTGGGGTTGGCCTGCCGGATCAGGTAGCCCTTGGCCTCCAGACTGGCCACACGGCGGGCGGCGGCTCCCTTGTCCACCCGGAGCTGCTCCCGGACCTCCGCCTGCGTGATGCCGGGATGGTGGCGCACCAGATGGATGAAATCGTATTCCGCTGTGCCGATGCCGTCCTCCTTCAGCGTCCGGACGGCCAGCTTGCTGGCCTCCCGTGCGATTTTCGTGATCTTGCGCTCTGTGAGATCCATTGTTGCGGCAAGGGTACACCGTCCAATGTGAAGCATTGGGCGGTGAGGAATTGCCGTTCCCTCCTTTCGTGTATTAAAATCAAGCAATTAAATAACTCGTGGATTTTTCTACGAGTTTTAATTTCTTGAAAGAGATACCGTCCTTTATCATTTTCCCGTTTATCGTTTTAATGGTAAAGATTCCGGTAGTTCTTCTTCCCCAAATGAAGCAGTCCTGTCCGTTAAATTGGACTTTGTCAAAAAGACAATACCCAAATACGTACTTTTCTGTTTGATTGGATTTACGGATGCCTCCCTTGAGGATAGTCGCCTTGTGCAGCTGGCGGTTGTGGTGCCTTACGGGGCGAATCGTATAAATCTTATTAATTTGTACGATTCCCGGTAGGTAGCCAACATTGAAGCCCTGCTTCCCCTGTGCGATTGCCAGAGCATCATTGGTGTGGCTCTTGGGAAGCACCAACAGCTTCTCTCGGGTTGCCTTTGTGATGTAGCCTCTGGTCTCAATGACTGGGATAGGTAACTCAGAGCAGAGCCTCTGCATTAAAGTCTTCCGCATGATGCCCATGAATGTGGCATCCCGTGTGGAACGACGCTTGCGCTTTTTGAAGTCCTTCTCCGCAATCAACCCCTTGTGGAGTTTCTCGTGACAGCTCTCGCAAAGGGTAACTTGGTTGTCCGGGGCGTCGCCGCCTACCTTCCTGCTCTCCAGATGGTGGACGTGAAGCCGGACCTCTTTTTTCTTGGTTGCGTGTGCTCCGCAACACTGACAGGTGTACCCGTCTCTCCAAAGCACGTATTGCCGTACATTGTAGTGACCATACATCTCGCCCTTCTGGTAATCCTCACCTTGCGGAACGGGCTTTCCATCCGCAATGGCTTTCAGCAGCTGCAAGTCGAACTCGGCGGTCTCTATGACCACTTTGCTCACGGGCAGGATGCGGCAAACCCTCTTGATTGAGGTGATGTGCTCTTGGATTTTGACCTCCACAGAAGGCGCCAACCATCCCTTGTGCTTGCTGCGGACTCGGTTATCGAAGCGCGGCTTGCGATAACGGGTCTTGCGGTTTCTTCTCGCTCTACGAGACTCTCGACGGGTGGATAGTAAATCCACCACGTCATTCCGGGGTATCACATTGGCCGCAAAGAGTTCTTCCTTCTTTGTCGATGCAGACACTCCAATGGTCTTACTTCCGGCGTCTACTCCAAGAATGACTTCTTGGGTGTAGCCACTGCTTCCGTAGACCAGCTGGATGGTAAAGGGCGTCCTCTTCTTCACTTTGGCTTTCCCTTCATCCAGCAGATGACGGGCTTTTGCCGGGGAGCAGGGCATCAGCGGACGCCCGTGCTTGTTGATGACATACACTTTGTTTGGCATGATGCCTTCCTCCTTCTTCTTTGATTGTGGCTAACGAAAAAGCCACGCGGCCTTTCGGCCGTCAGGTATCCGTACCCAATGTTATCTCAAGGTTTTCGTGTGCAACACCGCTCCTTACCCTCAGAGCTTTTAATCACACACCGCAGTGCGGCAGGTTCGGATTCACGCCCACCGGTGCCTATTCTTACATTCTTGAGTAACGTAGTGCTCGAAACACTTAGGGTAGTCAATCAGGGCTTACGATTTCTCGCAAGCCCCCTCCAAATCGTTAGATTTGGTGGGGGTTATTGACAGCGTTCCTTTCCCCGGAGCCTGTGCCCGGTCGAGAAATAGTTGCAGATACATCTTTCTGATTGGATGATAGTACATCCAGTTTTCCCTGTCAACAAAAAACTGGCTTGCAGCCCCCTCTTTTTCCGATGTTGCAAATTGTTCATAATTTTTTTCTTGACATTGGGAGGGGCGTCCGCTATTATATAGTTCAATTCTTTTAGTTAAATTATTTTAAGTAAATGTTTTTAACTAACAAGAGCCGACTTTCACCGAAACAAGGAGATATATCATGGAATTTGAAAAAGTGCGTGACATTATTGTCGAGACTCTGGGCTGCGACGCCGAAGCCGTGACCCCCACCGCTTCTCTGGCTGACGATCTGGGCGCCGATTCTCTGGCCGCCGTGGAGCTGGTCATGGCCCTGGAAGAGGCCGTCGGCATCTCCATCGCCGAGGAGGACGCCGCCAACCTGAAAACGGTGGGCGACATCATGACCTATCTGGCCGCTCACAAGAATTAACGTGCGTCCGCCGGAGGGTACAGACCCTCCGGCGGTCCGGTTTTGCGAGGAAAGGATATTCCATGACCAATCAAGAACTGAACGACCTGCTGGCCCGCTTCGAGGGAAGCTCCCTGTCCAAGCTGAAGCTGTCCACCCAGGAATTTACCATAGAAATGGAGCGGGCCGTCTCCGCTCCCGCCGCACCGGTGATCCCGGCAGCGGCTGCTGCCCCGGCGGCTCCCACAGCCGCCGAACCGGAGGGCGATGCCATCACCGCCCCCATGGTGGGCACCTTCTACGCCGCCTCCGCCCCGGAACAGCCCCCCTTTGTGCAGGTGGGCGACCGGGTACGCAAGGGCCAGCCCGTCTGCCTGCTGGAGGCCATGAAGATGATGAGCGAGATCCCCGCCCCCTGTGACTGCGAGATCACAGCGGTTCTGAAGGAAAACGGCGCGCTGGTTTCCTTCGGGGAGCCTCTGTTCCGCTATCAGCCATGCTGAAGCGGGTATTGATCGCCAACCGGGGGGAGATCGCCCTCCGGGTGCGGCGGGCCTGCCGGGAGGCGGGCATCGAGACGGTCTCGGTGTATTCTCAGGCGGATGCGGAGGCCCTCCACGTCCAGTTGGCCACCCGGTCCGTGTGCATCGGCCCTCCCCGGGCCGCTGACAGCTACTTAAATCCTCAGGCGCTGCTCTCTGCCGCCATAGCCACCGGCTGCGACGGTCTGCACCCCGGCTACGGGTTCCTGTCGGAAAACCCGGAATTTGCCGACGCCTGCGCGGAAAACGGCATCACCTTCATCGGTCCCTCCGGGGACGCCATCCGGAAGGCCGGCTCCAAATCCGCCGCCCGGGACCTGATGCGCGCCGCCGGGGTCCCCGTGACCCCCGGTTCCGACGGGCCGGTATCCTCCGTGGAGGACGCTCTGGCCGTGGCGGAGCAGGTTGCGGAGCACGACCGGCTGCTGGCCGCGATCGCGGGCGCGTGCCGCGTGCTGGGATACATCAACGTCTCGTCGATGTATCAGCTGGTGGCGGCGGAGTGCGCCGGGGAGACGGCGGATCTGTCGATCTACGAGGCGAACCGGGATTATCTCTACCGGTCGCTGACGGAGCTGGGCTATCAGTGTGTGCGGCC
>ERZ773194.4072-NODE-4072-length-11944-cov-3.048196_pt1 | contig 11944 bp, 7 predicted proteins | sample MGYA00511240_ERZ773194 | MGnify/ENA primary metagenome ERZ773194 (study PRJEB29015, sample SAMEA2737774) | human gut metagenome | biome: human gut; feature: human-associated habitat; material: faeces | place: China | collected 2012 ... | reverse complement strand
CTGCTTTAATGGTTACCGTATTTGATTCAACTACATATTGCTTTTTTTCAATTGCATTACTAGCCTTATCGTCTACTTCCACACCAAAAGAACGGTCATAATCGCATATATTCGTAGCTACTACCGGAATCTCAAACCATTTCTCGCTGTCCTGCACCGGATACATAGATAATGTATCGGAGAACATCACGTAGTCGGAACCGCTGTAAGTCGTCCGGGAAAGATCATTACATCCCCAGAATCCGACAGCCAACGTCGTAAGTGTTACTATTCCTGTTATTAATCGTTTCATTGTTTCTCTATATTATCTTTATACATTATTTATTGCTTTCATTAGGTGCTAGATCCACGCCAGGAGCATCCAACTCATGTTGTGGAATAGGCCATACAAAACGAGGATCGTCTTTCTCTAACTTCAACGTATTACCCGGAGAGATAGTCGAAGTTTGTTCTTTACGTTCAAATCCCTCATGCCAACGTTTCAAGTCGTTAAGACGGAAACCTTCCATAAAGAGTTCTTTCATACGTTCTTCACTGACAGTTTTAAACCAATTTTCTTCTGTAAGCGTAGTAGAGCCACCATAAGAAGAATAACGAGCCATACGTAAAGTAGAAATATCAATTCCTGCTTTTCCATAATAAGATGCTCCCATCCGGCAATAAGCCTCTGCACGAATCAGATATTGTTCCGCTAACCGGAACGGTTTCGGCATGGATACACACAGCAATCTTTGGCTTATAAAATCCTGATTTCCCATGTATTTAACCAAAAGAGGCCAAGTCAACCCATGAGAAAATCCGGTCGTTGCCGTAGCGAAATAAGCATTATAGCGTAAATCAGCATTGGCATAGGTATCCAATGCCCATTTAGCTGGTACATAATCCGGTTTATAAGATGTATAATCATAATTGAGGAATACAGTGCCTAATGCCCCTCCATAGGAATTTACCTCAAACATTACTTTCCAAATGATTTCAGTAGAATTATCATACTGCCACATGTATGCAAAATCATTATAAGTAACCGAATAACTATGCTTGGTTGCATCAGCTAATATATATTTCTTACTATCTATTACTTTAGTAGCATATTCAACAGCTTTCTCCCACTTCCGCATATACAGGTACATACGAGCATATAAAGCATTGACTGTACCAATCGTGAAATATGCAGAATTATAAATAACCTCAGTGTCATCATCCGTAGCCAGATATTCGGCCGATCTAGCCAAATCATCCAATACAAACTGATACGAATCTTTTAAAGAAGCACGTTTTACAGGTCCCGGATTAACGTAGCTGGACTGCAGTACAACTCCCAGTTCATTGGCAGCTTCTTCGTCACTTTCATAAGCTTTACAGAAACACTTCAACAGTTCTGAATAAGCCAGCGCACGGGCAAAATAGATATGACCTTTATAGGTATCCAACTTGTCCAGTTGTTCATCATCTGAAGTGTTGGCCTCTACAGCAGCAATGTTATCAAGAACAAAATTGCAACGTCCGATGACAGTATACAAGCCACCATACACATATTCCACCTGTTTATTGATAGCTAATATTTCATTACGCCATACATCACCATAGATATTTGTATATCCTTTAACAGCGTATACCAGATCCGTCTGAATATCAGGCAATAAAGTCAAGTATCCGCTATATAGGCTGGCATTTTTAAACTGTGCATAAATACCGACCAAAGCTTGGCGTACATCGCTCACTGTCTTAATAGCCTCTTCTTGCGGAATTGCATCTTGCGGATATTTATCAAGACAGGAAGATGCCGAAAGCAATACCGCAACTAAAACTATATATAATTTTATTTTTCTTATCATCACTGATTAATTTTAGAATGAAACTTCCAGTCCGAATGTAAACTGACGGGACATAGGGTATTGAGCCTTATACACATTGGAGGTAGACTCCGGATCCATCCCTGTAAAACTTGTAAATGTCAACAAATTCTGTCCCTGCGCATAAATACGGGCACTACTTAAAAAATTAGTCCGCTGCAACCATTTCTGTGGGAATGTATAGCTAAGCATTAAATTTTTCAGACGCAGGAAAGAAGCATCTTCCAGGAATCGTGAATCTAGTTGAGGAGTAACTCCATAACGAGGGATATCAGTCACATCTCCCGGCTTTTTCCATCGATCATAAAGCATACGTTTTGACTGATTGTAGGCACTGAACAGTCCGTTGCTCTCTTGAAAGACTCTGTCATTGTTAAGCATCCAGCGATCGGCCACCCACGTGAACTGTGCGGAAAGTGAAAATCCTTGCCAAGAAAGTGTAGTACCAAAACCACCTTGCCAAGGAGCTTCATGTGTCTTACCCAGCATCACTTTGTCATTTTCATTATATTCTGTAGTAATTTCACCGTCTTTGGTATACCATAAAGCATCTCCATTAGTAGGATTGACTCCTGCATAACGGTTCAGATAAAATTCACCTAACGGATGACCTACCGCAACCATTCTACCAGTATCAGAGGCTACATATTCTGTTATCCCATTATAAAGCTCGGTTATCTCATTTTTATTATATGAAACATTGGCGTTCACATTCCATGTAAAGTCTTTGATGCGAAGTACGTCTGCACTGACATTAATTTCTACACCACGGTTTCGCATAGCTCCCACATTATCCCAACGAGTTCCAAAACCGCTAGTTGTGTAAGAAATGGGAACTGCCATCAACATATTAGTAGTTTTCTTATTATAAAACTCCACATCCAAATTTATACGATCAATAAAACCTAAATGCAGTGCCACATTAGTAGCCCATGTAGACTCCCAACTTAATTCTTCATTTCCCAACTGGGAAATAGCAATACCTGATTCATTGTTATACTTATATCCACCGGAAACTAAAGCCAGATGTTCATAGTTATTAATAGAAGAGTTGCCCGATGTACCGGTATTAATCGCTATTTGCGCATTAGTAAGCCATTTATATTTTTGCATGAACTTCTCCTTACGGAGATTCCACATAAACCCGACTGACCAAAAAGCTCCCCAATGTTTATCTGTTCCGAAACGGGAAGATCCATCCCCACGAACCGAAAAGTCAGCATAGTAACGATCATCATAATTATATTCACCACGACCAAAGAAAGAGAGAAAAGAATATTCCGTAACGGGATCTCCCCATGATGAAGCGGTAGAACCGGAAGACAAGTTTGTCAAAATATCATTTGTCTGTCCACGAGTCGTAACCTGAAAACCTTCATAATGATAATCGACTCCTTCCTGCCCAACCATAAAGTTGAATAAATGAACATCATTCAACATAAAACGGTAGTTTGCCGTATTTGTAATCATCAAATTAAGCATATCATACGAACTACGCTGGGCACCTCCATAATTATTATTTGGCTTATAACTCGGAAAACTTCGATAAAAAGAAGTAGTATGACCATAATCTGCACTTAGTTGTGAACGAATTGTGAGATTCTTTATAGGTGTAGCTTCAGCATAGAAAGTAGATAAAAGTTTATACTTCTTATTTGATAACGGATTGTTTTCCATCCATGCTAACGGATTCTCCGTCGTTCCTTTCCAACTGCCGTCATCCTGAAGAGCCAGACTTCCATCCTCCTTATAAGGATTCCAGTAAGGCAACATGAAAAAAGATGCGGAAATAGGAGCCCACAATGCATATTCACCATCATCACTCTGTTCTACCTCCTGATAAGTAAACATTGTATTCGTTCCTATTTTCAACCATTTATTAGCTTTCGCCTCCACATTGGCACGGAAGTTAACACGCTCAAATGTAGAACCTACTGCAATACCATCCTGATCATAATAGCTTCCCGAAACATAATAATTTAACTTTTCCGTACCACCATTTACTGACAACTCGTAATTCTGCAAGGGTGCTTTGTCATTGTATACCTTATCCAGCCAATTGATATTTATCTTACTTAATTTCTCGTAATCCTGTCCTTTATCCAATCCCACTTCTTTTTCAAACTGAATACGTTCGTTCGTATCCATCTGATCCCAGTCCTTTGAAGCTAATTGGGAAAAACCTAGTTGTGTACGGAAAGTAATCTTGGCAGCTTCCCCCATACGTCCACGCTTGGAAGTGATTACTACCACGCCATTAGAAGCACGTGCGCCATAGATAGAAGTAGAAGAAGCATCTTTCAACACTGAAATGCTCTCAATATCATTAGGACTAATCGTGTTGAAATCTGAACTTGAAATAGCCACTCCATCCAATATAAAAAGAGGATCTTTCCCCGAATTAATTGAATTTGTTCCGCGAATACGAAAAGTTGCTGCCTTACTGGGTTCACCTGATTCAGAAAGCACCATTAATCCCGGTGCCTGCCCTTGCAGTGCCTGATCGAAACTCGGAGCAGGAACATCTTCCATCTTTTCAGCTTTTACCGTAGATACAGAACCTGCAATCGTACCTTTCTTACGTACACCGTAGGCAACAACCACTACTTCTTCTACCATTTGTGCATCACTCTCCATCTTCAGATTCATGCGAGTGGCAGCAGACACCTGCTTTTCCATCGTTTTCATTCCAATGTAAGAAAACTGCAAAATAGCAGGGGATTTCGTCACTGTGATACTGTAATTACCATTCATATCGGTAATTACTCCGTTCGTCGTACCCTTCTCCAAAACAGACACACCAATCATCGGCTGATTGTCTTCCGCCGAAATAATGTGTCCCGTTACCTGATATCCACCCTGTGCAAAAAGCAACAGGGGGATACTTGTCAGAGTAAAGAGTACAAACAAGAGAATTGATTTTCTCATCTTTGATACTTTGATTTTAAATTAATGAAATTGATTTATTTTTATAGATTTATCTACAATAAGGAATACGCAGTCTTCGCGTAGAATAATACACTCCTTTCCCAAAATCGGTTTATGCATTTTCTGCACCGACTTGGGACAGGCTATTATTATCTATAAATATAGAATAGGAATAGACTAACTTGGCAAATTCTTAATATTGCGCCAAATATCCAAATAGATTTTTCGTGTTACTGCTGTGTGAATTAAATGTATGACCATCTGCTCTCTTAAGTTATAAATTAAACACTAATATCACTTGTTCTGTTTAGGTGTTATACACTTCTAATATTGTTCTATTTTGGCTACAAATATATATATTATATTTAAATAAAAGAAACAATATGTCGCATATTTTATACCAAATTTCCACTTATATCTTTTTGATACATATTTAAGTACACAAACCCATAAATGAAAATAAATCCACAACATATTTCAATGATAATTGAATATAAACGTTCATTTTGATAGTTACTTTAATTGCTCAAATAACAACATCACAACTCATACAAAATAGCTTATTAAGAGGATTCAATATAGAAAAGATAATTATTCAAAACTATTTCCTATTTTTGCACTCATTATATATAAATAAGGTATAAGATGAACTACGGATTTGTAAAAGTAGCTGCAGCCGTGCCACACGTAAAAGTGGCTGACTGTAAATTCAATGTAGAGAAGATAGAAAGTCTGATTACAGTGGCTGAAGGAAAAGGAGTGCAGATCATTATTTTCCCGGAAATGAGTATCACCGGATATACTTGTGGTGACCTATTCGGACAACAACTTTTGCTGGAAGAAGCAGAAATGGGGCTGATGCAAATTCTGAATAACACCCGTCAATTAGATATCATTTCTATTGTTGGCATGCCTGTCGTTGTCAATTCGACAGTAATCAATGCAGCCGTAGTGATTCAGAAAGGGAAAGTGTTGGGAGTTGCAGCCAAGACCTATCTGCCGAATTATAAAGAATTCTACGAACAACGTTGGTTCACATCAGCGCTTCAGTTGACTACAAACAACGTACGCCTGTGTGGACAAATCGTTCCCATAGGTGCAAATCTGCTTTTTGAGACTTCAGATACGACTTTTGGCATTGAGATATGCGAGGACCTTTGGTCTACTATACCTCCAAGTTCCTCACTGGCACTGCAAGGGGCAGAGATTCTGTTCAATATGTCTGCTGATAATGAAGGCATTGGAAAGAACAATTATCTTTGTTCTCTCATCAGCCAACAATCTGCACGTTGTATTGCCGGATATGTATTCTCGTCTTGTGGCTTTGGAGAATCTACTACCGATGTGGTTTTTGCCGGTAATGGGCTGATTTATGAAAACGGTTCACTGCTTGCACGCAGCGAACGTTTCAGTATGAAAGAGCAACTGATTATCAGCGAAATTGATGTGGAACGCATCCGGGCAGAACGCAGGATAAATACTACTTTCGCCGCTAATCAGGCAAATTTAGGAGACAAGAAAGCAGTTTCTATCGCGACAGAATTTGTCAACAGCAAAGAACTGACCTTAACCCGGAAGTTCAACGCCCATCCTTTCGTACCACAAGGAATTGAGCTAAATGAACATTGCGAAGAAGTATTCTCTATCCAAGTGGCCGGACTAGCACAAAGATTAGTTCACACCGGAGCCAAAACAGCCGTAGTCGGTATTTCAGGTGGATTAGACTCAACACTGGCACTGCTCGTCTGCGTGAAGACTTTCGATAAACTGGGATTATCCCGAAATGGTATTCTCGGAATCACGATGCCGGGTTTCGGAACGACTGACCGCACCTACCATAATGCGATCGATCTAATGAAATCATTAGGTATATCCATCCGTGAAATTAGTATTAAAGATGCCTGCATCCAACATTTTAAGGACATCGAACATGACATGAATGTACATGACGTTACATACGAGAATTCGCAAGCGCGCGAACGTACACAAATACTAATGGATGTGGCCAATCAGACTTGGGGAATGGTTATCGGCACAGGGGATTTATCCGAACTTGCATTGGGATGGGCTACTTACAACGGCGATCACATGTCCATGTACGGGGTAAATGCGAGTGTTCCCAAAACACTTGTGAAATATTTAGTACAATGGGTGGCAGAAAACGGTATGGACGAAAACTCGAAAGCTACTTTGCTTGATATTGTAGACACTCCTATTAGCCCGGAATTGATTCCGGCGGATGAGAACGGAGAAATTAAACAGAAAACAGAAGATTTGGTAGGTCCTTATGAACTGCACGACTTCTTCCTATATTATTTCTTACGTTTCGGCTTCCGGCCTTCCAAGATATTCTATTTGGCAAGAACGACATTCAAAGATACGTATGATGAAGAAACCATCAAGAAATGGCTTTCCACTTTCTTCCGTCGTTTCTTCAATCAGCAGTTCAAACGTTCTTGCTTACCGGACGGCCCTAAAGTTGGAAGTATTTCTATTAGTCCACGGGGGGATTGGAGGATGCCTAGTGATGCCAATTCAACTATGTGGCTTAAAGAAATAGAGAATTTATAGGGAAGTACAAACATCAAACTATTCTCACTGCTATGAGAAAAAATACTCATTACTATGAGAAGATTTTCTCATTATAGTGAGATTTTTTTCTCATAGCAGTGAGAATAGTTGAGAAAATATAACGCCTCATCATAGCTTCGATACAACATTTTAGCAAGACATGTATCTGCACAAAATTACATACTAAAATCCCTCTGTACACATAACTTTTCTTCTTATTTGCTCTATATCCGCTTCTTTAATCCTCCGAATGATATTTTTATAAATACGATGAAAGCCAAAACCGCCTTCAGTCATTTCATGAATCGCGTCTTCTTTTGAAACATTCTGAAATACCACTCGATAAAGTGCGCAAACAGCTCCTGTGCGATCTGATCCGTGATGGCAATGGATAACAATCGGCGCTTTACGATTCTTTATAATACGCAATGCTTCAATCAACTGTTCTTCATTGATGGAATGAGCTTTGGTCTTTACCCGATGAAGCTTTACGTTTGTTCCTGCGGCTTCATCATCATCACTATGTCTATTACGGAGATTGAGAGCTTCGCCAATACCATACTTTTCTAAAGCTTTAAAGTCTTCATGCGAAGGTTGCTCTGAACGATATACACCCGAATCGATCTTGTACAGATTGGTTAATTCACTATCAGGAAGAGTAATCTTCTCTACTTTTAGATTCTGACTAAAAATAGATATAGAGAAGATTACTCCCAAAAGTAGGCTCAACAGGATTCGTTTCTGCATAAGTCTATATTGTTATTATAAAAAGATCAAAGTACTCCCTTGCTGGATGGAAGTTCAAAATGATAGATATCTCTTTTGATTGCCATTTTCAAGGCACGGGCAAGGGCTTTAAAAATACCTTCTATCTTATGATGTTCATTTTGTCCTTCCGCCTTGATGTTCAGATTCATTTTTGCCGCATCACTTAGTGACTTAAAGAAATGAAGGAACATTTCCGTTGGCATCTCCCCTATCTTCTCACGCTTGAATTCGGCATCCCAAACCAGCCAGGGACGACCACCAAAGTCCAGACAAACCTGACAAAGACAATCATCCATTGGTAAAGCATAGCCGTAACGCTCAATTCCACGTTTACTACCTAAAGCCTGGTAAATACATTCTCCTAATGCAATAGCAGTATCTTCGATCGTATGATGTTCATCTACCTCCAGATCTCCTTTCACACGGATTGTCAAGTCCATACCGGAGTGTTTTCCAATCTGCTCGAGCATGTGGTCGAAAAAGCCAAGACCGGTAGAGATGTCACAAGCACCGTTCCCATCCAGGTTCAAAACCACATAAATATCTGTCTCTTTTGTTGTACGGCGTACTTCCGCTTTCCGTTCTCCGGCAAAAAGAAATTCGGCTATCCGGTCCCAGTCAGTCGTTGCAAGGGCACAGATTTCTTCCAATCCTTTTCCTTTCAGTGTTTCGGTCGAATTCTGCAGATAAATAGCCCGACACCCCAAATTACGAGCAAGCTCCACATCAGTAGGACGATCACCGATTACAAAACTTCCGGAAAGATCGTACTCCGGATTATTCTGATACTTCGCCAGCATTCCGGTACGCGGTTTACGGGTGGGCGCATTGTCTTCAGGAAAACTACGGTCTATCAGAATCTCATCAAAAGTAATCCCCTCTCCTTCCAATGTTTTAAGCATCAGATTATGGGCAGGCCAAAACGTTTCTTCCGGGAAAGAAGATGTACCCAATCCATCCTGATTGGTGACCATCACAAATTCAAAATCGAGTTTGCTGCGGATAAAACCCAAATTACGGAACACTCTCGGATAGAATTCCAGCTTTTCCAATGAGTCAAGCTGATAGTCGACAGGAGGTTCGATCACCAAAGTGCCATCTCTATCTATAAATAATACTTTCTTCTTCATAAATTATCCCTGATAGTTTTTAAGGGCGGACAACAGCGTGTCATTCTCTACACGGGTACCGACAGTTACACGTAAACAGTTGCAGCAAAGTGAAATATTGTGCCGATTGCGCACTATAATCCCTTCCCCCACCAGATAATTGTAGATTTTCACCGCATCCGTCACTCTTGCCAGAAAGAAATTCGCATCAGATGGGAACAGTTTAATGGTACAGGAAAGTTTTTCAAATTCCGCTTCCAGATAATCACGTTCTTCCTTCAACGTCTTCACCCAACGCTCTATCTCATAATGTTTATGCAACATGGCGATGGCTTGCTGTTGAGTCAACTGGTTGACATTATAGGGATATTTGATTTTACTAAGAATATCAATAATCTCTTTGGAAGCAAAAGCCATTCCTAAACGGATAGCAGCACATCCCCAAGCTTTGGAGAATGTCTGAAATACGACGAGATTAGGATATTGATCCAACTCTTCGAGGAAAGACGGAGCTTTAGAAAAATCATTGTAAGCCTCATCCAACATTACCAATCCTTCAAACTGGCAAAGAATCTTTTCTATTTCGGAACGAAGCAGATCATTTCCCGTCGGATTGTTAGGCGAACAAAGGAAAATCAGTTTGGTATGCTCGTCGGTAGCTGCCAGCAATTTGTCAGCAGAGAACTGGAAGTCATCATCCAACAATACTTTCCGATATTCCACATCGTTTACATCGGCACAGACCTGATACATTCCATAGGTAGGATCGATAGCTACTACATTATCTTTACCCGGTTCGCAGAAAGCACGAAAGACCAAGTCGATGGCTTCATCACTGCCGTTTCCGAGAAAAATATGTTCGGGAGATACTTTCTTAATTTTCGACAACAATGTTTTCAGTTCACACTGCATAGGGTCCGGATAACGGTTGTGAGGCGTATTGTACGGATTTTCGTTTGCATCCAGGAAAACAGAAGCGGTGACTCCTTTATATTCATCACGTGCCGAAGAGTAAGGCTTTAATTTCCAGATATTCGGCCGGGTTAATTCTTGTAATGTTTTCACTTCTTTAAATTTTAAGTTATGAATTTTGAATTGCTTTGAGACGAACTGTGACCGCATTCTTATGCGCGTCCAAATGTTCGTTAGCCGCCATCTCCTCAATAGCAGGACCAATAGCCTTTATTCCTTCCGGGAGAATTTCCTGGAACGTAATCTTGCGGATAAAACTATCCAGACTGACGCCGCTATATGCTTTGGCATAACCGTTGGTAGGCAAGGTATGATTTGTTCCGGAAGCATAGTCACCGGCACTTTCGGGAGTTAACGATCCAAGAAAAACAGAACCGGCATTTGTTACACGCTCTGCTACTTCCATGTAGTTTTCCGTTTCTATGATTAAGTGTTCCGGCGCGTATGCGTTAGTCAGTTCCAATGCTTCATCCAAATCCTTTACTAAAATCAGTTTACTATTCTCTAATGACTTTGCAGCAATTTCACGACGGGATAATTCGGCTAATTGACGTTCTACTTCCGCCATTACTTCTGTTTGAAGCTTCTCGGAAGTGGTAATCAATATAGCCTGGCTATCTATTCCGTGTTCTGCCTGTGACAAAAGATCTGCTGCTACAAAAACCGGGTTGGCAGATGCATCAGCCAGAACTTCGACTTCAGAAGGGCCGGCAGGCATATCAATAGCTACATCACGCAGGCTTACCAACTGTTTGGCAGCTGTCACATATTGATTGCCTGGACCAAATATCTTATATACTTTGGGGACACTCTCCGTTCCATAGGCCATAGCGGCAATAGCCTGCACACCACCAGCCTTGAATATTTTACTGACACCTGCCAGTTGCGCAGCAAAAAGAATAGCCGGATGAATATTTCCATTCTTATCGGGAGGCGTGCAAAGTACGATTTCCTTGCATCCTGCAATTTTAGCCGGAACAGCCAACATCAATACAGTTGAGAAAAGTGGTGCTGTTCCACCCGGAATATACAATCCCACTTTTTCGATTCCTACCGATTTTTGCCAGCAAGTCACACCGTTCATTGTTTCTACCTTCTTTCCGATAAAACGTTGGGAAGCATGAAAGGTTTCAATATTTTGTTTTGCCAGGGAGATGGCTGCTTTCAGTTCATCGCTTACCAATGTTCCGGCAACCTGTATCTCTTCAGGAGTCACAGCAAGCGCAGACAAGGCGACTTTATCAAAAGTAGCTTCATATTCCAAGACGGCTTTGTCACCTTCTGCCCTTACCTTATTTATAATAGAGCGAACAGTGTCGAACAAATTTTCCGTATTCAGTGCCGGACGTTTCAAAAGTTCCGTCCACTGTTCTTTTGAGGGATATTTAATCAATCTCATGGTTCCTACTTTATTAGATACCTATATATTTATACAATCATCTTTTCAATCGGCAGTACTAAAATACCTTCCGCTCCCAGTCCTTTCAGTTTTCCAATGATTTCCCAAAAACGTTTTTCATCAAGTACTGTATGAACAGAGCACCAGCCTTCCTGTGCTAACGGCATCACCGTAGGGCTCTTCATACCCGGCAATACAGCAATGATTTCTTCCAGTTTATCTTTCGGAGCATTCATCAATACATATTTTTTATCTTCGGCTGTTTTTACCGCATTCATGCGGAACAGCAGTTCTTCGAGCACTTCTTTTTTCTCGTCGCTCATATTCTTGTTGCCAATCAGCAA
>ERZ773194.4070-NODE-4070-length-11957-cov-3.087044_pt1 | contig 11957 bp, 10 predicted proteins | sample MGYA00511240_ERZ773194 | MGnify/ENA primary metagenome ERZ773194 (study PRJEB29015, sample SAMEA2737774) | human gut metagenome | biome: human gut; feature: human-associated habitat; material: faeces | place: China | collected 2012 ... | reverse complement strand
CTTTACAGATACTGCAAGAACTGCCTTAAACAAGAGCAAAGAACTTAATAATTTACTTGTCAATGTAACAAAAATCTCTGGTTTATTATCAATTTTTTCTACTTTTGCATGCATAACCCTGCTATCCGCTGGGAATTCTCTAGTGGGACCTTTAGCGATTATTTTATCTCTTTCAATATTAACTTATTCCTTAACACAAATCATTGGCAAGAGCAAGCGTATGTTTACAAAGTTATCTCATTTTATGTTCTATGGTACATGTTATTCTTTGGGTATTTTTGGTATTTTCTCGATGTTAAATTACAAATTATTGACGCCAGATATGATTGCGTCATTCACCAGAGATTTTCAACTTGTAAACAGTATGATTATTCCTACGCTTGCTGCAACCTTTTTCTGGTCAATATGTAGCTGCTTCGCAACAACAAAAATTGCAATTGCAGGAAATGCGATTCTTACCGGAATCGTCACGCTTTTGAGAGAAATTGCCCTTGTTGCTTTCGCATTTTACAACCACATTCCTAACATTTCAACGCAAATAGAGGAAACTATATCACCAGTAGAATTGGAATTATATTTACTCATATATCAAGAAAAGATGACCAGTGCAGTAGATACTGCAATAAATACTTTTGCATTACCTCCGATTATTATTCTTGGATTTGCTACCATCGTATGCGTACTAAAAGATTATGTAGAGAAAGAGTATATTGCTCCTGCAGCTTATATTGACTGAAAACAAGAATCAAATCCTTTTCCGCTTCTGTCCATCATGAAAAATGCAGCCCGCGTGTGCGGGCTGCTAAGTTATTTTTGAGTTTTTTGAATGGCAGCTTCTGAGGTTGATCTGCCGTTCTAACTGCCGGATGCTCCACGCAGATTTTACACATTCCGCCATATAAAAATAAGGAACCTATGCAAGCCCTATTTACAAATACGCATCGAGGGCGTATAATGTCAATATGGAGGGGCTACAATGAAAACAAAAGACTTGATTGCACTGTTAGAACGGAATGGTTGGCAATTCAAACGACATGGTGCAAATCACGACATATATGTAAAAGATGGTCAACGCGAGAGTGTCGTAAGGCATCGAGAGACCGATGAAGATTTAGCAAAAGCAATCATCAAGCGACGTGGACTGAAATAAGTTTGCAACCCTTGATATAAGTAAAAATGAGGTGAGGTGTTCTAAATGAAAAAAGCATACCCTATTGTTATGACACAGGGCAAAGAGTTTATTGTAGTATTTGTTCCCGATTTTAATATCAACACGCAAGGCAAAGATGTACCAGAAGCAATCGAGATGGCTCGAGATGCAATAGGCCTAATAGGAGTTGATATGCAAGATGATGGCGAAATGTTGCCAGAAGCATCAAGCATTGGAATCGCACAAAAGGGAGCTCCGGACAATGCGATTGTTTCACTTGTGGATGTTGATTTTGAGGAGTATCGAAAAAAGAATGATATGCGTGTTGTGAAGAAAAATTGCACCATTCCGTCATGGCTTAACTTCGAAGCTGAACGCGCCGGCATAAACTTCTCTGCCGTTCTACAGGCAGCACTTAAAAATGAATTGCATATTACAAGCAGATGAGCCTCTGAAGATAACAGGTCTTCCATATACTGACGGTATGTTATGCAAAGGCTCGTGCCTGTTCATCTGGTACACGCATCATAAAGGCGATAATGTGACCAACTCAAAACGCTCCACAGTGTGGAGCGTTTTGAGTTGGTGCAATAAAGTTGCCTCCTATTACGTTCTACGTTTTCATAATCTTCGAGTAGTCCGTTAGGATCATGCCACTGCTGCGGTTCTGCTTGTTTCTACAAAATCGGAAGTGAAACCCAAATAAAGTCGGAAGTAAAACACTGATATTTTCGGAAGTCAAACGGCAATATATCACGCGTGGCGTAACACCCTTGCCTTTAGGTATGGGTATTACGCCACTTTGTCTTACTCTCCGAGTTTCTTGAAAAACGGCGGACGTTCTTTACTGCCGTACTGGCGCATGTATGCTGCCTCTTCCTCAATCAGCGCATCTAAATCCAGATGGTTCAGCCAGCGCTCGTATTCTCCGGTTTCCTCATTTTTCTCCCACACTGCGATGAATTGTCCTTTTTCAAGGGTGTAGAGAAACGACTTGTTTGTTTCGATCCGTATGATCGTCAGCTGGTCTTCCGGCACATGGATATCGTAATCTACATGTGTGTCTGTCAGGGAGTATGGGAATTTTCCCATCCGTTCATCGTAGACAATGACATCTTCCGGCAGTTCGTGACCTGCCTCCAGTTCATTCATCATCATACGCTGCAGTCCGAGCTTCCGCGCTGCGGCTAGGCGCATATGTAAGTCTGTTTCCGCGTACTGGTTTTCCAGAAAATCATGCCCTACGACGCAGGCAGTCAGTTCCCGCAAATCTGCGCAGTCGTACATTTCACCGCTTAATAAACCGATGATGTATTTTTGCTCCGGTTCTACATCAATTTTTTCATCGTAAATCAATCTGATCATGGTATCTTCCTCCTCTAAAATTTTACCCCATCCTCGGTTATAAAGCAGATTTGCAGCTTCGCATTGCAAGCCTTTGCAATTTCTTCAAGTTCCCGTTCGCTGAAGTTATCGCGGGAAAGCTGCCCATATAAATTTTGGGGTGTTTTTCCCAACCTCTTTGCAAGTTCAGCCTGCGTAATGCCTTCATAACCTATCAATGCACGTATTTTTTTCGCTGTCATAACTCGGCCTCAATAAATTTTTTTATTCAATATATAAACTTTATAATTTATATATACCATTCAATAATTTATTTGTCAACTAAAATTTATCTCCATCCATTATTCTATTCCCATCTGTTTTTGGCCACGACAGACAGGATATGCAGTTTATCGCTGCGGCGTGAGAAAACAGCATCCAGCGCTGCCATCATGCCATCATCTGTTCTCTGATTGTTCTCTGCATAATTGTTGATGATCCGACCGCGCTTTCGGTCGGAGTCTGTTGGAATAATGTTATCGGTTTCTGATCCTCGAATCCTGGAACGTTCTGCAGAGTGTACAACACCCGCGGCATATTTTACATTCGCCTGAATCACACCCGGCGTCAAAGTTCCATTGAATCCTCTAAATTCCACCGTTCCCTTCGTCGCAAAAGTCCCAATATTCATACGCTGATATTTACCATTACTGATTTGCATGATCCTTGTTTGATAAGATGGCAGATCCTCTTGCTCCGGCAGTCTGCAGGTTATGCCTTGCAAGCTTTGGGAAACCGAAGACTCGGCGTAATGTCCGCCGCGGAACCGCCCCTGCTCACCGCCGGATAATCGTGTATAAAACTGCTCGAACCCGGCCGACATTTTGAAAAACCGCCGCCAGCGCTGTCGTTTACCGTCTAAGCTATCCGTTGCGCCGATATGTATATGACCGCCTGTGCGGAGGTTAACAGCCGCTCCATGGCGTTTTGCTACATCACAAACAATTTCGATTTGCCGCCATGTCTCAGGCGTATCAGTCAAAATTGGTGAAATCAGTTCGCCGCCGCGATTACCGCTGGTCACAGATCCATCACGTTCAAGCGCCCATTTTCCGGGTACCCTTTGCGAATGGTACCCTCCCATTCTATCGTTGCCGCAAATCCCCATATCATACAGTTCTCTGGCAATTGCATCGCTGTCCCCATTCACAAACTCTAGCTCAATACCAAATGTCAGATCAGAACCGTTTAAGACATTTTCATACTCATACGGAATCGGTGCAGCTACAGCTGCCGCAAAGTCTTCTGCAAATAGCTGCGGATTTTCGCTGTAAAACTGATTATCATCAACATAGTCTCTGGAAATAGAAAGTTCTCCTGCCTGCTCTGCACGGAAATCTTCTGTCGTAAATTGCGGCGGTAAAATATCTCTGTCATTTTCGCTGCCATGCATCATCCCCTGCCGGATCCGATCTCGTGCGATATCGACTGCCTCCAGATGCCTGCAGCGCCCGCGCCGGTATCTATGGTCCGGGCAACTACAATGTCCGTTCTGCGGATCCACCACATATTCGCCACCTGCAGTCTGTACGTCTGCCATATCATGATCCTGAAACCGTATTCTGACCGTTTCCATTCCGCCGCGGGTTCTGCTTGGGATTTCTACTTCGATACGTTCCATTTCCCTCAGCCGCTGCTGCAGCCGCTCTGCCATTTCCTGCTCATTCAGTTCTGATTGATTGTCACGACGTGCAATTGAATTATTCCCTCTGTTCTTTGGCATTGATAATCCTCCTATACTCTTTTTCGTAAAATGCAATATTACGCAGAAATATTTGATTTTTACTCATCTGCGGCGGCGCCAATAAGTTGGTCTCCGAAAGCCGCCCGCGCCTGCTGTGAATATACGCAGATTGGTTCAATATTGAAACCTTACGGGCCTCGGCGCCATCTAGGATAAACGCCAACCGTTTTGGCGACACAATACCTGCCAGGATCAGACTCACATCATCCGGTATTTGCTCTAACAGATATCGAAATCCCGCGGCATAGTGCACATAGGTATTGGCCGCGCGGCCGCCGGTTCCGACGACCTGAAAGCTAAATGCAATATGTTTCACATTCTTTTCGTTGATTTCCTTGATCCACTGATCCAGATCGATCACATTGAACCAGGAAACATCCGGAACGGCCGGAAGACCCGCATCCAGCATTTCGTTATAAATAATCGTGCTGCGTTTGATATTGTACAGATGATCCATTCTTGGTGCATCTTCGTAAACCGAAAAATTCGGTGAAATAATGGTCTTCCAGCGAAAGTCCGACAGCTGCCTGTAGATCTCTTTACGATTGTCCCAAAATCCTTCCAATGTGCGATCCCTGACGTAAAATTCCAAAACATTTTCAGTTTCATGTGCTAAATTCAGTGCATCCCGAATGCCTTTGCGGCGGTAAAGGCGCGCAATATTTTCCCCATTGCTGGAGAAAAAATTCGCACCATGAATACCAATGACATCGCAATCGAAGGTCATTTTTTCTGTCAATCGATCCGGAATGATCGGAATCATATACGGCAGCTCTTGGCATCTGTTTTCCTTCAGGGCTATGCTGCCGCCGCCGACATGTCTGAGCTGCGCAAACGATGCCGCGTGCTCCGGACATAGGCTGAAACATCGCTCACAGTCCTTCCTGCAAAACGGCATCTCACAAATGGAACAGCCTTGACAATATGCTTGCATCCTGCATTGGTCACAGTTTCGTTGACATACGCTTTTGCTCATTTCCTCACCTAAACCTTAAACAATTCAAATTCTTCTGCAGTGATGTCCAGCGCCTTTATCAATGCTGTCCTAGTTTGCTCATCAAGCGCAATGCGGCGAAGCAGTCTGATTTGGCGTCGTGCTGTTCTGAGCTGTTCGATTAAAACCAGCACCTCTTTTTCATAAATCCGATTCATTTTCAACCTCCTGGCTATATCTGTCGTTTTAGTTCCCTCTATTTGGTGTCTGTTTTCGTCTCTGACGAATTTTTTCCGTTCTTTCGATAAGTTGCACCCCCCGTCTCACTTCGACTCTTAAAAAACGATTTTAGGCTTCGGCTAGTTTTCGACCAAAATTCCCTTGCTGTATGCCTCCTGTTTTGCTTCACTCATCCTTTCTCTGCTTTTTATGATGATGTTTTATATTCCAATACCCTTATTTGGCACTTATTTTCCTCTCTAACTGATTTTAAAATCATTTTCGATAACTTTATTGCATTCTTAGTTTTTATCTCTTAAAAACGATTTTAGAAGCTTTCTCGCATTCCATCCGTATGCAATCTATAAATTAAACCATCTACCTGACAGATTCCGCCCTCATCCTCCTCCCTCGCGCGTACGCGCGCGCATGATGATGACGAAGAGATATAGTTTATATAACGAATAACTTAGCTACTAGATATAGTTATATATAATATATACTGTTATTATTAGTGTGGTCAAAACGACTACATGGTGAAATAGTTTATAATATAAACTTTTCAGTTTATTTTCCCATGTGGTCAAAATGACTACATCCGAAATTTCAACGTTTGCGGGCTCTTTTTTTACCATGTGGTCAAAACGACTACATGGTGACTCCCTTTGTCCCCCCTTTTTGCTTTTTTCAAAGAATCAACGCAGCGTCTATCTGATTTGCGCTGCAGAATGCTTCAATCTGCAAATCGATCGATTTACGTTTTTGAATCAGTTGTTCTTTTTCGCTCTTGTCTCCGGTAAAAGTCAGTCTGCAGATCTTCATCGTAATATCTGCCGCTTCTTGATCCAGTGACCGAAGCTCCGGGTATGCCTCAAAGATTCGTTTCTTTTCATCTGTCCTGGCCACTTCCTGTTTGACCGCTGTTTGTCGTTTTTCCGCCTCCTCCATCGATCTGGTGATATCACTGACATTTTCATAAATGCTGTTGACGATACACGCCTGAAGATAGGATCTGACATTCTTAATTTTTTCACGGTTATCCTGTAGTGTTTTTAAAATCACGCGTACATGATCAGCTGTTAGCTGTGCCAAGATATCCATCACAGCCTCGCGGCTCTTTACAGCTCCGGCAACCTTAATTTCTTTGCTGGCTGCCATATCCATTACTGCACCTAAAATCAGTTCCAAATCTTTTTGACTGGCCGGATCCGCAGCACTTAACTCATCGATGCCGAGCTGCAAGCGAAGACTGTTTTCTTTTTTAGCAATTTGTTTTCTTCGTTTTGGAACAAGCTTTACCGTTCCCCCGCTGTTTGAGTTATTGCTTTGAAGCATTTCATCATTCGTATCAGAAGAATCCTTTGGAACATCAGAAACAGTGTAATCCGATTCCGGATTCGCGACAATTGTGTAGATATTCCGTCCGAACATACCATTTTCGCCTTTTTCACGTTCAATGCGCAAGTAGTCACAATCGATCAGGAGCTGCAAGTGCTTGTAATATCGCTTCACTGAAATACCAAGCTCCTCCACCATCATGTCCCGTCCCGGAAACGATTGGTTCCCACCGCCTGCAAATGATACTATATAGGAATAAATCGCCTTCGCTTCGATCGTTAACCGCTGATCGCGCATCACAATCTTGGGACTGAGCCCAAATCCCTGCGACATGATTCCCTCTACTCGTAAAAGGTCGTTAATCCGTTCCATTTTGTTCCTCCTCACCTGTGTCCCAACTTGGGACACAGCATCAAAAAGCAAAAAAGCAGCTAACATTTTTGTGTTAACTGCTTCTTTCATCCTATCTGTTTTGGTTACCCGCTGTTTTGGGTCCCATCTTCATTTATTTGTGCTCGTCTGCAGTGTCATCTCCGTCCTCACGTTTCTTCTTCAGGAAGAAAAGTAGAAGTGCTGTAAAAAGAGCGATAATTGCAATGGCAGCTGCAGTCAGTATCAGAATTGCCTTCAAATGGCTCTCCTTCTCATAGGTCACCACCGCTTTTACCGTCATCGTATCAGCCCGGTAGGTGCATGCTGCGGTATAGGTCGCCGGTGACGGACTGGCGTCACTTAGCACCTCGCGATACGTGGCCACCCAATCGGTGCCGCGCTGCGTACCGGTGAACTTCGCCTTGCGGCACGTTTCGCCGTTGTCATCGGTATAGTAGTCGGTGATCCATTTCCCGCCGGTAATGCGGTAGTTTTTTGGACTGTAGCCCAGATTCTTTAGAATGACATCCTCGTACCCCTTAAATACTGGTATGGTTTCATCGTTTGGAATTTTGGAACCGTCCGGAAGTATGTAGTTTTCTACATCCGGATCGCCGATGAATTTTGCGGTTACTGCAAACGGCTTATCAAATCCGCCTTGCACGCGCCGAATCTCTACAAACTTACCGGTAACGGTGATCCTGCTGCCGTCCGGCAGCGTCGCAGTGATTTCCTTTTCGGCCGGCGCATCCGGCTTCGTGTTATACCCGTAATAGCGTTTTGTTCCGGTTGCCGCGGTACGCTTGGTCTCCGTCCATTTGACATCGGTCAGCGTGTAGACCTCGCCGTCCTTTTCGATGCTCTCCGGCACCTCCTTTGCGGTCAGGTCTTCATAGGTTTCTTTGACCTTCTCCGGCTCTTTCGCTAACGAAAATTCAGCAGCAGCAGCCTGATAGCGCTTGCCGGATGCTTCAATCGTCAGCGGAATCTCCGATAAATCTCCTTTGCCGATATCGGCAAAGGTCAGCTCTGCGTCCTTGTCTGTCACAAATGTATACTCCCTCGTGACCTCTTTTTGCGCGGCAAACGCGAACTGCGCCTGCAGCACAAAAATAGCAAGAACGACTGTTAAAATTCTTCTCTTCATACGTCCTCCTTTGTGTATGGGAGAGGGCTTCTCGTCCTCCCCCTACAGTTTCATGGTTTTAATCGAAAAGCGTCGGAGATCGACGATTTTTTCCCTTGTGCGTGTTGGCCGTCATTCTGCAATCGCATATGACGCTCATATAGCCCGCATATGACAATGTTCCACACAACATAAAGAATAGCGACGGCCCCTAAGACAAACACACCGCTAGGCAATAGACCCATGATGAGGCATGCAAGAACCCACTTGAGTCCGGAAATAGCAAATTGATTTCCATTGTCAAATGAAAACCGAAATAAAAAAAGCAGTGTGGCCCAGATAGAACCAACCACTTTTGCAATGACTTTCAATACGCCAAGTGTTGCGTATAATTGTTGCGTATCAAGCTGGCTAGAGGCGGCATGATATAGCGCTGATGCAATATCCTCGAATAGAGGGGTATCACCTTCTAAGCATGCAATCGAAAATATTCCCCAAGTTATAATGTATGTCATGATAAGGGAAATACAGTTATTTAGGATGCCATCTACAAAATAAATGATGTTCTTTTGATTTTTCATGTGTTATCACCTTATTTTCCTACCGCGCGAAATGCTTTTAATGACCAATCGGTGTAGACTTTTTCGCCGTTAAACAGGACGTAGCCTCTGACGCGGTAATAATACTTTGTTCCTGTTTTTATGTTGGTGTTGTAGTATTTATTGCGATTGCTGTCAAACATCTTCTTAAAGCCGGAGTAACGCTTGGTGGAACGCTGGATCTCCACGCCGTCAAAATCCATTTTATCGCCGTTGCGATCAAACCATGAAATTCTGATTGCTGATTTTCCATTTTTCATTGTCACATTTTTGGAACGTGCAGTGAGCGCATAGTTGTTCATCAGCGCCTGCATTCCTGTTTTGTTTTGCGTGATACATTCGACAATATCTCCCGTTTTCAAATTCGATACAGAGGCAAGTGCGCCGACGGATTTACCGTTGATGGTAACATCCATAATGATGTACCCTGCGGCTGGCGTAAATGTCGCTGCTGTTCCGTCTTTGGAGGTTGCTACTACGGTGCCGTTGCTTGCAAGGATGGTCGGCTTTTGCACCTCTTTTGTAGGGGTGATCTCTGCAGGACCTGCTGCGCCGCCGCTTGGTGTGAATCCTCCGCCGCCACCGCCGCCGCCACCTGGGGTTGGTATCACAACTTTATCTTTATATTGTGCAACAAGATTGATTGATTCTGTGAGACGGATTTTCTTCCCGATTGTGTAGGTCGTAGAAGTTCCCTTTAAAAGCCAGTTTACAAATTCCTTGCCACTTGGCGGTGTAAAGGTACTTTTCGGAACTTCGTAGTCCGTTGCTGTATTCGCATATTCTGTTGCCATGATTCCGCTTCCCACACCTTTTGAGAAGTGAATGCGGAAGGCTGGAACGGTAAATGGAATTTTTGCACCGCCTGCAGAAAGCATTTCTTTGTCCGATGTTCCAAGTGCGATGCCGTTGACAGTAACATTTGTCTTTGCTTTGTCTATAACTTTTCCGCTGTTTGTAGTGATGATAAGCTTGACGTAGACTTTTTTATTTTCCGAAAGTCCGTTTTGCCATACATCATCTGTGATGTCATTATCGGTATCCTGCTCGTAGAAACAAAGATGACCGGAAGCGTTTCTTGCAAAATCTACAGATGCAAAGCTTGTGCTTACCGCAAGGTTATCAAAGTTTAAAAGCTGATTACCGACCATCCCTGCAGTCGGCAAATCGAAGGTTACATTAACGGAAGATAAGATATTTTCTGCCTGCGGTTTTCCGACGATTAGTTTTCCGCTTTGGTATGAGATGGTATAGTTTTGCGTCTCGGCATCCCCTTCTACAACAATCTTATATTCCCCTGTCTGCGTCATGGTCGGCGCTAAATTATTTTCATAATGAATTACAGGGAAGAATCCGAGGCTGTCCGGCTTGATGATGCCTGTCACGGTATAATGGTCTGCATTCAGTGCCGGAACCGGATCACCGACATTCGCAGTAATAGTTTTTGCCGCAATGAGGACATCTTTTTTTGCGATGGACCAAGTGATTTTTCGCTCTGCGTTCGTATTTGTATCAGCCCATTTTGCATTTGCCGGGTATTTTAGCATGATGGTTACAGGATAATCTCCGGCATTCTTTTTGGCATCATCTTTGATTGTCATGTGTTCTGCATCAAAACCTGCAAGTTCTAAATGCTGCGTCTGACCATTGTAGGTGTACGTTCCATTGATTAACGGAAGATTATATACAGGCTCAGAGATCGCCAACACAAAAGTCAGATCTGTATCGTTTCCGGTATTCCACTCATAGTTTACTTTGTCCTTAATTTGGACTGTGACATCCTGTGTACCCTTTTCAGTCCGTTCATTGTTTTGTACTGTAACGAGGGCATCATCTATGGATTCCGGCGCAAATTCAATACCATGCGGCGTGCCATCATAGTCATAATTAGATGTGACGATACTTGGAACGGTAATCTTCTTTCGCAGCATTTCCCAGGTGAACGTAACGTCGCTTGTGGTATTGTCTTCCCACTTGAAGTTTTGTTTATCTACGATGCTGACCGTAACCGTTGTGGTTCCTGCGTCCGTTTTCTTGTCACCCGAAACGGAAAGAACCGTTTTTCCAAAAAGCTGCTCTGTGAGATTCTCAATGGAAAAGATTTGTTCCTGCGCATTATAGGTGTATTCCTTGTTTTCGGCAGATGGCTTTGGCAGCGGATACCTTTCAATGACCCATGAAAGTGTTTGATTCGTAGTTGTTGTTGATCCGTCTGCATTTTTCCATACAGTGTTTTTGGGGTCCTTGAGATAAAGAACCGGGGCATAGCTATGTGCATTCACTGCCTCGCCGTAGTCCTCGGAGACTCCAATCAGAGTTTCGTCATAATTGCTATCAAGTTCCAATTTCTGTTTTTCGCCGCTGTATACATATGTGCCAACGATTGCAGGGATGATTAGTTTCTTTGGCACAATTTTAACGGTGATATCCTGCTCATAATTTTGTCCGGTTTCATCGGTGAATGTGATTTTCGTTTGATATATACCAGTTTCTTTTCCCACCGGCAAGCTTACGTCAAACGGTTTACTCTGCTTTGCCTCAAGCGTAATAGGTGCATTCGTAAGATCAGAAATCTTAAACTCCGGATTTGATGAGGTTGCGCCTGTGATTTTCATTTCATGCTTTGTGAAATTAGAAAGGGTAACAGGAACAACCAGGGGGTTTTCATAGCCCCATTCAAATTCCGTTACATCCGCTTTTGTTTTGAAATTTTCCGCTACTGTTACAGAAACAGATGCAGGATAGGTGTTATTGTTTGCGTCTGTGAATGTAATGGTAGTAGAATAGGTTCCCGGCTCTTGGTCATCTACTAATCTTACAGGATAAACATACTGTTCGCCCGAAGGAACCGAAAAGGTTGCTGTGGTGTCTACCTCAAATTTTTCGGCATTTGAATTTTCGATTTTTGTAATCGAAATATCATTTTGTAATGTGTTGCTTAAAGTGACTACGGTTCGGTTTGAAATTGAATTTCCGTAATCGGCAGTAATTGTGCTTCCTGCGACAGTCAATGCTGGCGGATTATCTGCATACGCAAAGGCAAAGCTTGTTATAAGCATCAGCAGAATCAGCACAAAAGCTATCGTTCTTTT
>ERZ773194.4067-NODE-4067-length-11966-cov-4.997229_pt1 | contig 11966 bp, 11 predicted proteins | sample MGYA00511240_ERZ773194 | MGnify/ENA primary metagenome ERZ773194 (study PRJEB29015, sample SAMEA2737774) | human gut metagenome | biome: human gut; feature: human-associated habitat; material: faeces | place: China | collected 2012 ... | reverse complement strand
TAGTAATAGAGCCGATGTACAAGAAATTATGGATTATTAATACTGCGGACTATAAAGATTTCATAGCGGCAAGTAAAAAGGACTCCAAGATTGAAGCTTTATCAAGCAAAAATAATATGTACAGGACTTTTGCTGCTGTTTTTGTTCTCTATGCTATCTGGAGAATAGTAGATTGGATAGTAGTAATCTATCCTATACTGCGTCCATGGTTTATAAGAATAGGTGTAGTCCTTCTGATTCTATTATTTTCTTTTTCCTACAGGAAACAGACAAAATATGTTTTTGATCGAATCAACACACAAATGCAAAATGAGGGAAGATAGAAAGTAGGTGTTAAAACGTGAAGTATGAGATTGATTTTCTTGGAATAAACCAGAAATCGCAAGATGCAGATGCAATTAGCTTTCGATATTATGATGATATCCTTCATCGATTTGTAGTAGTTGTTTATGACGGTGGATTAAAAACTTATGGTACAGCATTAAAAGATCATCTAAATGCATTCTATTTTAAAGGAGAGTCTGAGCCTTTAATTGACTATGTCATTTGTTCTCACCCCGATCAGGATCATGCTTCTGGCTTGACAGAGATTCTAAATAATTTCAATGTTGGAACCCTTGTTATGAATCGCCCGTGGTTGTACATTGATGAACTATTTCCCTTGGTATCCGATGGCCGAATTACAAAGGCTTCATTAGAACGACGGTTGCATGAAAGCTATCCATATATTGACGAACTCGAGTCTCTTGCGGTTGAAAACGGAATCACCATTCAAGAGGGATTTCAAGGGACTACAATTGATAGTAAATTGACGATTCTATCTCCAAGTAAAGAGTTTTATTTACAGCTCTTAGCTGAATCGTCAAAAACTCCATTACAAGAAAAAGCAGATAACCTGTTTGCATTTGTGGTTAAAGCTGTCAAAAATGCCCTTGAGTCTTGGACCAACGAATTGATTCGTGAAGATGTTGAAACATCAGCCGAAAATGAATCCTCTATTATTATACTCGGTGATATGGAAGAGGAGAAGTTTTTACTTACAGGCGATGCAGGAATTCGAGCACTAAAATCTGCAGCTGGATACGCCGAAGGCAATATTTGCAGCCTAAAAGAAATTGACGTCCACCAAATTCCACATCATGGTGGACGTCACAATGTTAGTCCATCGATATTAAATCGAATAGTGGGAAGTATTATCCCAAAAGGAACTACTGCAACAAAGACTGCTATTGTATCTGTTGCAGTTGGCTCTGACCATCCAAAAAAGATGGTTACAAATGCTTATATTCGTCGAGGCGCAAATGTTTATGAGGCAAGAGATAAAGTCTTACGGCATCATTATGGAGATATGCCCAAACGGGAGGGATGGAAATCTGCAAATGCACTGGAATTTAGCGAGGAAGTTGAAGATTGGAATGATTGATAACATTTCAATGAGCATATTATGCTTTGTGCAATAACTGCATGTCCCGAGAGGAAGTTGCCTCTCGGGACATGTTGCATCAGCACAGACCACACAGCTTGCGCATCATTTCTTCGTCGTTTTTCCAAACCGGCTCAACGTCAGGCATAATGCCCCGCATACGTTCGCCTTTTCGGATTGCATCACGTTTCATCTCCGTATCGGCATATGCGTAAATTTTAGTGGTTTCCACATCGGCATGGCCCATAAACTCAGACAGCACTGACATAGGCATACCATCACGGTATAGATGGATTGCTCTGGTATGCCGAAGTTGATGAGGATGTACTCGGTCTGGAATGTCAGGGCAGATAAGCCGCGCCTTTTCACCGTACTTTTTCATAAAGTAGGCCACGTTATCCGGGGACATCCGATGTCTCTCTCCATGCAAAACGGTGAAAAAGAAATAATCAGAACCATCTCTTGTTTTAGACGGATGAAAACGCTCTAAATACTGTTTGCAATGATTAACCGTTTCCAACATAAGGGGGACAGCACGGGTTTTATTTCCCTTTCCTGTTAGATAAACAGACGGGTGTCTGGTTTCCAACCGCAAATCCCGCACACGCAAATCCAGCAATTCGCTGCATCGTGCAGCGGCACCATACATTAGCGTCATAAACGCCCGATTTCTATGATCCGCAGCTTTGGAAATGTCTGGTATGTTCAATAAAGCTCGCAGCGCATCTTCAGAGAGATATTCAATGGTCCTTCCTGGCCCGATCTGGGGAGGGATTTTCTTTAAGCGCATATGGATATCAATCTGTGCGCAGTCCACCATACCAGCATATCTGAAAAAAGAACGAATAACCATCAACCGGTGATTCCGTGTAGTCGCGCTGTAGTTGCGGGTTGTTTGCAACCAGTCCAAAAAATCCAACACGAGCAATTCGTCAAATAGGTCAAAGGAAATCTGCCGTAGACTGATTCCCTTCACATCCCGCAGATAGTCCATAAGGTAATTTAATACTTCCCGATAGGATTTGAGTGTTTTTTCGCTGCAGCACTTTTGCATGGGCAGATAGACCGTCAGATAATTTCGAAGCGTTAGGAAAAAGTTATCTTTGGGTTTCATTATTTCACCTCCGGCAAAAGATTTTCTCTGGCGTTAAGATCAAAACCTGCCATTTCCTCAAAGATTCCAGGAACCAGATGAATGTAATACGCAGTATCGGAAAACTGGGCATGGCCAAGGTAGGCGCTGAGATACGGCAAATAGGCGGTCAGTTCCTTCCCTTCTTTCATCCACTGATAAAGCCTGTGCGTTGCAAAGGAATGCCTTAAATCATAAATTCGGGGTGGATTCGGACCAGCTTGAGGAATTCCTGTTTTGGCCCACTGTACACGAAAGGTTTTCTCGCACCATTTCTTAGTGTACATAGCGTCCTCTGAAGTAGGGAAAAACCATTTCCTTTCCGGCATAACCCGGCAGACTGCAGCATGGTAGCGGATGCACAAATCCCAGACATCTTGCGCCATAGGAACGATGCGATCCTTATGCCCCTTGGATTCCAAAATGCTTAGATGTCCACGGGCAAAATCCACATCCTCCACGCGCAGTTTCCGTGCTTCAATCGGCCTCAGCCCACAGCAATAGATTAGCCTGAAAAACACAGGGATTACAAGGTGCCGAACAGGGAAATTCTTTTTCGGCGGAATTTGGTCTAAGATATCAAAAAACTTTCGAAGCTGTTCCATTGTGTAGATGTGAGGCATATATCGTGCAGCTTTCTTTGTAAGGTTAGTTGGGATGATATACGCCTCAATTCCAAGCCGGTTTAGATGGCGGGCCAATTCACGTACTGGTATCATCCGATTGCAAAACGTGCTCACGCTCTCAGTTTCCCTTCGGATTGCCCAAGTCAACCCAAGCTGTTGTGTCAAGCTATGTTCCAAGGGGAAGAATTTCAGGCAAAACTGGTCGAAATTATATAGAATTCGTTCGCTCTCTTCGTATGGATACCCAAGCCGGTGCTTTTGCTGGATGAGTTCCTCAATGTATGCTGCAAAATTGCTGGAGAATTTCCGGATCACCACTTTAGTTCACCTGCCCTTACTTCAATCCCGAAAAGGCCAATTGCACAAGCTCGAAGTCCTTCTATATCAGTAGCAACATAAGGTTTGGTTGAATCAATATTCGTGTGGCCCAAAAGCTCACTCAGTATCTCCAGTGGAACCTCGGCCTCGAGCATCCGCGCACCAAAAGAACGGCGGAAGCTATGAAATCCCCGGCGTGGTATCTTTTCGCAGTCTATGCCACACTTTTGGATGTACCTGGATACGATAGAACTTGCAGAACGGTTACAGAGCTTTCGGTGTGGCGGGTCCTTTGTCAAAAAGATGTAAGAACAATCGCATTCTGGACGGCCATTTAAGATGTAATCGGCAATTGCATTCCCTGCCTCCGGCTCCATGGGCAGAAAAAGCGGTTGTCTCGTCTTATGCTGCACAAGTTTCAGAACAGATTCCCGCCAGTCAATATTTTGAAAAGTCAAATTTGAAATATCAATAACACGTAATCCGGTTTGCACAGCAAGCAGCATCATGGCGTAGTCCCTTTTACCCACAACAGTTGAGCGATCAGGAGCACATAGCAAAGCATCCTGTTCTTCCAAAGAAAAACCATGGCGAATCATTCTCCTTGGCGCTGCAGTTTCCGGGATAGCTGTTTGTAAAGGTTCCGATATCAATCCGACATTAAATGTAAAGGCCAGAAAGGAGCGAATTGCGGGGAGCCAGCTTTTCATCCCGCGTGGATATTGAGGGGCCAGGATCGTAATACAGTTGTTAACGATGCCGCGTGTCAGTCCGTTCAGTTCATTGATACCAAGTTCTTCAACGCAAAACAAAAACTGCCGGATAGCGCTCTTGCTGGTTACAATTGTACCTGGCATCAGCGTTTGCTTTTTGGTATTCACCTCGCAATATCTTTCAACGGCGCAGGCAAAATCGGGGGTGAGACATCTGGTCCTCCATGCAGGAATATAGTGCCATTGAATTGTCCCGGTTTCGTGATACTCTTTCAGCAGCATAGCCGCTTTGCGGGCACTTTGATAGATGTATCGCGTAATCAGCCTTTGATCATACGCTGCCCGCGTTTCGTTGACAAAATTGTTTAGCAGGTTTTCATCATATAGATGAGTTTCGTGCAAATCAAAATAACGCATAAGTCGGCTGAATCCACTCCGGGTATAATCACCGATTGATTTTTCACTGTAACCGGCGGGCGAAAGCAGATTTGTTGTTTGAGCGATCAGTTGTTGTAAATCACCTTCTTTTTGGTTGATTGTGGGAGGCCCTTGTCCATGAACCCTGCAGTTTTCTCTTGATGCCATTTGAAACCACCTCGTCAATGTTATTTACAGGCAGTTGCCTGCAATCCCATTATACGACAGTAATTTGATTATCCCGAGGATTTTTGCGAAAACCCTATTATTACAAGGGTTCAACTAATGTCCTCGGGATAACTATTTCCTCGATATAATCCTGATTATCCTGAATTCGGGATAATCAGGATCTCTCAGTCGCCGGCGCAAGAGCAGGTTTGGCAGGTGCTCGCTCCGGACTCTTCATGGAGCAGATACGGATCACTAAGGAGATGAGAAATGCAGATATATTACGAGGACGATCAGGCGTGTCTGTTCGACCCAGAATCTTATGCTGGGAGAACGTGCCTTATGCGTCGAAGTGCATAAGGCACGTTATGAGTTGTAAGCAATTATGAACAGTCCTCTCTTCAAAATCTTATATTTTCTCTGAAAAATGCAAAAACGCTGTACATAATTTTCCTCTATACTAAGAATGTCACAATATATTAGGAGGTAACCTATGCACAGCAAGAAAACAGTTTTAATTGTTGATCTGATGAATGCGGCGAACATGGAGTTGATACGCTTGGATTTCAGATCATCGACACTCAGTCGGCATGACAAAGAATTTCGCCGTTTCTGCAACTACTGTACGGAAAATGGAATTCAAACTTATGATGCAGAAACCGGACCGCAGTACTTCAAGTTTCGCTTTGGCTTGAACATCGGCGATGCCAACATAAAATTGAACAGGCAACAGCTTGAGGCGCGCAATTCAATTCGCTTTTTGGACGATATCTTTCAATTTGGATATGCATTACGCTACAGTCATCATGACTATACCCTTACGCAGCAATATGCCAACTTACTGAATGAATACCTTGCGTGGTGTCAGAGAAACAACAACTCAGCCGGAACAATTGATGTCAAAAGGACAAAGATCCGGCAATTCTTATGCTTTTTGGATGGGCGCAAAATAGAGCTTTCAGAGTTAACCGCTGCAGACATTTCAGACTTTATGACCACACTGTGTCGTTACCATCGTGCGACCATCCATATATTCAGCAGCGTTTTGCGTGATTTTTTTCGATACCTTCAGGAAAACGGTACGCTGGAAAATGATTTATCCCCAAGTGTTCAAAGGCCCAAGATCTACATTGAAGAAAATATCCCCGAAACGTGGACCCCAGAGGAAGTACGACAATTATTGTCCGTTATTGACCGCAGCAATGCGATTGGGAAAAGGGATTACGCGATGCTTCTGCTTGCTATTCTGCTGGGCATGAGGGCTGGAGACATCTGTGCATTGAAATTCAAAAATCTGGACTGGCATCAGAAACTGATCACCTACACACAGCAAAAAACGAAAAAGACAAACACGCTGCCATTGCTTCCTATAATTGGAGATGCCATTATTGACTACTTAAAAAATGGCCGGTTAGACTCTGACTGTGATAATGTGTTTATCCGCCATATTCATCCTTACGGCGAATTTCAGTCCAGTACATCTCTTTCTGAAAATCTCAAGCGATATATGAAGTATGCCGGACTGACGGTGAAGAAGCGAAAAACAGCTCACTCACTGCGTCATACGCTGGCAAGCAGTCTCTTGTATGACGGCACACCGCTTATGACGATTTCCAATATTCTTGGACATAACAGCCCCAAAACGACCTCGGTATATACCAAGGTAGACCTTCCGGCCTTGCGTAAATGTGCATTGTCTTATGGGAAACGGAGGGAATTGGTATGACTTCAAAAATGCTGTTAGAGCAGTATATGGCAGAACGCCATGCTCTTGGATTTAGCCTGAAAACGGATGAAGGCTGTATTCAGCGCTTCCTCCGGGATTTCGCTGAGCCTGATGATGGAGTGATTTCGTTTACAAAAGAATATGTTCTAAGCCATATGGGAAACAGGTTGAACGTGCAAACCAATACCATCCTCAGAGATGTTAGCGCAATCAATGGATTCCTTGATTTTGTGATCCGCAAAGGATATACAGCATACAAGATCCCTCCTAAATCTCTTCCAAAAGAAAACCGCAATTTTAGGGCCTACATTTTTACGGATGATGAAATTGAGCGAATGTTGATTGCCGCGGATCATACGCCATTTACGGAGCAAAACCCTGCTCGAAAATACCAGATTCCTGTTATGTTTCAAATCTTATTCAATTGCGGACTGCGGACCTCCGAATTACTCAAACTGCGAATGTGCGATGTAGACCTCGGAGGAAATGTGTTTACCATTTTGGATACGAAATTTCATAAAAACCGTTTGGTACCATTCTCTGATACGGTTGCGGAGGCCTTGAATCAATATCTGGAAATGTTCCCGCCAAAATCTGCCGATTCCTTGATTTTTCCGAGCTCAGGCCCTCGTAGCAACGATGGAAGGTACGGAAACAGTTGGCTGCGAACTCAATTCCACCAACTTCTCAGAATGGCAGGTATTCCTTACAATGGTCCAGGAAAAGGCCCACGGCCTCATGATATCCGGCACACTTTTGCGGTACACTGCCTTAACAACTGGGTGCTTTCAGGCGAGGACCTTACCGCTGCTTTGCCTGTACTCTCACGATATCTTGGGCACAACGGGCTGACCGGCACGCAAAAATATCTTCAACTGACAGCGCAAATGTATCCGGATATTGTTGCGAAACTGGAAGTGCAATTTGGCAGTCTTATTCCTCAGATGGAGGTGCCCGATGAAAACACCTGATTTCTCCAGATTTTTGACGCAGTACCTTACACACTACCTGCCTGTTCAGAGAAACCTGAGCAGCAATACCATTTGTTCTTACCGGGATACGTTTAAACTTCTCTTGATCTTTTGTAGAGACGAGAAAGGCTTTAATATTGCAAAGCTGAATCTGGCTAAGTTAGACAAAAAGTGCATAGAGGACTTTCTTCTGTGGCTGACCAATACCAGAGGTTCCTCTCCATCCACCTATAACCAGCGCCTCTGTGCTATCCGAGCCTTTTTTGATTATGTTATGACTGAAGAACCGGCGTATATGGAGCAGTGCATTTTGATCCTCAAAATTCCGAGCATGGTATCTCCGGCCCCGCTAGCGCAGTACTTAACGCCAGAAAACCTGAAGCATCTATTGTCTATGCCGGATACCTCTACGCCTAGAGGGCGTAGAGATCTTGTCCTGCTAACTGTTTTGTATGATACTGCAGCCCGTGTTAGTGAATTGGTGGATATTTGTATGCGAGATGTGCGATTGGATTTTCCAGCAGTGATTACTCTGCATGGGAAAGGCGGGAAGATCCGTACTGTGCCACTTATGAAACAGACTGCAGAACTGCTACGCAGTTACTTTGCTGAAAACCATATTGATATACGGCGCAATCCAGATATGCCGCTGTTTTGGAATGGAAGCAGACGCAAATTAACCCGATCTGGAATTACGTACATTGTCCAAAAGTATGCAGACATGGCGCAGGAGCTATCCTCAGGAATTCCCGCAAAAATTTCTCCGCATGTCTTCCGGCATACAAAGGCCATGCATTTGGTACAAGCAAATGTGAACCCAGTCTATATTAAAGACTATCTAGGGCACGCCGATATTTCTACTACAGAGGTTTATGCCAGAGCAGACAACGAAGCCAAGCGAGCTGTTTTGGAGAAAGCAACAGCTCGTCTTGATCTCCCAAAAGCATCTCATTGGGAACAGGATACTGAGTTAATTGAGTGGTTGTCCTCGCTTGGTTAACAAATTTCAAATTATTATGCTCAGTGAAACAGGGCACTTTGCTCTGTTTCACTGCTTTTTAAGGCTGTGCTATACATAATTGATTTCTATTCATAACGTGCCTGGAGCCTTCTCCTCAGGTGAGCCGCACGGCGAGGACTTCAGGATCGTCCTTGAGGAGATTATTAAAATATGTGTACCCGACATATATGTTCCTCGACCTCACGCCGGGAAATTTCAATCTGCTGGGTGGATACGAGTGGGAGATACGCTCTCCGTGGGCTGGCGAGTTACCTCTTCTCAACACTGGGGTGTCCCCCAAAGAAGAGCACGAATCTTCCTTGTCGCAGATTTTGGAGGACTCACCGTACCCAAGATATTATTTAAGCCCGAAAGCCTGCCTGGGTATACTGCGCCGGTCGAAGGTTCGTGGAAAACCGCTGCCGAAAAGATTGGAAGCTGCTTTGCTGGCGCAGGCGGGCTTGAGTGACGGTGAGGATATAGACACAGATATCCATGCTTACCATATAAACCAGAGGAACGAAGGGATAGACCTGCACGGCGTTGCTGGTGCGTTGATGGCAACGCAGAATCTCCAGATACAGACCTTCGTTGCTGGGTTCAGTCCGGGCGCGGGCAGCTCTGCCGGGAGCGTTGGCTATACTGAAGATGTCGCACCGACGCTCAAAAGTGCCGATGGCGGCAACACAACTCCGGCAGTTCTAAGACTATACGAGAACCACGGTATAGACAGCCGGTACAAGGGGCCGTTCGATGTTGCTCCCACGCTCTCTGCCAGAGCCGGTACAGGCGGGGGCAACCTTCCGCTTGTTGACGATACGCCGCTGTGTATCGCCGGAAACGTGATCGACCGTCAGCCGCAAAACGGCGGCAACGGTAACGGCGTCATTAAGGACTTGGCGTATACCCTCACCGCGACGGATAGGCACGCGGTCTTTGCCCGTCAGCGTATAGATGTTTTTCAGGAAGATGATGTGGCGAGCACCCAAAGCGCCAGGCAGTACAAGGACGCGACTGACCTTGTGTATGACAGCTCAAAGCCGTTCGCGTATCTCATCCGCAGACTCACGCCGCTGGAGTGCGAACGCCTGCAGGGTTTCCCTGACGGCTGGACAGATATCCCCGGCGCATCGGACTCTGCTCGCTACAAGGCGCTCGGCAACAGTGTTGCCATTCCGTGCGTGGACTATATAATGCACGGAGTCGCCGCGGCGCTGAATGGTGCATAGCTTGTTGCATCTGCTTTGTTTTGCCGGTGATCTTCATTGCTTATGATGAATAGCTTTGTGCCGGAGCTTCGGGTATACTTCGCTTGCGAAAGCAGAAAGGAGACGAGCTCATGGACGAAAAGAAGAAAAACCTCTGTGCCATGATCCCGGAGTCGCTGCACATTCGTGTGCGCGAAGAGCAGGAGCAACTGGCGCTGACACTGAGCGAGTACGTCGAGAAGATCATCAGAGAACATTTTGAAGGAGGCAAAACTATGGCAAACGGGACAAGGACACTGGCGCTGCAGATACCGGAGGAACTCTTCGTAAGGATCAAGGCGCATCTGAGCAAATATGGGCTGACACAGAAAGAGTTCATCATCGGGCTCATAGAAGCTGCACTCACCGACGCCGCAGATGCGGAAGCGGCAGAGTAAAAAGCATACATCATTAAAGCCGTCGCGGGAGACCACGACGGCAATTTTATTTGGGAGGTAAACAATGTACATTTACCCGGACAACCTCGCAGCCAAGGCGACGCTCTGGCTGTGGGAACTCAAGGACCTTGCCATCATCGGCATCGGTTTTCTCATCGGCATATTCTCGCTCGTGCGCACAGGGGCGCTGCTGCCGTTGGCGCTCGTCGTCGCCTATGGCTTTCTAAGCATCCGCTTCGACAACACCAGCATACTGGATTTCATCCGCTATGCCGCGGCGTATTTCTTCACACGCCAGCAATACTTTGAATGGAGGGACCCCACATGATCTTCAAAAAGAAAGAATCTACACAGGAGCTGCTCGGCATTGAGGCTATAACGGATTACGGTATATCTACAAAGCAGGGCGAGCTCGTTTTCTTTTCCGTTGCGCCTACCAACCTGAGCGTGCTCCCCGCTGACAGCATTGACGCAAGGATAAACGCCCTGCTCAACATCATCAAGGGCTACGACGGGATAGAGATGATCGCTACGGACTCGATGCAGTCGTTTGAATACAACAAGCGCTTTTACCGCGACAGGCTTGAGAAAGAGAGCTGCCCCGCCGTGAGGCGTCTGCTGGAGCAGGACATAGAACACCTCGACCGAATACAGGTCATGACGGCGTCGTCCCGTCAGTTTTACATTGTCCTGCGCATACGCAGTGAGATTAGGGGCGACATCTATGCCCACCTCGGCAATGTCGAGAAATACATACACGAGCAGGGCTTCACCGTCCACCGTGCCGACCGGCAGGAACTTAAAAAGCTGCTGGCTGTTTACTACGGTCAGAGCATCAGCGTTGATCTGTACCCGGACTATGATGGTCAGCAGTGGGAATGAGGAGGAAAAACTATATGGGAAAACACTTGAAGCAGAAATCTGCTCCTGTAAAGGCAGAGAAGAAAAGCGCCGCGCGCAAGCAGCCCGTGAAATCTGCGCCGCCGCGCAAGACATTCTTAGATATGATCGCGCCGGGAGTATTGAAGTTCAACCCCGACGTATATATCCGAGATAACCTCTACTGCTGCGTCTGGGCACTGAAGGAGTACCCGGCTGCGACCGAGGATCAGGCTATACTCCGTCACCTCGGTGAGAAATGCGGAGTCAACATCCGCATATACACGCGCATCGTTGACGCGATGGAGGAGAACCGCATTATACAAAACGCAACCAACAAGAACAGGCTCAGCCGCGCGAACACCAACGACACTAAGCAGATGATCACCGCCGAAGGCAACCTGCAGGATGTCTTTGAGATGGTCAACACCATGCGCAAGCGCCGTGAGCCGCTCATTCACTGCGCTGTGTTCATTGAGCTGTGCGCCCCGACGATGCAGGAGCTTGAGCGTCTGCAATCCGAGGTAATATCTGAGCTGCTGAGATCAAAGTTGAATGTTGACCGTTTGAGATTGCGCCAGCAGAAAGGTTATCTCTCCACCTGCCCGCAGGGGCACAACATTTTCGGCACTCAGTTCGAGCGTGTGCTCCCGGCGTCCAGCGTTGCGAACTTATACATATATAATTATTCCGGTAAAACCGACGCGCACGGCTTCTACATCGGCAAGGACAGATACGGCAGCAACATCCTCACGGACTTCGACCAGCGCGATGAGGACAAGACCTCGGCAAATGTTCTCATACTCGGCAACTCCGGTCAGGGCAAGTCTTATCTTATGAAGCTCCTGATGGTCAACTGCCGTGAGGCTGGGAAAAACATTATCTCGCTGGATGTTGAGCACGAGCAGGGTGAATTATGTGCCGCGCTTGACGGCTGCTTCATTGACC
>ERZ773194.4057-NODE-4057-length-11998-cov-4.144604_pt1 | contig 11998 bp, 10 predicted proteins | sample MGYA00511240_ERZ773194 | MGnify/ENA primary metagenome ERZ773194 (study PRJEB29015, sample SAMEA2737774) | human gut metagenome | biome: human gut; feature: human-associated habitat; material: faeces | place: China | collected 2012 ... | reverse complement strand
TCTTCGATAACGATGATGTCTATCAATATCTCGGAGGCCTCAACACCGCAGTGGAGGCTGTGAGAGGAGAGAAGGCAAAGATGTCGGTCATCGGGTGCTCCGCAGATGTAGACTGCCCTGTTCTTCGTACGATTTCCGAGGAGTCTCATTATGTGTTCAGGAGCAAGGTCTTGAACCCCAAATACGAGCGTGGCCTCAGGGTTCATGGATTCCGGGGTGCGACAGAGGTCCTGAAGATGTTCGAATACATCTTCGGGTGGGATGCAACATCCGACATCATCGAGAATTGGATGTATGATCGGTTGGCAGAGCATTACATTCTGGACGAGAGTGTTAGAGAATGGATCGAGAATGTCAATCCGTATGCGATGCGCGAGATGATCAATGTTCTCATGGAGGCTCATTCCAGAGGGATGTGGGATACAACCGATGATATTCTGAATGGTTTGAAGGACGTGTATTCGGAATGTGAAGAACGGTTGGAGGAGATTACCGACAATCGTAGGGTTCGATGAAAGAAAACGGAAAACGAGTCCTGAATGACGAAGCAGGGATGACGGTTCGATACAGATTATGAGACTTGTTCCCTGATTGTCGGATGCAGCTGTAGTAGCAGGATAATCCCGAGAACGTGGAGGTCTAACGCGATCTCAGCGTTCTAGGCAAATTATTCTCTTTGCATAGCAGATATCGATGGCGATATTCAACGTTCCTCTCCTCTCCCCATCACGCCCTTCTTTATAGTCCAGACACGATGGTCGTATCATTATGTCGGTCGGGTGATCTCCTTGCGTTTCGTCAACATCTCCATAGGGACAAAGGACAGCTTCCTGCTCAACAGGGCCGCCGCAGAGGTGGGGGTCGAGCACCCCGGCCTCGTCTACTCGAATTACGACTCGGCGGACCTCGACTCCGACCCCGAGCTCCTGCTGCGTGCCTGCGAGGATGCTGCCGATGCCGATCTGATCACTCTGAAGGTCCACGGCGACACCACCTACATGAAGAGGTTCGACAGGCTCCGGAAGGTCATAGACTCCAAAGGGGTCTGCTCCCTCCTGGTATGCACGGACGAATGCGTGACCGTGGATTTCCGTTACATGTTCAAGGGGTCTGACCAGGAGTTCGAAACCGCCTGCGCCTACTACATCCTGGGAGGCGACGACAACCTCCGTTCCCTGTTCCTGTGGGCCATCCGCAGGTTTGACGGCATCGACATCGATGTACCGGAACCCTCGAGGCCGCCTGCGCAGGGAATCTACTATCCCGGAAGGGAGGACATAGGCTTCGAATCCTACCTCGGGGAGCTGGATCCGTCGAAGCCCAGCATCGGGATCTTCTTCTATCAGAAGCAATGGCTCACAGGTAACGTCGGGAACGTCGACGGGCTCATCCGCGCAGTGGAGAGGCGCGGAGGGAATCCCGTGGCGGTGTTCCTCCAGACCTACGAGGAGCCTCTCGCGGGAGCGATCGGCGTCAAGCGCGTCCTCCGCGAGCATTTGACAGTGAACGGGGAGCCTGTCCTCGATGCGATCATTGAGACCATGAGCTTCTCGCAGACTCTGATCGCCACCCCCGGCGACGGGGAGCAGATAAGCGATGACAACTTCTTCGCATCCTACGGCGTCCCCGTGATACAGACGATGACGCCATCCGCCGATTACGGGACGTGGAAGGCGGACATCAACGGCCTGTCGCCGGCGGAGGTGGCCTTCGACGTCGCCCATCCCGAGTTCGACGGGCAGATAATCTCCGTCCCATCGTGCTCCACGGAGAAGCTGGAGGACGGCTCCCGCGTGTACGTGGCGATGGACGACAGGGACGACCGCGTCGCGGACATCGCGGTGATGTGGGCGATGCTCCGCCGCACATCCAACGCGGAGAGGAGGGTCGCCATCCTCCTGTACATGTATCCTCCCAAGACGGCGAACGCCGGCGGAGCCGCCGGTCTCGATACGTTCGCCAGCGTCGTCGACATACTGCACAGGATGAGAGACGACGGATACGATGTCGGGGATGCGATCCCAGAGACCCCGAGGGAGCTGGTGGACACCCTCCTGTCGGGACTGACCAACGATTTCGATTGGATCTCCGACGAGGAGGTCCGCAGGAGGTCCCTGGACCTGGTGGGTCCGGAGCAGTACGATCAATGGTATCGGACGCTGTCCGATGCCGCCAGATCGAGGATGGAGGACGGATGGGGGAGGCCTCCCGGCGACTTCTACACCGTGGACGGGAGGATCGCGATCCCAGGAACGGTGTTCGGGAACGTCCTTGTGGGATTCCAGCCCGACCGCGGCCGGGACATACAGGAGAGCTACCACGACCCGCTGACGGTGATGCCCCATCAGTACCTCGCATACTACCGCTGGCTCAGGAACGTCTTCGGAGCGCAGGCGGTGATACACGTGGGGACTCACGGCACCCTGGAATGGCTGCCGGGGAAGTCCGTCGCCCTCTCCGGTGACTGCTGCCCCGATTACATCCAGGATTCGATCCCGGACATCTATCCGTACGTCATAGGCAACCCCGGCGAAGGGGTCCAGGCCAAGAGGCGTGCTGCGGCGGTCATCATCGACCACATGATACCGATAATGACCCGTGCTGGCGGGTACGACGAGATAAGCGAGCTGGAGGCCGCCGTTCAGAAGTACATGGACGCCGGCACCAGGGGTCAGACCGAGGCCCGGTCGTTGTATCTCGCGGGGATAAGGGATATCGTGCAGAGGATGGACCTCTACAGCGACATGAAGGTCGATCCGTCGTGTCCGGACGAGGTCTTCGCGGATGCCGTCGACGACCTGTACGATTACATCGTCGAGGTCAAGGGCAATCTGATCAAGGACGGGCTGCACATCCTCGGACATCCTCCCGAGGGGGATCTGATGGAGGAGGCCGTTTACTGCCTGACCCGTCTCGACAACGGGGACGTCCCGTCCCTCCGCGGCTCCATCGCCGCATACCGCGGGTACGACATCCTCGACCTCCAGAACAACTCCTCTGAGAGGGACCCAGTAACGGGCAGGCTGAAAGGGGAGGTCCTCGAATCCGTCGAGGACGAGGACTTCGAGCTGATCCGGAGGATGCATGAGGCTGGATTCGATCCCGGGGCATGCCTGGCTCTCGTCTCCTCCTCGTATCCCGATGACGCGGGGATCGGACAGGCGGTATCGTTCGTCTGCGATGAACTGGTTCCAAATCTGAACAGGATGGGAGGGGAGATCGACAGCGTCATGGACGCTCTCAAGGGGAGATACATCCTGCCCGGTCCGGCGGGATGCCCCACGCGCGGAAGGGCGCAGCTCCTCCCCACGGGAAGGAACTTCTACTCCCTGGATCCCGATTCCGTCCCCTGGCACTCCAGCTGGGAGATAGGGCGGCGGATGGCCGACCAGATGCTGGAGAGGCACATCAGGGACCACGGGGCGTACCCCCGCACGGTCGGTATCGTGGTATGGGCCACGGACACCATGAAGACCGGCGGGGACGACATCGCATACATACTCTGGCTCATGGGACTCCGTCCGGTGTGGACGGGCTATGCCGGACGGGTGAAGGACATCGAGGTCATACCCATCGGGGAGCTGGGACGGCCCAGGATCGACGTCACGCTGAGGATAAGCGGTCTGTTCAGGGATACCTTCCCGAACATCGTCCAATTGATAGATCGGGGCGTGGGGATGATCTCCTCCCTCGACGAATCCGACGATGAGAACTACCTCGCCGCCAACCTCAGGGCGGACATTGCCCGGGCGATCTCCGACGGCATCCCCGAGGACAAGGCTAGAGAGGAGGCATCGATACGCATATTCGGCGATGCGCCCGGCTCCTACGGCTCCGGGACGAACATCCTCATCCGGACCTCCGATTGGAAGGACGTCTCCGATATCGGCGACATATACCGGAGCTACGGGCAGTACGCCTACGGCATCGGGAGGAAGGGCGAGGCGAGACCGGAGGCGTTCCGCAGGAGGCTGGAGCTCATGGACGTCACTGTGAAGAACAGCGTCAGCCGGGAGTACGACATGTTCGACAACGACGATGTCTACAACGACCTCGGCGGATTCAACGCTGCCGTCCGTTCCGTTCGCGGAAGGATGCCCATGTCGGTCATCGGATGCTCCGCAGACACGTCGAACATCAGGACGAGGACGGTGGACGAGGAGGGGCGGTTCGTCTTCCGCAGCAAGATCAACAACCCGAAGTGGCTCGAGGGTCTGAAGCGCCACGGATTCAGAGGGGCGGAGGAGATCTCCGACATGACCGAGTACGTGTTCGGATGGGATGCGACATCGGACATCATCGACCCGTGGATGTACCAATCCATAGCGGACAGGTTCCTGTTCGACGAGGAGACGGCGGAATGGTTCCGCGATGCGAACCCATATGCCATGCAGGCGACCGCCGCGAGGCTCTTGGAGGCCATAGGCCGGGGGATGTGGGATTCGGACGATATCACGAAGGAGCAGCTCCAGGAGATCTACCAGGATCTGGAATCGGATCTCGAGGGGATGCAATGAACGACATCGCCGTGAGCGCCAGAGGTCTCGTGAAGAGGTTCGGGGACTTCACGGCCGTGGACGGTATCGATCTCGACATCCGCCGCGGGGAGATCTTCGGATTCCTCGGACCCAACGGGGCCGGGAAGACCACCACCATCAGGATGCTCACCACCCTCTCCCCTCCCACCGAGGGGACGGTGGAGATCGACGGAAGGGCGGTGTCCGGTCTGGACGATCCCGTGAAGGAGGGGATCGGGATAGTGCAGCAGCACATCTCGCTCGACAGGGACGTCACGGTGCTGGAGAACATCCGCTACCATGCGATCCTGCATCGCATCCCGAGGAGGGAGGCGGATGCCCGCATCTCCCGTCTCGTCGGGATGATGGGACTAGAACCGTACCTGGACAGGCTGGTCATCGACCTGTCGGGAGGATGGAAGCGCAGGGTGGCCATCGCCTGCTGCCTGGTCCACGAGCCGTCGCTGATATTCCTCGACGAGCCGACTGCCGGTCTGGACACGCAGTCCAGGCACATGCTATGGGAGCTCGTACGCGGACTGAACTCCGGCGGGAGGACGGTGTTCCTCACCACCCATTACATGGATGAGGCGGAGGAGCTCTGCGACCGCGTCGCCATCATCGACCGCGGGAGGATCGTCCGCGTCGGAACGCCGAAGGAGCTCTGCGAGTCCATAGGGGCATGGGCGGTCGAGTACAGGGAGGAGGGGAGACGCAGGACGAGGTACTTCGGATCGTCGGAGGGGTCCCGCCGGTTCCAGGATTCCCTTCCACCGGATTCCCCGATAGTCTCCAGGGCCACGAACCTGGAGGACGTGTTCCTCGAGCTCACGGGACGCGACGTCCAGGCGACCGAGGAGGTGAGGTACAGGGTATGAGCTTCGCATCCGATTCCCTTCGCGTGGCGTGGATCGACATGAGGTTCATCCGCAGGAATCTCCCGGTGGTGCTGATAACATCGCTGGTCGCTCCCCTCCTGTATCTCTTCGCCTTCGGATACGGTCTCGGCAGGGGTCTGACCGTAGATGGGAGGGATTATCTCTCGTTCATGATCCCGGGGGTCATCGCAATGACCACCCTCACGGCCTGCTTCAACACCGTGGCTACCAAGGTTATGCTCCAGCGCACCTACTATCAGAGCTTCGACGAGCTGTTCCTGTGCTCCATGTCTCCGTCTGCGATCATCCTCGGCAAGGCGTACGCGGGGATGGTCAGGGGGCTTATCAGCTGCGCCGTGCTCTACGGGATGGGGCTGGTCCTGAGCGACGACATGACCCTCGGACCATGGGCGGTGCTGATCGTGGTGTTCTCCTGCCTGATGTACGGATTGCTCGGAGTGGTGTCGGGGATGCTCGCGAACTCCCATCTAACCCTGAATCTATTCAACAGCCTGGTGATCCTGCCGATGACCTTCCTGAGCGGGACCATATTCTCTCTGGACGGGATGAGCGGGCCGGTACAGGCCGCGATAGGCCTTCTTCCTCTGACGCACACGACGTCCTGCATCAGGGCATCGATCCTCGGGGATGCATTCCCGTGGGCCTCGTTGGCGGTCCTCATCGTCTGGTCTTCGGCGTTCTTCCTGATCTCCAGGCATCTGATGGTCAAGGGCAGGTCCTGATGCTCGGAAGACCCTGCGGTATCTCTGATATCTGTTGTTCGGATCGTCCTGCGTCCTGTAGATGAGGCCAAAATCCAGGGCGGGCCGGATGTAGTTCTTCATGAACTTGTCCCTGCTCCCGTATCCCATCCTGGTCATGATCTCCTTCAGGCTCATCGGTCCGTCATCCATGGATTCCAGGAGCTCCATCATCCGCTCGTCCCTGATATGGGAGAGATCGTCGAATGCCTGGATGGAGCAGTCCAGACAGAACTTCACGAAACGGGTGCAGTCGAAGCCGTCTTCGTGCTGACCGCGTTCCAGGATGGAGTAGTACTCGTCCTGTCTCCGTCTGATATAGGTCTCCATGGGGATCATCCCGAATGCTGGATTCGATTCGGCCATCACCTTGGTGTTCCACATCCTACCCACGCGGCCGTTCCCATCGTCGAAGGGGTGGATGGATTCGATGTAGAAATGGGCGACAGCCCCCAGGATCGGTTCGGGCAGATTAGATCCGGAGCACCAGTCGAACAGCTTCTCAATCATCGCAGGCACCTCGGAATGGTCCGGGGCCTTGTAGATCAGTCTGCCGTTCTCGAACACCCCCACACCGACCTCTCTGAATCCCGGCTTCTCCACCAGTCCGAACATCAGGACATCGAACGCTTCCAGGAAATCATCGACGGACCACGTTCTCCATTCGTGGAGTCTTCCGTATGCGGCGACAGCGTTCTTCACCTCGAGGATCTCGTCGAAGGGGCCGAACACATCCTTCCCGTCGATCAGATCGATCATCTCCAGAGGTCTCATGCTGTTCCCTTCGATGGCTAGAGAAGAGTTCACAGATCCGATCATCGATGCCTTGCGCAGTATCGTCCCGATGGATCCGCTGTTCAGGGCATCGCAGGCTTCGATGGAGGATTCCAAGGAAGCGATCAGTGCGAAGAGCTCCTTGTCGATGTCGATCCTTACGATATCCTCCATCATCATGGGCTCTTCATGAGTTTTCATATATCAAGATTCTTGTTCTTGTCCCCTTTCTTGTACCCTATCTTGTCCCCTCTGCAGAATCGGATACGCAGGCCGTCTGGAGAGGATCCGCCAGACCTCTCCGGAAGCGATGGTCGATGTTGGATGACGCATCCATATATACATCTCGAATCGATGCAGGCGCGATATTGATATGAGCCGGGATACGGTGAACCATCTTACTTCTGATTCGGAACGCGGATCGATAGCCGAGGTCAGGGACCTCGTGGTCAGATTCGGGGACTTCACGGCCGTGGACGGGCTGAGCTTCGACGTCAAGGACGGGGAGGTCTTCGGCTTCCTCGGACCCAACGGCGCCGGGAAGACCACCACCATCCGTACGATCACCACGATACAGAGGCCCACCTCCGGGAAGGTCTTCATCGACGGGCACGACACCTCGGTGGACTACCTGGAGGCGAGGAAGCTGATCGGCATAGCCCAGCAGCACATCGCACTGGACAAGGACCTGACCATACGTCAGAACATCAAGCAGCATGCTCTCCTTCACAAAATCCCAAAGTCCGAGATGGAATCGCGCATCGAGTATGCGGCGGACCTCCTCGGATTGCAGGAGTACATGGACCGGAAGGTGGAGAGCCTCTCCGGGGGATGGAAGAGGAAGGCGTCCATCGTCTGCGCCATAGTCCATCGGCCCAGGCTGCTGCTCCTCGACGAGCCCACAGCCGGTCTGGACACGAGATCGAGGCATCTCCTGTGGGACCTGGTCCGCGATCTCAACAGCCGCGGGACGACAATATTGCTGACGACCCACTACATCGAGGAGGCCGAGTCGCTCTGCGACCGCGTGGCGATCATCAACCACGGGAGGCTCGTGGCCGTTGGAACGGTGGAGGAGCTCCGCGACATCATAGGACGGGTCGCAGTGGAGTATCAGGAGGACAACAGGCAGACCGTCCGCTACTTCCCCACCAGGGACGCCGCCAAGGCGTACTCCGCCACACTGGGGGATATCTACTTCAACATCCGCAGGACGACGCTGGAGGATGTGTTCCTCGAGCTGACCGGGGAGGACAGGGGGCGCTTCGCATGAGGAATCCGCTGGTGATACTCGACGAGGCTTACCGCGTCGCATGGGGCGACCTGGTGTACATCAGGGAGAATCTGGTGGAGGTGCTCGTCACCAGCCTGGTGGGCCCGCTCCTGTACCTGCTCGCATTCGGTTTCGGTATCGGAGGGAGCATCTCCGAGGATCCGGACGGATACATGGCGTTCATCGTTCCAGGTATCGTCGCACTCACGACGTTGTCGGCGACCTTCAGCACGGTGTCGATGAAGGTCCTCATCCAGAGGCTGTTCTACATGAGCTTCGACGAGCTCCTGCTCTGTCCCGTCCACATCTCCGCCATCGTTCTGGGGAAATGCGTCTCAGGGGTCATACGCGCGCTCCTGAGCTGCACCGTGCTCATGGCCGTCGGCCATATGATCTCGCCGTCGGTGAGCATAGATCCGCTGGCGATCGCGGTGGTGTTCTTCGCCGCGCTGACGTTCTCGTTGCTCGGGCTGCTGGCGGGGATGCTGACCAACAAGACTCAGAAGCTGAACATGTTCTCCGCGTTGGTGATCGTGCCGATGACCTTCATGTGCGGGACCCTGTTCAACGTGGATGCCCTTCCGGGCGTGGCCTCATGGGTCGTCTATGCGCTCCCGCTGACCCACGTCAGCGCTCTGATGAGGGGCATCATGCTGGATACGGGGATCCCGATGGATTCCGTGCTCATACTCGCGGCGTATCTCGTGGGATTCTTCGCGATCTGCTGGTGGATGATCAAGACGAACCGGTGTTGATTCCGGGGTCGGATCGGACCATCCTTGCGCCCATCTCCCTGGCTTCGGTCATGACATCCGCATCCACCGGCATGCCGACGGGCATGAACCAGGTGCAGTACGGAAGGGTCCCGACGGATTCGCAGAAGAAGTGCTGTGTCATGATGGCCTCGAGCCCCTTGGCCACGCGTTCCGCACTGGTCTCGTCCGCGCCTGCGGTGACGATGACGGCCGCCTTCTTACCCTTGGGGAGGATGGTGGAGGCGTTCATGTCCAGGAAGCAGTAGAACCGGTCGAGGACCATCTTAAACAGCCCGTCCGCGTCGTTGAAGTTGATGGACGTGCAGAGGACGATTCCATCGGCTTCGCGGACGGAATCGATGATCGGAGCGATGTCGTCCTTCAGGACGCATTCGCCGGATTCCTTGCATGCTCCGCAGTTCTGGCATTGACGATATGTTGCCATGTCGTTGAGGCGGTATTCGACGACCTCCGCACCGGATGCGCGCGCACCTTCGGCGACGGCTCCCGCGAGGGTCGCACCGAAACCGTTCTTCCGGGGACTCGCGATGATCGAGACTATCTTGGTCATGCAGGTCGAATCGGCGAGATGGATGATATAGAATCTGCGACGGAGTTCTTCACCGAGGATCATTACGTCACTGTCGAGTATACGCTTGAGAAAGTGTGCATATCAAAGAGTTCGCGGGACTTCGATGACCTCTCCGGATTGCCGGAATCAAACCCCATCCAGATCTCTGCGGGAATAAGAGATCCTGATCACTCTCACGGTCTTCGATTCTTCCTTGATGATGTAGAACAGGCAGTAATTCTCACGGAAGAAGTACTGGCGCTTCTCGTACCCATCCAGCGGTCTGGAGCCCGGTCTCACCATGTGGGCATAGGGGAACCGTTCAAGGGAACCGATTGCGGCCTCGGTATCGTCCAGGAACGATTCTGCCGCGGACAGGTTGCAGAGCCCGTCGCGGATATGCCTGTAGATACCGGAGATCTGGTCTTGTGCATCACCGGACAGTTCGACGGTGCAATCACTCATTCCTCAGCCTCTGCAGGAATGCACGGGCCTCCGTGTTCCTTCCGTCGGTCTCGGACCTTTGATAGGCCTCTTCTAGTTCCATATCCAGCATGATATCCTTGAGACGATTGTAGGTCTCGATGTTCATGAGCACCCTGGAACCGTAACCGTTCCTGGTTATGTAGACAGGTTCATTCTCGGACATCTCGAACATCTTCGCGGTGTTCCTCATCTCGGATATAGGGACTATCACTACCATGTTCAGTACATGATGATGCTGTGATTTGAACATTATTATGTACATAATTATGTACAACGTCAAGAAGAGTCATGATTATGTTCATCGGCCCGCCACGCTTCTTCGGCTCGTTTTTCGGAGCCTCTGTGATGCCGGGATCCATGAACGTCCTCCCGTTCAATCATCCACGAAATCGGGAAACTGCAGATTCGAGGGACTTCCCTCAGGATAGGGTCGGGGAAGGATGTGTCGCCATCATGTAGAGTCCGGACTGTGTGGCGATATGGGCGGGATCCCGACATCAGAAGCGTCAGGACCCCTGTCCGGTTTGGATCAGGCGCCTCTCCTTCTGATGAGGAGGGCTCCTGCGAGGATCGCGATGATGACGATGGCCCCTATCGCGATGTAGATCCAGGGCATGTCGACCTGGGCGATGATTATCACATCCCCTGTGAGCTCGGGGATGCTCACAGCGGAGCCGTCCACGTACTCTGATGTCACGTCAGCTCCGCCCATGATCACCCTGATGTCCATCCCGCTCCAGCCGAATACCGGGGAGAAGGACGCCTTCAGGGAGTCCCTCTCGAGGTCCTCGGACGAGAGCGAGACGTTCTTCAGATCGTACGATACGGCATAGAGCCTGTCTCCGGTGATGTCGATCACCGTGTCCTTGGAGATTCCGGCGAGGGTGTACACCCCGTTGACCGGGGTGATCCTGTCGACTCCGACGGATGCGGTTATCGATCCCGTGTCGAACCTGTATCCGTTCTTCACGGAGACCGTGAAGGAGACGGCGTTGGCGCCGGTTCCGGTGACCTCGTACTCCAGGCCGTCGGCGACGTTGAACGTCACGATGTGGCCGGAGACCTCGATGGAGCCGCTGGATCCGGTGGATTCCCATCCGGCGTAGACGACGGTATCGGAGAGGACGGGCACCAGGGGGTTGAACCTCTGGGTGCAGGCCGGGTCGGTGTACCATCCCGTGAACCTGTATCCGTTCTTGGACGGATCCGAGGGGAGGTCCACGAAGGTGTTGCCGAGCATCACGGATTTCTTCATGTCCAGTGTCTCGCGCGTTATCTCGCGGGTACCGTCCATGAATCTCACTGTGATGCTCTGTCCGGATTTCAGACCGATCGGGATGACCTCGATTGATTTGTTGGCTTTGTCTCCCGTCGTTACCGAAGTGACAGTCTGGACGACACGAACGCTGTCGATGTCAGTGACATCGATCAGTATGTTCGTACCCGTTTCGTGCCTTGTTTCCTTGACGGATCCGTTCTGATATTCCGTGATCTCCCATTCGACTGCGAGGTCCGTCGGGTCGTATGGATACTTCAGGGTCATGATGTTGCCATAGCAGTACCACGTCTCTTCCGGGGCCCAGTCCGCATCCGAATCATAGGATGCGAGGACGGGGACCGAAAGCAGAATGATTGCCACAGGTATCAACACGGCTCTGTACGGATTCATGATATCAGCTGGATCCGTCGCTTCCTACGATGATCTCGGATTGAACGGCTAGAAGCCTCGACATGACGTACAGGTCGAAGGCGCTCAATTTCACATCTGTGTTTTTATCAGACACGATGACTCTGTACATACCGGTACCATCGGTCGGAAGTGTGTAGCAATACCATGTTGTGGGGCCGTTCTGTACGGTCGCACTGTATTCTACAGCCTTTCTCTCGATGTCGTCGTTCACAGATACGACGGAGACTTTGACTTCCTTAGGGTCCGTTAACAAATTAAATTAAGAATGCTCTCTTGCGGAGATGCAATAGTTC
>ERZ773194.4049-NODE-4049-length-12015-cov-4.422910_pt1 | contig 12015 bp, 3 predicted proteins | sample MGYA00511240_ERZ773194 | MGnify/ENA primary metagenome ERZ773194 (study PRJEB29015, sample SAMEA2737774) | human gut metagenome | biome: human gut; feature: human-associated habitat; material: faeces | place: China | collected 2012 ... | reverse complement strand
TGTGATTGTGTGAGCGTGAATTGTAGTCCGCTCCATAGGAGCGGGAGGAAAGCGTCCGCTGACGCATTTATTTCATTGTAATATTGTAAGAAGGTTGGAAACGGATCTGATGTTGGAGGGGGCCTTGCGGCCCCCGGGGTTTGCTGTTCAGGTTATTGGTTCGGGATCAGTCCTTCCTCCAGACGACCATGTACAGAGCGATGACGACAACGGCGACGCAAGCAGCGGCGACGGCGGCGACCTTCACCGCCTCGTCCTTCCCGCCATCCCCGCCTGTCTGAGGTGCAGGCGTGGGGGGAGAGGGCGTGGGATCGTCCTCCTCATCGCCGGAGGCGGCGAGGGCGAACTTGACCTCGACGACGATCTTGCCGCCATCCAGGCTCTTGTCGACGCTGATGGTACGGGACTCGGATACCGCTCCGGTGGTGGTGTCGATATCCACACCGTTCACGAGGAACTTGGAAGCGTAGAATCCGAAGTCGGGGGTGGCCGTTATGGTAATGGACCTTCCCTCGACGGCCCTTCCGTCCGCATCCAGTCCGGTGATCTCCACCTTCCCGTTGGATGCTCCGATGAGCTGGATCGGATAGGTGTCGGCCTTCTCGAATTCGGCTACGATCTTGTGATCGGCGACGATGTTCTTTATCGGAACAACAGCGGAGACCTTGCCGAAGTCCTGCTTGATACCATCCAGCGTGACGGACTTGATCCTGTATCCGAAGTCGGCCAAGATCTGGAAGTCCATGGAGGACTCTCCGTTGAGGATATACACGCCATCAGCATTGGGACCGGGGATGAACCTTCCGTTCCCTGTTTCGCATGTCAGCTTGACATCGTACTGCAGCTCGGTGGTCTTGGTGAATCCGACTTCGAACTTGTTCTCGACTCCAACGACGATGGAGTACACGAGCTTGAGTTCATCACCCTCCTTGAAGAGAACCTCTCCGTTGAACTTCACGGATGTGAGCGTGTAGCCCTTCACCTGGGAGATGGCCAGCGTGACGGTCTTGCCGTATTCGACCTCGGTTCCGGAATCGATCTTGGTTCCGTCGAGGTAGAAATCAGCGGATCCCATCGTGGAGTCGTTGACGGTCACGGTCACAGGATACTTGTTCGTCTCGGCCTTGAAGTTCGCAACGATCGTCATGTCACCAAAGACTTTGCCGGTGGCGTTCTCGGACCAGCCGACGAAGGAGTAGGTGAACTCATCCGTCTTGTCAGCGGGCGTGGCGGTCACCGGGTTCCCGCCGACGTACAGGATGCTGCCGTCGGTGCGGATATCTCTGCCGTAAAGAACTTCGACCTTTTCCGGAGAAACGGTTCCCATGACGGTGTCGTCGGACACAACGGTCACGGTGTACATGTTGGTCGTCTTCACGAAGAACGCCTTGATGGTAGCGTTCCCGACGACCTTACCGTCATCGATTCCGTCTCCGGATTCCCACTTCTCGAAGGAGAAGGTGAATTCGGCGGTCTTCAGAGCAGGCGTCGCTTTGACACTCGTGCCGTTGATCATCAGCGGGTTGGTGTTGAGATCAACCGTTGTGCCGTAGGGCACATCGGTGACGACCGTGGGCTTCACATATCCTGTTTCGGGGTCTTCGACTTCGACGGTCACGGTGTACTTGTTGACCGTCTTCGTGAAGACAGCAGTCACAGTTGCATCACCGGCGACTTTTCCATCACCATCTAACCCGTCCCCGAACTCCCACTTGTCGAAGGAGAATGTGAATTCGGCTGTGTTCGAAGCGGCTTTCGCCTCAACGAGCTCTTCTCCGACTTTCAGAACGTTGAAGGCCGCTTTAACCTGGGTGCCGTAAGGCACATCTGCGATGGTCTTGGGATCGACCGTTCCGAAGGAGTCGTTGTTCGACTTCACGGTTACGGTGTACTTGTTCACGGCCTTCTTGAACTTCGCATCGATCGATATGTTGGAATCGACCTTGCCGGTCGGAGGTACCCCGTCCCATCCATCGAATTCGACTGTGTGACCTGCAACGTCATTGGGCGTAGCGGTCACTGTCTTGGTACCGATGGTTAACACATTCTTGTCCGCAGTAATCGCAGTACCGGCCGATACGGTGACAGACGTTTCACTGACTGTTCCTAGCTCGGCATCGTTTACTCCGACAGTCACTGTGACGGTAGTCGTAGCGTCTTTCCAAAGAGCCTTGACCTCTGTATCCGCTCCAACGGTTATCGATTCACCGGGAGCCTTCTCATCGGTTCCTACCAGCCAGGCCTTGAAGACCTTGCCGGTCGGGGCGGTGAATCCACAATCTGGAAGACTATAGCTGCCGGCGATTACCTTCGAGGCCATGGTCCCTGTGCCACCGTCTCCGTTGAACGAAACAGTCCATAAGGTAAACGAGTGCGTACTGAGATCATTACCCGAAGTATCCTTCAGGATGAAGCTATATGTGGATCCAGACACCATTGGCTTCGAGTATGTGGGCGTGGGTGTGAGTTTCGTGGGGGATGCTGCTGTCTTGATCGTTACCTTATCGATCAGCGACACAGCCGTCGCACTCGAGTCATTTATCCTAGCTTTGTAGATTCCCGGCTTATCAACGTAAAGGGTGATGCTCCCATCATCGTAATCTAGGCCAGTAACGGTAGCACTGGTCGGTGCCGCATCAACCTCCGTCAAAACAATTGTCACGGAGCATGCGACGAGACACGCAACCAATGCCGCCGTCACCAGATCCTTGGTTCTCATGACTATCACCCTCAGGCACTGGGAATCACGAACGAAGTTGCAGCGATGATCTTGTTGGAAGCATCCTTCACGGTTATCAGATATTCCGCACCTTCTTTGTAATCATTCGAGATGTCGTTAGGAATGACCCCTACGGCATTGCGTGGTCCGTCGAACGTGAAATACCATACGAAGAGCTCGCCATCGTCGGCGGTCGTGATGGTGAAATTCTCGCTGCAGACTGTCTTTCCTTCGAAAGAACATTCTGCTACGAAATCGCCTGTCGACTCGATTCCGAAAACAATGTATGCGGTCTTATCGGCGGCGTCCGTTATGTCCTTGCCAGTAGAGATGGACATCTCGAGATTCGCATCCTCGGCATCCTGGCAGTAACTGCCGAAGTTCGGATAATACTCACGCTCGGCGAGTACGATGGTCTGCTTCCCGTAATCCACAATAAACTGGATGACGCAATCCTTTCCTATCAGTCCAGGATATTCTACGAAAACCTCATCGGCGTAATTGCTTCCGAAGGCGTAGATGCTATCCGGGATGACGATCTTGGATCCGCTCGAAGTGACAATCTGGTAATAGAATGCACCATTCATGTTGAAGTATTCGGGATCGGTCTGAGGACTAGAAACATGAAGTATCACACCATCGATCGAGAAACTGGTCTCCATCGTATACTTCGTCCTCTGGATTCCGTTCACCTTCGCGACGCTGACAAATGAGATGACATTCTCCTCATCGGCATCGGCCCTCAGGACGGTGTACTGCCCGCTGATGACGGAGCCGTTCACTGCCCAGGCGATCTTCCCTGCGGGAACAGGAATCAGAGTGAGCATCTCGCCGGCTTCGTACGTTCCGTACACTTCGCCGTCGAACGTGACTGTAAACTCCGCCCCTGCGTTCGCATAGACAGCGGTGAACACCGCCTTGCCGTCGTTGTCGGAATCCATATCGTCGTGGATGATAACGAATGCACCAGCGGAGTAGAGCTTCCCGTCCTCGGATTGCCACCCGATGAATTTCTTGGATCCGTCAGGTCCAGAAGGGAGGAACATGAACTTCTTGCTGGGGCTGGTATCGGTTTCCGGCGTTTCGTTCACAAGGGTGAACTCCAAAGGTTCATCTCCATAGAACGGATCGGAGAGGTAGATGCCGTAGGGCCTCTTAGCGAACTCCCCGTCGAAGGTGAAGGTGTATGTCGTCGGTTCGTATCCGGGTTCATCACCGTCGAAATCTACGGTGATCTCGTAAACTCTATTTCCTCCCGGAATGAAACCGAAAACCACGTATTTACTCTCTATATACTCATGGTCCGAATTTAACGCCTTAGACTTGATCACCGCGTTCGGATGTTCATCGCTGATATCATTCCACGTGACCCCAAACTGGTAAGTACCTTCATAGAAGTGATTCAGCTTTCCTGTCAGGGAGATCTTGGTGGGATCGGTCTGCGATTGTACCAAGGCCAAATCGGATCCAGCATCAATATATTCATTATAACTGTCATTGGGACGGAATTCCAACCAGGACTTGGCTGCCACTTTGATCTCTTGGCTAGCAATGACATCATTCCCATTCATGAGCCTCATGTTGTAGAGACCGTAGATGTTATCCAGGGGTGTAACCTGATCACCGTTGTCGAAGGAGAAGTAGAAAGCATACTTCCGTTCGTCGCATTCCCCACTCAACGAGATGGCGTTGACCCCGATGGTGCCGGGATTCATGATGATGTCGAACTCGTTGGAGTTCAGCATGCTGGCGGTGATCGTCGTTCTTGAAGGGTATCCGTAGATGCCGGCGATCATGTAGAAGGTCTTGTTGTCGACATCCTCGATGTCGGGCCTGTAGACGTTGATCTCCCTCTTGGCATCCCCCGCCTTCTCCTCGAATCCGAAGGTGAAGACCTTGACGCCCTTCATGGCCTCCTTCTCTTCCGCTACAGTTTTGTCTCCGGCCTTGACCTCGAGTTCGTAGACTCCGGGCTTTCCATTCTGGAACTGATCGTCGAAGGAGAAGTACCAGATGCAGATGTTCTGGTCCTCGCCGATCGTGATCTCCTCGGAATAGGAGGCCTTCATTCCGTCGGTGATGTTGGTGGCGGTAGCGATGACCTTCTGACCGCGGTATGCGCTGGTGTTGAAGATCATGAACATGGTCTTGTCGATGACGTCGCTTCCGTTCTCAGTGAGCTTTTCGGGTTCGATCCCTTTCCAGCTCATCTTCTCCTCGGCTTCGGCCTTGGTCTCTCCGTATCCGGTGGCGGACCCGAACTCGATTCCGGAGATGTCCAGAACGTACCTGGTCTTGAATCCGTTGGGATCCTTCAGGGTGATGACGGGATCCACGTTGATGTCGACTATGCGGAAGACGAACTCTCCGTCCAGCTCGACATTCTCCTTCAGTTTGAGGATCTGGATGTCAGCAGTGCTGTTCTTCCAGAAGTCGGCATCTGTATCGTTGTTGTACATATGGAATGGAATGTACCATCCGTGGGTCTCGTTGAAATCGGAACTGAATCCGGTGTAATTAGCCTTCCAAAAGAGTTTTCCGGTGACTTCGAACTGTGTGGGATCGTTCTTCGCAACGAAATTGAGAGTGTCATACAACGCCCAGTAGGGGGCACCGAGAATGTTCTGATATCCCGTTTCACGGATAGACATGACATCTACTGGATGTATGTCTTTGATGTCGATCTTGGATTCGGGTACGATGTAGTTCGGACCGCATTCGGCGGTGAAACCGATGGGTGAATCCAGCTTCTGGCGTACTTCATCGGATGTCCTTCCGAGGAACAGCTTGTATTTGCCGTCTACGAACTCCATTCCTCCGGTTGAGATCTGTGCATCGGGGACGAGGTTGCCCTTCTTGTCGTAGACCTGAGCGGTTATAACGAGATAGTAACCATCCATTCCGTCTGCGAGGTTGTAGTATCCGACCTTTCCGGCGATTTTGCCATCAGCACCGATCTGAAGCTTCTGGAAATCTCCGACGGCGATGCCGTTGTACTCATCGGGAACGTCGAATCTTATATCGAGGGGTGCGGGCTTGACGGTCAGATCGACATCGAGGTTCGATGTGACGCTCACCTGACCGTTGTTCATACTGAACGATATTATGATCGAAAGAGCATTCGGGTATGTTCCAGCGTTGATTATCTCCGGATCCTCATCGAGCTGATGTGTTTTGTTGGATATCGTGATGTCGGGACTGAGACTTATGGCGATCACGGACACGTCTTTCTTCGTGATCCTTTCTCCTGTGTAGAACACATCTCCGCAGGAGATTCCGTACTGGATGTCGATATCCCCGGACACGTAGTGATAAACGGTGTACTCATTCCCGCCGATGACGACCTTCGCACCCTCGGCGTATTCGATCTTATCCTTGAGATCGTTACCGGGTATGATCGTCGAGCCGTTCTCGGCGATGATCTTACAACCATCTCCGATGTTGATGGTTCCATTGTTCTGGAGCTTGCCGGATACCCTGAGGGTCGCGCCGTTCTCTATATTCAGCGTATTGCCCTCGGCGATGATGAGTTCTCCGGTGACATCCACATCTCCAACGATGTTCACAGTGACTACTTTCTTGTCCCAGTTATCCGGATCAAGATATGGTTTCTGTTCCACAGAGGTTTTGCCTGCGAGCACCACCCCGTCCCCGAGGTTTACAATGGAGTTCCTGTAGTATGTAGGTCCATCATTCCGGTCACCGTGATATATCCCAAGATTCGTATCAACGAGCGTACCGTTGACCACAGTGAGTCCTCCGCTTGTCGGAAGGACAGGGGCTCTTCTCTCTGTTATATTCTGGAATTTGTAATCGGAGCCGTTGAGATCCAACGTTATCGTTCCCGATCCGGTTGCAGCGAAATTGAGTGTTGTCTCCTTTGCAGATTCCCTATCGATTTTGAGATCGTCTCCGATTTTAACGGTGATATCTGTGGGACTATAGTAGTTCATACGAACTTCTTTACAATTCTCGAGTTCAACAGGTATCACTCTCGGTATGTTACCGAGAATCTTATCATTGAAATTCACATTCTTGAATATTCCTTTGACCGTGCTACCCTGCAGAGTGATGCCGTACTCGACCCAAGCACTAGCGGAGAACTTCACATTCTCCATCTCTACGGTCCCGGATTCGACTAATATCTCCTTCTTAGAGGTAGGAGTGGTGTAAAATTGGAGATCCTTGAATTTGACGGTCCCATCCACTCCCTTGATGTAGAGGTGCTGTTCGAGTTCGATCTGATGATACGGACTGTCTGGGGCTCCGCAGACTTCGATGGCCTTCGCTATCGTCGTCACTTCCGTCACTGTGATCGAGCCCAGAAGACGGATCGTGTCGCCATCGTTCACTTTCTCCAATGCTTTCTTGAGCGTGGCATACGGCTTAGCTTCAGTACCGTCGCCGGCCGTATCGTCGGAATCTGTGCCTCCGACAAAGACCGTGGATCCATCGTCAGCATCGCTGTCGTCGATGACCGCAGGAACCGCAGCCAGAACGACGAAGGCAACCGCCAGAACAGCGAGCACTGCGAGGAGCTTCTTGTTCGTTTTCTTAGCGATTTTATCCATGATAACCTCCTTCCGGATATCTTTTCGAAGCGGGAGGCCTCTGGAGGCCCCCCGCTCCTTGCCCGGAGGATTAAGAAATCGGTTCTCAGGACCTCATGAGCCTCATGGTCGCGATGACCGCGAGGATGACGACGAGCACCACGAGAACGATGAGCAGGTAGTCGGTCAGACCCATTCCGTCGTCCTTCTTCTCGGGAACGACGGGATCGTTCGGGATCTGGTGGGTTCCGGACAGATCGATGGACACGCTGGTGTCCTCGGCACTGGTTCCGGAGAGGGTGAACGTCTTGCCGGAGATGACGGTTCCGTCGACCTTGATGACGACGTTGCCCTCATATCCGTATTTGAGAACGTACTCGATGGTGTGGGTACCGGCCTTCAGGTCTCCGACGAAGAAGACATTGCTGCTCTTCTGGAGGGTGTTCCCGTCGATCATGACGGATCCGATACCGTTGTCGCCGATGACCTTGACCGAGTAGATGTTCTCGTTGATCTTGGCGATGGCCTTGGCGGGCTTGCCGACAGTGGGGTTGATCTTCTCGCCCTTCTCGTTCATCCATCCCTCGAACCTGGCGTCCTTGACGGCGGGCTTGAGGTCGGCGATGGGTGCTCCCTCCTCACCGTAGACGGTGACCCAGGTGCTTCCGGCGACGACGAACTCGGTGGACTTCCTGTTCTTGGTGATGTCCTCGGACACTGCGGCGCCTGCGGCGACGTAGATGAGCTTGGTGACTTCGACCTTCTTCCCCTCGACGGTGGCGGCGGCTCCGGTGGTGAGAGCAGCCTTGGTGATTCCGACGAACATGTCGCCGGTGACTTCAAGCGCTCCGTCATCGGCGACGGAGACGATTCCAATGACGGTGAGATCATTGCCGACCATCAGCTTGGCATTCTTCTGGACATCGAGAGTTCCCTCGACCTTGAGTGCGGAGACGGTCGCGTCCATCGTACCGATGGAGAGCGTGGTGCCGGCTGCGACCCCGAAGGAGGCGAGGTTGGACGCATCGAACTTGCTGTTGATTGTCAGGATACCGCTGACGATGGCGATCTTCCCGATGTTGTCCTTGCCCTTCATGTTCTCTGCGGGGATACCGGAGAGGTTCAGAGTGGCCTTGTCCTCGTCGTCGACGATGTCGGCGATGACTGTCATTGTCGCGGATCCCATGACGTTCATGAGCTCGACGGCTCCGACGGTGTTGGCGATGACGGCGGTGATGATCCCGTTCTCGAGCACGTTGATGGTGAAGAAGGAGATGGTGATCCTTCCGTCGACGCTGAAGGTTCCGATGATGTTCAGTTCCTTGGGATCGTCGGCGGTTCCGGCGAGGTTCAGGTCTCCCGTGTGGTTGACGGTTCCCTGGACGGATGCCTCGTAGACTTCGGCCATGTTCTGGACGTATACGGGAACGGACATGACGAAGTATGTTCCGTCATCGAGGGATGCCTTGACGTAGACTCCTGCGACGATGAAGCCGATCTCGTTGTAGGCTTCCTCGCCATTGGCGAGGATGATCATGTTCACGACGACGACCTTTCCTGCGGCCTTCTTATCATCCTCGTTCTTCGGTGCCGTGGAGAGCTCTCCGGTACCGGAAGCATCGACGGTTCCTTCGACGGTCAGAGTGACTCCGTTGGAAACGAGCATGTTTCTTTCGCCGAGGACGACGGTTACCCCGGCGGGAATAGTCATATCCTCGTCGATGATGGCGTCGTTCTTGAGCTCGATCTTCCCGGACTGGATCTCCGAGATGGCGATCCTCAGAGAGGTGTAAGTGATGATGCTCATCTCGTCGTCTTTAATGATGACGTCGGAGAAAATCTTCTTTCCAAGAGCGTCGTTTCCGGTCTTGTCGATCAGCTTTCCGAAGACTAAGACCCTTCCCTCATCGAGGTTGAGGTCTGCTCCCACGAGCATGGTGACAACGGCGTCCTTTCCGATGACCAGATCTTTGACTACGACGAGAGTGACATCTGCGGGTATGTCGAAGGATGCCTCGACCTCGTATCCGCCGGTCTTCTTCATAGGATCGTAGTCGGTTCCGTGGACTGTCACGTTGGAGACGAGCTTCCCGTCGGCAGCGGCCATGGCGTCGGCGAGCTCGCATGCAATAAGCTTCGTAGGAGTGGACTCATAGAGGTAGAAAGCACCCTCGAACTCGTGGAATATCTGAGTTATATCCTTGAATTCCGTAGTTCCTTCTGTGGTGATACTGTTGTCAATGGTGACAGTTCCTCCGCTGATTTTCAGCTTGGACTTGCTGTCCCCTGTACAGACGGATCCGTTGACGAAATCGACGGTTCCGGAGACGGTCACGGTTCCCTCTTTGAAGCAGAGATTCGTCTTCCCCTTCTCATTGAGAACGGACAGCTTTCCTGAAACTTCAAGGTCGTCAACAACCTCAAGCCCTCCGGTCTTGGCAATCGTGAGCTCGGAAGCGATGACGTTCCTGGCAGATAACTCGACTGGTTTGCTGCACTCTCTATCCGAGAATGCCTTCAACGATTCGGATTTTTCGATAGTGAGTTTGGAAGCAGCAACCTTACCCTCGACAAACAGAGAGGGGATGACGACAGTTTTCTTGGTCGGGACACCCTCTTGTGCCTGTCCCTTCATATACACGGTATTGTTCTCAGCGGAGACTGTGAATTTGACAGAGGAGGCATCGGAGACATTTGCGACCTTCGCTCTCTTCATACTCATTCCAGCAACCAGATACTCGTACTTGTCCTCAGCCTTGGAGAGGTCTCCTCCATACGCATAGATTCCAAGACCCGCTTCTTCTAATTCCTCGCTGTAGACCTGTCCTGCGATATTCACGACAGCATCAGGCATAACGACTAGTTCTCCAACAATCGACGAAACCTTCTTTCCAGCCGAAGCAACATCGATCACTCCGCCTTTCATAACTTCGGCGACGATTGCGATACTGGCACCCTTCTGAGCGGTAACGGTGCCGTAGACGAAGGTTCCGGGGTAGAACTTGTCGTCATCCTCGTTGAAATTGGAAAGGATCTTCGCATTTCCGAACTCGCCTACGATGAGCTGACCCTTGATTACGGCACGGGCCCCATCATCGACAACGAGACTGGCATTCTTTTTCACATCGTTGCCATCATCATCTTTTTGGACGACGGGATTGCCATTTTCGTCTACTACGACTTTGCCGTCACCGTCTGTCTTGTAAACGAACTTCCATCCGTCCACGGTCACTTTCACGCCTTCGTTGATGGTCAAGGTGGCTCCCGGTTCAACGGTGAAGGTAGCTCCGTTTTTGATGTTCAGATTGCCGTTGATGACCGCGATGATTCCAGGATTCACTGTGAAATCGTCCTTGATATCACCGCTGATGTAGGTGATGTCGGCAGCATCCGCCTCATCATAGGCGGCGACGCCGACGAAGACCGACATCGCGATAGCCAGAACGGCTACGGCGGCCAGGAGCTTCTTGGAGCCAAGCTCCCTCCTGGCGTGGTTGATTTTCGTTTTCATGTCTATTCCTCCGGGCTTCCGCCCAGATTTCTAGCATCACGCACTCCATCCTCTCCGATGCTCGTCAACATGATGCTACATAGACTCAGACGACCAACATATTAGTGGGTGGCCTCCGATGACTCAATCGTGGTCCTAATTTTATATACAATTCCACACACACGCTTCGAAAAATGAATCTCTAATGTTTCTAGTACCGATTAAAGTACTATTATAGTATTCACATACCTTGATACTAAAACCTAGTAATATGCAAGTTGTGTATAATCTAGTCACAATCTGGCGACTGCAAAGACATTCGGATACCCCGTCTTACGGATCCGACCATGCTATGGATGTGAAAAGGCCCGATCGACACCGTCCTTGTCGACAGAACCGACGAAGGCCGTCTTCGTCAAGCAGAGAATATAGGATAAAGGTCAGAAAGGGGGACGAACCCCCGATCCGTTATCAGGGGGACAGCCTTGCGGGGTCCCTGGGGAAGAGGATGGCCTCTCTGATGTTCGGAAGGTCGAGGGCCTTCACGAGCAGCCTCTCGATACCGATGCCCCATCCGCCGTGGGGAGGCATCCCGTACTTGAAGGACTCCAGATAGAAGGAGAAGTCCTCGGGGTCGAGCCCCTTCTTCTCCATCCTCTCGACCAGCTTGTCGTACCTGTGCTCCCTCTGGCCTCCGGAGGAGATCTCTTGCCCCTTGTAGTCCAGGTCGAAGCTGAACGAATAGGGCGTCCCGTCCTTCTCCATGATGTAGAAGGGCTTGGCCTCTTCGGGATACTCGGCGATGAAGTACAGGTCGCATCCCTTGGCGGCCATGTGCTCTCCGACGATCTTCTCCCCCTCTGTTCCTAAATCGTCGCCCTCCTTCAGGGGAAGACCGGCAGCCTGGACGATGGAGAGGCACTCGCTGTACGTGAGGATGGGATAGGGCCTGGCGGGGATGTTGATCTCCTTTCCGAGGATCTCAAGCTGCTTTGCGCCGCGCTCCTTCAATCCCTTGAGAACATGGTCGACGATCTCCTCGATCATCGCCATGACCTCCTCCTCGTCGGCGATCCAGGACATCTCGCCGTCGAAGGAGATGAACTCCGTCACATGACGGTTGGTGTTGGACTGCTCGGCACGGAATGCCGGTCCGATCTCGTAGACGCGGTCCAAACCGGTGGACATGAGGATCTGCTTGTAGAGCTGGGGGGACTGGGCCAGCACCGCCTTCCGGCCGAAGTAGTCCACCCGGA
>ERZ773194.4045-NODE-4045-length-12026-cov-3.098572_pt1 | contig 12026 bp, 10 predicted proteins | sample MGYA00511240_ERZ773194 | MGnify/ENA primary metagenome ERZ773194 (study PRJEB29015, sample SAMEA2737774) | human gut metagenome | biome: human gut; feature: human-associated habitat; material: faeces | place: China | collected 2012 ... | reverse complement strand
AGCTGCAAGACACTTTGCGGGTATGCGTTAAAAGCAACCGGTGGTGCAAAGAAATTGAAATATTCTTCGGCGGCTGCACTGGACTTTGGAGCGCTTACTCACTCAGTTCGCAGCCAGGTGAAAACGATTCAGTATGTATGTGATTCAAAAGAGGCGTACAGCCTTTGTGTGATGGAAGCAAAAAATGGAAAAGGTGCGAAAAAATTATATAATGCTTTGAAAAAGTACCAGAAGGCAAATAGCAAGAGTGATTATTTAAGTGATTATTCTAAAACTGAGCAGAAAGTATTTAAGAATGCAATTTATGGGAAAAAAGGAACTTTTGTCTGGTATATTGCAATGTCTCCGTCAAAAGCTGTCAACAAAAAAGGACAGGCGGCATTGAAGAAGAAATTGTAGGAGAGGCTGCCTCATGGTATTTAGTAGTTTATTGTTTTTGTTTCGGTTTTTGCCGATTATGTTAGTTGTTTATTACTGCACCCCAAGGAGATTCCGCAATGCGGTTCTTTTTGGGGGCAGTTTGGTTTTCTATGCATGGGGAGAGCCGGTTTATATTGTCTTGATTCTGTTCTCTACACTTGTAGCATATTGCGCCGGACTTCGTCTTTCTTGTTATCAGAAAAGAGAAAATAAACGAGGACAGATTTGTTCCTTAACAATTGCCTGCGTAGTCAGTCTGCTTTTGTTAGGGTTCTTTAAGTATGCGGACTTTTTTTTGCGAATGGTCGGATATATGGCAGGTGTAGAAATGCCGCAGTTAAATCTTCCTCTGCCGATTGGTATTTCTTTTTACACTTTTCAGACGATGTCCTATGTGATTGATGTGTACCGGAAAGAAGTGAAGGTGCAGAAAAACTTTGTGACGTTTGGAACCTATGTTGCGTTGTTCCCACAATTGATTGCCGGACCGATTATCCGCTATCAGACAGTGGAAGAACAGATGGTAAAACGGAAAGAAACAATTGATTTATTTAGTAAGGGAATTGTTCGATTTATGATAGGTCTCGGGAAAAAAGTGTTGATTGCCAATCCGATTGGCGATCTCTTTCGTGAGATTGCCGGTATGGGAGCAGCGAATTTGACAACGGTTTCTGCATGGCTTGGTGTGATTGCATTTACGTTACAAATATATTTTGATTTCTCCGGTTATTCAGATATGGCAATCGGACTTGGCTCGATGTTTGGATTTTCTTTTCCTGAAAACTTTAGGCATCCGTATGAATCGAGAAGTATTACCGAGTTTTGGCGCAGATGGCACATTTCTCTTGGTACATGGTTTAAGGAATATGTTTATATCCCGTTAGGTGGCAATCGAAAGGGATTTGGCAGACAAATTTTAAATATTTCTATTGTATGGCTTTTGACCGGATTGTGGCATGGGGCTTATGGAAACTTTGTTGTATGGGGAATTTACTACGGAATTCTTCTTATGATTGAAAAATTGTTGTGGAAGCCGGTATTTAGCCGTCTGCCATCTTTTTTCATGCATTTATATACGATGTTTTTTGTTATTCTTGGCTGGGGAATTTTTTCGTGGCAGGATATGGCAGATGGAACAAATTATTTCAAAACATTATTTGGCATTAGTGGAAATTTTGTTAATCGAGAGGCAATGTATCTGCTTTCCTCTTACCTGATTTTACTTGTGATTGCCATTATTGGTTCGGTTTCGCTGCTTCGCACCTGTATAAACCGATTCTTTTTGCCGGAGAAGACCATGCGTCGAGAAGTGTGTGGTACGTTGTTTGTCGTTGTTGTTTTTATACTGAGTGTTGCGCTGTTAGTCAATTCTTCGTATAATCCGTTTTTGTATTTTCGATTTTAGGAGGTGTGGTGGATGAGAAAAATGAAACTGGCAATGCTCATTGTTTTTTGTGTCATGCTTTTTGGTGGTACGGTGGTTTCTTTTGTTTTGCCGGACCGGGAGTTTTCGGATGTGGAGAATCGTGAACTGGCTAAGAAACCAAAAATCACGGCAAAGCGTATTTTATCGGGAGAATATCAAAAGGAATATGATACATATTTAAGTGACCAGTTTTTTTTCCGTGACAAATGGGTGGATTTGGCGGTGCGAGAGCAGATTGCCCTTGGGAAAAAAGACTTTAATGGCGTTTATCTTGGGAAAAATAATTACCTGCTTGAAAAATACGAAAAGGCGGATTTTGATTCAGGGCAGATAAAGGAAAATGAAACATATCTGACAACGTTTCTCAATGAAACGGAAAAAAGATATGGCAGGAAGCATGTGAGGGCAATGTTTGTTCCATCGAAAACGACAGCGCTTACAAATGTTTTGCCGGCTTACGCAGACACGATAGACTGGCAGTCTATGATTCGGGATTTGCAGACAAAAGTTGATGAGCCTAACTTGATATACGATTTAACGAAAACGATGCAGTCGCATAATGAGGAATATATTTACTATCGGACGGATCATCATTGGACAAGTCTTGGGGCTTATTATGCATATCGTGCATGGGCACTTCAAACCGGACGGAAAGCAAAAGATTTATCCGATTTCAAGCGCGTATCTGTATTTGATGATTTTTATGGGACTACCTATAATAAGATTCATGCCGGTGGCGCGGCGGATGTGGGGGAAAAATTTGAAAGCAAAAATCCGGTGAAAACAAAAGTAGTGTTTGATGATGAAGAGAAAACCTATTCTTCTTTATATTTCCCTAATGAGGCGAAAAAAGGGTTTAATCGTTATCAGTATTTTATGAAGAAAAATTCGTTTCAAGTGGAAATTACGACGAAAGCCCATACGGGTAAAACGCTTCTTTTGGTAAAAGATTCATTCGCTAACTGCTTTGTTCCATTTTTGACGGAACATTTTGATAAGATAATTATGATTGATTATCGTTACGGGAAAATGGCAATGGGAAATCTTTTGTCGTCAAATTCGGATATTACGGATGTGCTTGTTTTATATAATACAGAAAAATTTTTGCAAAATAAAAAACTGGAAAAACTTGCGGATATCCGTAAAGGAGAAAGTACCATGAAAGAATTTGACATGAATGACTTACTTGGATAGGAGGCAATTAAAGTGGAAAAAACAGTACATTTTATTATGTATCATTACGTGCGTGATTTAAAAAACAGCGAGTATCCGACCATTAAGGGACTTGACAAAGAATTGTTTGAGAAACAGCTTGCATATCTTTTGGAGCATTATACACCGGTGCGAATGGATGAGATTCTTGCAGCATATCAGAAAAATGATTTTTCAGACATTCCGGAAAATGGTTTTGTTCTGACGTTTGATGATGGGTATATTGATCATTATGAGGTTGTTTATCCGATTTTGAAAAAGGTCGGAGTGCAGGGAGTTTTCTTTCCAAATACAATGGCATGGAAGGAAAACAAATTATTGACGGTAAACCGGATTCATTTTATTCTGGCGGCTGTGGAGTTGAAGGGGAGCTTGGCAATGAAACAGCTGGTAGCCGATTGTTTTGAAGAGATGGATTTTTATCGAAATCAGGGTGTAACTCTTTTGTCCAATGAGGAATTATATCAAAATCTTGCGGTTGCTAATCGCTGGGATCCGGGTGAGGTTATTTTTGTAAAACGGCTATTGCAAAATGCTCTGCCTGAAGAAATCCGGACGGAAATCGCAAAGCACCTGTTTCAAAAATATGTGGGATGTGAGGAGAGCACTTTTGCAGAGAAATTATATATGAATTTTTCACAGATGAAAGAAATGAAGAAAAATGGTATGTTTTTTGGAATTCATGGTTATGACCATTACTGGCTTGCCAAACTTCCGAAAGAGCAGATGCAAAAAGATATAGATATGGCACTAGAAGCGATGGATGAACTTATTGACAGGAATTGTTTTGTTATGAATTATCCATATGGAAATTACAGTGAGGAAGTGATTTCTTATGTGAAACAAAAGGGCTGTGGCCTGGGTGTTTCAGTTGAAGCAAGGGGAGTACAATTAGGCGTTGATAACCGCTTTGCTCTGCCACGATGGGATTGTAATGATGTGTATCCGAAGGGAGAGAAAGTGTAATAATAGCTGCCTCGTAAAGGGGCAGCTATTATTTTAGAATTCGCTTGGTTTTATCTATTATCACAGAAATATGGCTGAAACGGGAATAAACACCGATGAAATGGTGGATAATACCGAACAGATATATGCGATTTATTGCTATCATTTAAGAAAAGAGCAAAGGAGCATATTTATGAGTGATATCAGCCGTGAAGACGAGATTATTGGGGCGAATGTGAAAAAGTTTCGTGAATCACAGGGGATTAGCCGCAAGGATTTGGCACATATCTTTCACATTTCAGAAGATGGAGTATATCGTATTGAACGTGGTGAGACAGGGTTATCCAGCGCATATGCCTATATACTGGCAAACCAGTTACATTGTGATATGAATTTTATTTATGGTTTGACAACAGACCCGATATGTTTGAATATGGAGTGCATGGATAAAGAACAATTGACACCGGAAAATGCAATTAGCAAGATTCGGTGGTATACGGATATGCTGGAAAAAGTGTTGAAGGGATGATGAGATAGGTTATGCTGACGGCGATAAATACCATATTGGAAATGGCGGCTACACTTATTTGTGTGAATTATTTATTTGGAAAGAGGTATTATTTTAGCATCTATGATGCGGTTTTTATGGTAGCAGAGGTTACTTTAATTGAATCGGCAAATTATTTTGGGCTGTCCAAGGGGATGGCTTTATTTGGGTATGTGGGAATTTACATATATGAATTACTGAAATTTAAGTGTTCGATACGAAAAGCAAATGTGAATTTAGTGCTTGTAGCGATTTATTGTATATTTGCACAAGTAATTTGTTCCATGCCAGTATTTGCATTAGAAAATTGGGTGTCGGTTGACTGGGTGATGTTAGGAATTAATTTTTTAGTATTAGTCCTTAGCGTGGTAATTGGCAAGACCGGATATTTTTATAAGGTATCACAAGGAATTGATAACTACACAATGTTAAGCAAAATTGCCGCCGGAATATGTCTCATTGGGGGAATCTATCTTTTAATTATCTATAAAATGGAGGAGTATTTAAGGAGAACGGATTATATAATATTTGGTATTTGGACGATACTGATTGGTGTTTTGATTTTTAGTTGGCAGAGAGAGAGGTATGAAAAGATAGCGAAGGAGAAAGAACTGGAACTTGAGCAAGCTTATGAGGTTGTTTATGAGCAATTACTAGAGTCTATTCGGCGTAAACAACATGATTTTCATAATCAGATAAATGCAATTTATAGTCATCATTTAATTGCAAAGGACTACGATACACTTGTTTCCCTGCAAAAGGAATACTGCTCTGAAATATTAAATGAGAACCGATATGCACGTTTAGTATCGAATGGTTCGCCAACAATTATTGCCTTTTTGTATTCCAAATTTGTTGAAGCGGAGACAAAAGGGTGTCATATTGCATATGACATAAAAATAGATGATATGCAGGGTTATCTTCCAAAGTATAAAATGATAGAAATTTTAGGTGTTCTTTTGGATAATGCAATGGAAGCAGTTGAACAAAGAGATTCAAAGAATATTACAGTGAAAATGTTGGAACAGCCAGAACAATTGAGTGTTGCCATTAAAAATGATTCCATGCACTATGAGAGAGAAGAAATAATGCGATTTTTTGAACCCGGTTACTCAAAAAAAGGTGAGGGAAGAGGTATTGGATTATCGAAAGTTCGAGAGATATTATTGAAATATCATGCGGGAATAAAAGTTTCCTGTGAAAAGGAAGAGTTTGTATTTGAATTTATCCTTCCGAAAATAAAGGACAGCCATGCTGCTGTCCTCTAATAGAAAATGGTAAAAGGATATGTGTTATTTGCTAGAATCTTCTGGATAAGGCTGTTCGCCAAATAACCACAAACTCATCTTTGTCCAATGAAGGATTCCTGCAAAGGCAATGCAAAAATTACAAGCCTTAAATATCCATGATTTCGATAGACGCTTCATGAGGCACCTCCTTTCTCACAATTTTTGCTGCAAGCAGTTGAAAAGATTGCAGCATAATTATCCAAAAACCAGTGATGATATACTGGTTTGGCGGAACGATGTACATGATAAGCGCGTAGATGGTAATGATGTGAAAAGCCTGACGTTTGGCTTTTCGTATCTGAATACCGTTTGGAATAGGACGGTACGAAGAGACAATTGGTGCAAACAAATAATTGATGAGTATACATAGTAAAAGCAGGACAAAGTAGAGGGGACGGGGAAGCAATATTTTTGGGAGTTGGCATATGCCTATATATAAAAGAAAAAAAGACAATGCCAAACAACTGAAGTAATGCTTAAAATGCAGTCCACCGGTACATGTCCGAAGTACAAGTAAAGTAGCAATGGCTGCCAGATATTGAAAAAAGTAATCGGTCAGAATAAAGAAAATACCCATTATGATAAGTTTACTTACGTCTGAAAGAATACTAATTATCGTATAGCGTATTTGTCCGATTTGAAAATCAGAATAACCGTAATTATTTTTTAAGTAGTCATGTATTTTCATTGCTTCGCCCCCTCGCGAATAGTATAAGGGCAAACTTAAGACGAAACGGATATATTTACCGAACTAGGTGATTTCATAAACAAAATACCAAAAGACGAAACAAAGGAGAGGATGAAAATGAAAGAGGTACTGATTTTAGAAGACAAAAGTGAGACCAGAAAGGTGCTTGCCGGTCTGGTAAAGGAAGTGCATTCGGATGCCGTAATTTATGAGGCTGCAGATGAAAAGACGGCGTATGATATTGCAATGAAGAGAACAATTGACTTGTTTTTGGTAGATATTATTTTACATCCACAACAGCACGATGATGTATCCGGTGGGGAATTTGCTCAGAATATAAGAAAAGTTGATAAATATTTGTTTACGCCAATTCTTATCATTACTTCCATGTATGATCCGAAAATGTGTATGTATTCGTCTGTTCACTGTTACCAATTTATCGAAAAACCGTTTGATTTTGAAAAAGTAAAGCAAACAATTCAAGAGGCAATTCGCTATGAAACGGTACAGGAAAAGGACCGGTCACTGATGTTTCGGACAGAAGGAATGTTAGAAATGATTGCCGTTTCGGAAATTGTATATGTAGAAAGTGTAAACCATCGTTTAGAGATTGTAACAACGTCGGGTCGGATTGAGATTCCGTATAAAACTTGCAACAGTCTGTTAAAGGAGTTAGATAGTGATAATTTTGTATTGTGCAAGCGTGGCGTGATTGTGAATTTGGAATTCGTGAAAAAAGTGGATACGGTAAACCGTTACATATTGTTAGCAGATGATTTTGGCAGTTTGGAAATCGGACCGATTTTGAAAAATGACTTTATAAAGAAAATGAAAGCGCGGGGAATCATTTGAGTAAGAAAAAAACGATGTTTGGTAAATTGGACAAAATCTTTTCTCCAAACATTGAAAATATTTCCCATTCATGGTATAATGACTCGAATATATTGAAAACATGTTAGGAGGATGAACAATGAAAAAGTTAATAGCAATGGGTCTTACCGTAATTATGACGGCGGTGGCTGTATGTGGATGTGGTAGTTCCGATAGTGGAAATGACGCAAAGAAGAGCGACAACCAGACAAAACAGCAGGCCGTTAAGGTGATTGATGTAGACTTGACTAGTGAAGAGTATGCGTTTGGTGTAGATAAAAACAAGCCGGAACTTTTGACACAGGTCAATGATTTTATCAAAGAGATTAAAGATAATGGAACGTTTGATGAAATCTGTAACAAATATTTTGGTGGCGGAAATCCAACACCGGTAAAATCCGAGAAACTTGATACATCGAAAGACCAGCTTTTGGTTGCAACGAATGCTTCTTTTGAGCCATTTGAGTACATGAAGGGCGACAGCTACTATGGTATTGATATGGAAATTGCGGCAGCACTTGCAAAAAAATTGAACAAAGAACTGGTAATCCAGAACATGGAATTTGATTCCGTCTGCTTGTCGGTTGGACAGCATAAGAGTGATATTGCCATGACAGGTCTTACGATTAAAGAAGACAGAAAGAAATATGTAAACTTTACGGATCCTTATTATAATGCAGCACAGAGACTGATTGTCAAAGGTGACAGCACAGAGTTTGATAACTGTAAAGATAAAGCAGCAATTGAAAAGATTTTGAAAACAAAAGATAAGAGTGTAACGATTGGTGTGCAGAACGGTACAACCGGTCAGTTCTACTGCGAGGGCGACAAGAGCTGGGGCTTTGAAGGTTACAAAGTAACTACAACTGGTTATAAAAATGGTTCTTTAGCAGTACAGGATTTGATTAATGGTAACATCAATTATGTAGTCATCGATTCTGCACCGGCTAAGTGCATTACAGAAGCAATTAACAAAATGCAGTAATAGTCAGCAGGTTCGTGACCTACACGGACCTGCTTTTTACGAGGTAGATATGGATAATTTTGGATTAAAAATAGAAGCGTTTAAGCAAATTTTCTTTGAGCAGAACGGATATCAGAAGGTAATAGAAGGCTTACAGAATACATTGATTATTGCAATTGCCGGTCTTTTGATTGGTATTATTATAGGTATTTTGATTGCGACTGTGCGTGTTGTGCCAAAATACAAGATACTGCCAAGAATTTTGAATGGTTTTTGTTCTTTTTATGTTGGCTTGTTCCGTGGAACACCGATGGTAGTGCAGCTGCTTGTCTGCTATTATGTATTACTTCCGATTATTGGGGTAAAACTTACCGGTGTGCAGGTATCTGTGCTTGTATTTGGTTTGAATAGTGGTGCCTATATTTCAGAAATGATGCGTGCCGGTATTTTGTCCGTAGACGGCGGACAGATGGAGGCTGGACGTGCGATGGGACTTAGTTTTGCGACGACAATGCGTAAAATTGTGATTCCACAGGCAGTAAAAAATATTCTGCCAACACTCGGAAATGAGTTTATTGCCTTGATTAAAGAGACTTCCGTTGTAAGTTTTGTTGGTGCGGCTGACCTTTATGTGGCATTTAACTATATTGGCAGTAACAGCTATGAGTTTATGGTTCCTTATCTGGTGATGGCAGTGATTTACATTGCACTAGTACTGCTTATTTCACTCGGAATCAAATGCATGGAAAGGAGCCTGAGAAAAAGTGATAGACGTAATTAATTTGAAAAAAAGTTTTGGCAGTCATGATGTATTAAACGGAATTGATATTACCATCAACAAGGGCGATATCGTGGTTGTCATCGGACCAAGTGGTTCAGGAAAAAGTACGTTTCTTCGATGCTTAAACTGTATGGAAGACCCTACAGGTGGGCAGATTATTTTTAATGATGTAGATATTGCAGATCCGCATGTAGATATTAATGTGCATCGACGCCATATGGGTATGGTTTTCCAGCATTTTAATCTGTTTAATAATAAAACGGTGTTAGAAAATATTATGCTGGCGCCGGTTCATGTCCGCTGCAAGGGACTGCACGGTGCAAAGCGCAAAGAAGAGGTTAAAAAGATTCGCGAGCAGGCGATGGCACTTCTTGCACGTATCAATATGCAGGACAAAGCAGATGTGTATCCTTCTACCTTATCCGGTGGACAAAAGCAGCGTGTAGCGATTGTACGTTCACTGGCAATGAATCCGGATGTGATTTTGTTTGATGAACCAACAAGTGCACTGGACCCGGAGATGGTTGGTGAAGTTTTGGACCTGATGAAGAGTCTTGCAGATGAAGGAATGACAATGGTGATTGTCACTCATGAGATGGGATTTGCCAAGGAAGTAGCAAACCGGGTAATCTTTATTGACGATGGAAAAATCTTAGAGGAAGCTACGCCGGAGGAGTTTTTTAATCATCCAAAGAATCCGAGACTGAAAGATTTTCTTTCAAAAGTGTTGGTATAGATTTTATAAGATTGCATAAAGAAAAAGTAGAAATCTTCTTGTGTCAGAGAAGATTTCTACTTTTTTGTTTTTATAAGTTAGCAAGTGTTGGCCAGTTTTCGTCGCGTTCTAAGATGTTTAACGGTGTGCCATCACTCATGTGGTAACCGGAAGAAGAGCCATTGCCCGGATATTCTCCTGTGACGTCCGGCCATGTGATACCGATTGCAGGATCATTCCAAACAAGTCCGCCATCATCCCCCGGATGATAGAAGTCGGTACATTTATAACAAAATTCAGCCCATTCACTAAGAACGAGATAACCATGGGCAAATCCCTTTGGAATATAAAACTGTTTTTTGTTTTCCTCTGATAATTCAAGTCCATACCATTTGCCGTAGGTTTCACTGCCTTTTCGTAAATCGACGGCAACATCGAATACCGAGCCACGGATAACACGGACGAGTTTTCCCTGTGGAAAATTTTTCTGATAATGAAGTCCGCGCAGAACACCCTTGCCGGAACTTGACTGATTATCCTGAACAAAGTCCAAATCAAGTCCTGCCTCTTTCATATCATTTAAGTTATAGGTTTCCATGAAATATCCGCGGTCATCACCGTGTACAGTTGGTGTGATGACACAGAGTCCCTCGATTCCACCTGCATTTTTTTCTACTTGTATCTGTCCCATGAGAAGACCTCCTAAATATTTGTTTGTTTTAAGTATCTATTAAGTGCATCTTTCCAATCCGGAAGCGGCACAAAACCATGTGCAGTAAGTTTGCTCTTGTCAAGACGGCTGTTGAATGGACGGGCTGCTTTCGATACACCGTATTCTTTGGTTGTCACCGGTTTTACAGTCAGATGATTTTCATCATAGCAGTCATATCCAAGTGAAGAAGCCTGACGAAAGATTTCACATGCAAAATCATACCAGCTGATATAGCCGCCTTCATTTGTTGCGTGATAAATTCCGTATTCTTTGGTTTCTATCATATCAACAAGGAGTCTTGCGAGATCGTAAGTGTAGGTCGGGGATCCGATCTGATCATCAACGACAGATGCGGCTCCTCGCTCCTTTCCGATCCGCAACATGGTCTTGATAAAGTTCTTGCCGTTTACGCCGAATACCCAGGCGATGCGGACGGTAAAGAATTTCTCTACCAGCTCCTCGACTGCAAGCTCTCCCTCATATTTGGACTGTCCATAGACATTCAGTGGATGTCTCTCGTCATCCGGCTCCCACGGGCGGGTTCCCTGTCCGTCGAACACATAGTCCGTGCTGATGTACATCATCTTAATGCCGAGCTTTTTGCAGACTTCCGCGATATTTCTTGTCCCGCCTGCGTTGACCTTCATGCAAACATCCACATTGTCCTCCGCTGCGTCAACCGCTGTATAAGCGGCACAGTGGATGACCGCCTCGACATTTGCCTCCGTGATCACACGGTCGCATGCCTCTTTATCGGTAATATCCATCTCCGCAAGATCGACTCCGATCGGAGTCAGACCGCGTTTTTCCATCTCATTTACAACGTCATGACCAAGCTGGCCTTTTACGCCTGTTACTAAAACTCTCATGTTCGCGTTATTCCTTTCACCTGAAAGTGCCTTACTTTAAATCTTTACCGAGGCGGTCGCCGTACATATTATCGAAGTAATTGCTGTACTCACCGCTTAAGATGTGCTTCCACCAGTCCTCGTTATCCAGATACCACTGGATCGTCTGCTGGATACCGGTATCAAAGTTGTATTTCGGCTTCCAGCCAAGCTCTGTCTCAAGCTTTGTCGGGTCGATGGCGTAACGTCTGTCGTGGCCCGGGCGGTCTGTTACGAATTTAATGAGGCTCTCCGGCTTATTTAATGCCTTTAAGATCGTCTTAACGACCTCCAGGTTTGTTCTCTCATTGTGTCCGCCGACGTTATAAACCTCACCGACACGTCCGTTGTGGATGATCAGGTCGATGGCCTCACAGTGGTCGGAAACATGGAGCCAGTCGCGGACATTCTCGCCTGTTCCGTATACCGGAAGCGCCTCGTCTGCGAGGGCACGGCTGATCATCAGCGGGATCAGCTTCTCCGGGAAGTGGTACGGGCCATAGTTGTTGGAGCAGCGGGAGATCGTCACCGGGAGTCCGTAGGTTCTGTGGTAAGCGAGAACGAAAAGGT
>ERZ773194.4041-NODE-4041-length-12035-cov-3.302003_pt1 | contig 12035 bp, 10 predicted proteins | sample MGYA00511240_ERZ773194 | MGnify/ENA primary metagenome ERZ773194 (study PRJEB29015, sample SAMEA2737774) | human gut metagenome | biome: human gut; feature: human-associated habitat; material: faeces | place: China | collected 2012 ... | reverse complement strand
AGAAAGGAAACGTGTGATAATTAACTTCCTAATTATCATACAAGGTAAAATGGGAAATGAATATTGCAAACATGGATATGTGCAGCGGTTGTGGTGCATGTTTTTCAGCTTGTCCGAAAGATGCAATAAAATTTCAAAAGGATGAATACGGAAGAGAAATTCCTAAGATTATAGAAGATAAATGTATTTCGTGTAATCTTTGTGTTAGATCCTGTCCGATTAATCAGCAATATTTTCTTCCTTCAGAAGAGAGTGATCTTTGTTATGCTTTGCAAGCGAAAGATAGAGATGGAATCGCTGGATGTGCGTCTGGTGGAGTTGCAACGGTACTTTCCCGACATGTTGTACAAAATTTGGGGGTTGTGTTTGGGTGTGCGTTTAATGAAAATTTAGATTTGCAATATATAGAGTGCGAGACAGAAGAACAAATAGAATTATTAAAAGGATCAAAGTATGCACAGAGTAATCTTACAAATTGTTATCCGCATATAAAGAAGAGGCTGCAGGAAGGAAAGAAAGTGTTAGTTATTGGACTTCCGTGTCAAATTGCTGGGATAAAAGGGTATTTATCAAGAGATTATGAAAATTTGATTACAATAGATTTGATATGTCATGGAACACCTCCGATCACCTATTTGAAAGAACACGTTCGGCATTTATCAATATTCAAAATATTAAATTTAGAGAAAACGGAAGATTTATTTTTTCAATTATAAATAAAAACGGAAAAGAAGTATATTCTGCAGCTGCTGAGAATGATGAGTACTATTATGGATTTTTAAAAGGAATTAGTTACAGAGAGAATTGCTATCATTGTCCTTATGCTACAACTAAAAGGGTATCAGATATAACATTGGGAGACTTTTGGGGATTAGATCACCATAGATTAACAGAAACATATGAAGGAGCTATTTCGCTGGCTATTATAAACACTCAAAAAGGCAGAGCTATCTTTGAAGAAGTAAAAGATTATTTTGTATATGAAGAGCGCGATATAGAAGAAGCTAAAAGTGGAAATGATCAGCTGCAAGCACCTATGAATCCAAATTTAGACGATAGAGAAAAATTTCTCAAATATTATTCACGATTAGGATATGATAAGGCGTTTCGGAAAACTGGGTTATATCAGAAAAAGACTATGATTAAAAAAATAAAGCTATTTTTATTAAAGTCTTCAGTTGGGCAGTGGATAAGAAGGTTAAAAAGATAAAATCGGTTTGAGGTAAATGAAAAAGGAACAGTTATGGATAAAGCATGTTATTTTACGATTGTACCAGTCTATAATACGGAAAAGTACTTAAGACATTGTTTGGACAGTATTTTGTCACAGACTTTTGAGGATTATGAAGTAATATTGATTAATGATGGATCAACAGACAACAGCGCTGCGATTTGCAGAGAATATGCGAAGAAAGATGAAAGAATACGAGTTGTTGAGCAGGAGAACAAGGGACTGTTGCAAGTACGTCGTGTTGGTTTAAAAGCAGCTAAAGGAAAATACATTATGCATATAGATTCTGATGATAGCTGTAAAAAAATAATGTTAGAACATATGTATAACTATACTCAACAGTATAATGCGGATATGATTATATTTAATTATGATCTGGTGGATGATAATGATAGTTTGATTAAGACTGTAAAACCTTCTGTTTGTAATTTGGAAAATAATGTTTTTGAAAAAGAATCGAAAGATAAATTAGTTAAGGCTTTTATAGAAGGATATGAATTAAATAATCTAGTTACTAAATGTGCTAAGAGAGAAATCTATGATATTAATGTTGATTATAGTAAATATGGTCGATTAAGTATGGGAGAAGATGCATTGCAATCAATTCCATTGATTGAAAGCGCAAAGAAAATAGTATATATTAATGAAAGTTTGTATTTGTACCGTTATAATCAGGCAGGAATGTCAAGAAGTATTAAAAAAAGTTATATTTTTGATTATATTCATATACAGAAAAGAACTCGGGAAATGTTAAAAAGTTTAAATATGAGTTTTTTGAATGAACTTTCAGAAGTAAAGTATGTTCATAGAATTATTTCACAATTATTGCAATTAATAGTTGTATGTAAAAATAAAGAGGAGTATTGTGATATTTATGAGCGAACACAGAAGGTAAAGGATGTTAATATGAAATCTTATTTTGAGAAATTGTCTGTTTCGGATAAAGTAGGATATTATTTGGTAAAACCTTCTATGTATGGAATTTCAAAGAGAATCAGTAAAATATACTTTGCTAATAAATAAATTTATGAGTTGGAGTTTAGAAAGTTAACGATGATTAGTGTATTAATGAGTACTTATAAAGAGCCGATTTCCTATGTACAAAAGGCCGTGCAGTCTATCTTGAATCAGTCCTATTCTAATATTGAGTTTATCATAATCGTTGATGATCCCCACAATGAGCCGGTTATAAAATATTTGAAAATATGTGAAGAGAAAGATGAGCGTATTCGTATCTGTATTAATGACAGCAACATAGGGTTGGTTTCCAGTTTAAATAAAGGACTTTTGTTGTGCAGAGGGGAATATATTGCGAGAATGGATGCGGATGATATTTCAAATCCGGCACGTTTGGAAAAGCAGTTGTGTTATATAAAAAAGAAAGGTTATGATCTTATAGGAGCACAAATAGAGACTTTTACAGATGAGCGAACGATAGGAACATTCTGTTTTCCTGAAGAAGATTCGGAATGTAAGAAAGCATTGAGATATTATACGTCGATTCCGCACCCGGCATGGTTTTGCAAAAGAGAAGTTTATGAAAAATTAGAGGGTTATCGAGATATTAAAGCATGTGAGGATTATGATTTTTTGACCAGGGCAGTTTTGGCAGGGTTTAAGTTAGGTAATTGCCCTGAAAAATTATTAAGATATAGACGTAATATGTTAAGTATATCAAACACAAATATAAATGCGCAAAAAGTGATTGCGAAGTTTTTGTCTCAAAAATTCCGTCATGGAAAAGCGGTAGAAATGGAAGAGTATAAAGAGTATATCAAATCAGAAAAATATGAGAGAGCAGTTTTGAAAAATAAGAAATTAGATCAAAACAAAAAAGAATATAAACAGACAAATAATTTATTCAAAAAGGTATATTTATTAATCAAAATTTTATTGGATTTTGATTTTATAAGACAGAAAATATTAATAAAAAAAACAAGCAGGAGCAAAGGTAATTAGCAGAAATAAGGATATAAGATATGAAAATTGGAATTTTATCGATGCAGCGAATTGTAAATTACGGTTCGTTTCTTCAAGCGTATGGCTTGAAAAAAACAGTTGAAAAATTAGGACATGAAGTAGAGTTCGTAGATTATACTATTGAGCCATGTTTAGTTAAGAAACCGCAGCAAACAACAAATATTTTAAAAAAAAGTAAAAAAGTATGCAAAGAATTATGCAAAGGGGTGTTAAAAAGCGGGAGAGTTCTTTTTTTAAAACGCAAGTGGGAGACTTTTGAAAAATTTGAGTCTGACTATGAAAATAAATATTTACCGATCTTAGGTATAACAGAGAAACGAAATATATCTCCGGAAGTAGATTGTTTAATTATCGGAAGTGATGAAGTTTTTAATTGTCTTCAGACAAATAAAAATGTAGGATATTCAAGAGAATTATTCGGAATAAATTGTAATGCGAAAGAGATCATCAGTTATGCGGCTTCATTTGGAAATGCTACTTTGGAAGGCTTGAAGAAATATCGTGTAGATCAGGAAATAGCAGAGGGGTTGAAAAAATTTGAGTCTATTTCAGTGAGGGATCAAAACTCTCAAGATATTGTGAAAGAATTGACAGCAAGAATTGCGGATATGCATTTAGACCCGGTACTGATATATGACTTCAAAGAGATTGATAGTATAAAAACAGATTATAACTATGCAGAGAAGTATATGGTTGTTTATGCATATCCCGGGCGTATTAACAAAAAGGAAGGAAAGAAAATAAGAGAGTTTGCCAGAAAGAAAAAATGCAGACTTATAGGGATCAGCGGAAGTTTTTGGTTTTGTGATGATTCTGTTTTCCCTTCACCTTTTGAAGTGCTTCGTCTTTTTAGAGGGGCTGAATATATAGTGACTGATACGTTTCATGGAAGTGTGTTTTCTATAAAGTATAATAAACAGTTTGCGGTTTTTGTAAGAGATGGGGAAGAATTGAAATATGGAAACAGCCAGAAAATTACTGATTTGTTAGATAAATTTAAGTTACAAGACAGAATCATAAGTTCGGATAGTGTTTTGGAGGAAGTAATTGATCAGCCGATTGATTATAATCGTGTAAATGATAAAATTATAATGGAAAAACAAAGGACGAACGAATATTTAGAAAAGCTTTTAAAAGAATAGAAAATTTGTTTTAAGCAACTTAGAAGAAAAAGATTTGCCTAACAGGGGGATGAAAAGGAAATGAGAAATACAAAGGATATAAGCAGGTTATTTGTTTTGACAGTGATGGCGGCAACATTGTCCTCAACGACAATAAGTGCAGAAACAGCAGATGCATATAGCGTGTGTGAAGAAGCGATAGAAGGATCTGAGGGAAATAGTGTAAAAGATCTTTCGATGGGTGGAAGTGCAGAAAAGGAAATTCAAATTATAGATGAACAGGAAACAATAGGAAATATAAAAAATGGTTGGATAGAAGATGCAACTGGGCTGCATTATTATGTAAATGATCAAATGCTTGTAAGCCAGGGATATAAAATAGATGGTTATTGGTATTATTTTAAGGATGATGGAAGCATTCTTAAAGGATGGCGGGAAAAAGAAGGAGATATGTACTATTATGATGAAGAGGGACATTTGGTAACAAATAAAGGTCTTAAAATAGACGGTTATTGGTATTATCTGACAGGCAGTGGAAGACGAATGGAAAATGAATTCCGCCAAAAAGGAGTGAATGGTTTTATTATGATGAAGAGGGCTGTCTAGTGAAGGATACGGAATTGGTTATTGGCGGAAAGTACTATAAGTTTCAGTCTTCAGGAGCAGGGTATCTTGGCTGGGATGAAAACAATCAGTATTACTATATAGATAAAGGTTACCGTGCAGTTAATCAAGGAATCAAAATAGATGGTTATTGGTATTATTTTAAGGATGATGGAAACACCCTCAAAGGATGGCGGGAAAAAGAAGGAGACATGTACTACTATGATGAAGAGGGGCATTTGGCAACAAATAAAGGTCTTAAAATAGATGGTTATTGGTATTATCTGACAGGCAGTGGAAGACGAATGGAGAGTGAGCTTCGTCAAAAAGGAAATGAATGGTTTTATTATGATGAAGAGGGCTGTCTGGTGAAGGATACGGAGTTGGTTATTGACGGAAAGTACTATAAGTTTCAATCTTCAGGAGCAGGGTATCTTGGTTGGGATGAAAACAATCAGTATTATTATATAGATAAAGGTTACCGTGCAGTTAACCAAGGGGTTAAAATAGATGGTTATTGGTATTATTTTAAGGAAGATGGAGAAAGACTGACAGGCTGGAGAGAAAAAGAAGGCGGTAAGTATTGGTATAATGAGATTGGTCAGTTGTCTGTAAATAAAGGAATTGAAATAGCAGGAGACTTATATTATTTTACCGGCAGTGGAAAGATGCAGCAGAATGGGCTGAGTCAAATAGGTAATGATTGGTTCTATCATGATGAGTTGGGAAGAGCTGTAAAAAACAGAGATATGGTTATTAACGGATATCGTTATATTTTTCAAAGTAATGGTGCGGCATATCAGGGAATCAAAGAAGAAAACGGAAGCATTATTGGATTTGATACACAGGGAAGGCAGGCCTTTAATGCGGGAGTAAAAGATAGGGAAACAGGGTATTGGTATTACTTTGATGGTAATGGCAATATGGTGAAAAATTGGTGGAGAACAAAAGCCGATGGAAAATATTATTATCAAAATGATGGAATATTGGCTGTTAGTAAAGGGTTAAAAATAGATGGTTACTGGTATTATTTTAATAACAGCGGTAGGATGCTGAGATCTGAATGGCGTACAAAGGATGGAGCGCTGTACTATTATGATACAAACGGACATCTTGTGACAGGAGAAAAACTGTGGATTGATGGCAAATGGTGTGAGTTTGACAGCAGCGGAAAATATATAGATAAGTTTGAGAAAGTTGCACAGTTGAGAAATTATACATATGTACCATATTGTTGGGGAGGTGCAACTCCAAGTGGTTGGGATTGCAGTGGTTTTACTCAGTGGGCATTGAATTATTTAGGCGTTTCAGTACTGAGATTGGCACATGAACAGGCAGCAGGAGGAAGTTGGGTGGATCCATTTGATAAGAGCAAGTGGCTTCCGGGCGATCTTATCTGTTATTCAGAAGGCGGGATCGTATCGCATGTGGCAATCTATCTTGGAAATAACGAGATTATACATGCTTTAAGTCCTAAATATGGAACAATTATTCATGATGTGGATTATTATGAATGGTGGGATTGGGCGACATATCGAGTAGCAGTAAAAAGATATTTATAGAAGAAATGTCCTTTGCCAAAAGGCGGAGGGCATTTTTCATAAAATAGACTAGAAAGTTCTGTGAAAAAAGGTGAGTTTTGTGTATAATAAAATAAGAATGTGATAGATGAATCGAAAGCCAGAAACGATGAGAACATTTTTGAGAGGAAATGTTTGGGAAAGGGATGTGAAGTATGAAAAAGAGAAATCAAAAGATAGTATTGCTGATAGGCGCGATCGGAATTTTAAGCGGAAGCATTGTAGTATCGGCAGAGGAATATTCCACTTCAAATGCTGAAATTATGATAGAAGCTGATTTAGAAGTTGAAAAGATGGGGTGGAAGCAGGAAGCAGATGGTTGGCATTATTATGATAATGGAAGAGAATTGATTTCCGAGGGAATTAAAATTGACGGTTACTGGTATTATTTTAATGATGCAGGAGTATCTTTGCGGGATGAATTTCGTCAAAAAGACGGAGGCTGGTATTACTACGATGAATTAGGACATTTGATAGTTAATAAAGGGTTAAAAATTGACGGAGAGTGGTATTACTTTACAAGCAGTGGAAGAAGATTAGAAAATGAGTTCCGCCAAAAAGGGACTGAGTGGTTTTATTATGATGCCGAGGGGCATTTGGTAAGTGACACAGAATTTATAATTGATGGTAAATATTATCGTTTTGGAAGTTCTGGAGCGGGATATCAAGGTTGGGATGAAAATCACGAATATTATTATGTGGGACAGGGATATCGTGCGGTAAACCAAGGTGTGAAGATTGGAAAATATTGGTATTACTTTAAAGAAGACAGCAGAATTTTGACCGGTTGGAGAGAAAAAGAAGGTGAATATTACTATTATAACGAAGAAGGTCATTTGCAGAGTAATAAAGAGCTCAGAATCGGCGATGACAGGTATTATCTGACAAACAGCGGCAGAAGACTGCAGAATGAATTTCGTGAGAAAAGTGGAAAATGGTACTATTATGATAGTGAAGGCCGGATGGTTTATGATACAGAAATGGAAATAGGCGGTAAGTATTATCGTTTTGAAAGTTCTGGAGCGGGGTATCAGGGCTGGGATGAGAACTGTGAATATTATTATATGGATCAAGGATATCGCGCGGTAAATCAAGGTGTGAAAATCGGAAAATACTGGTACTATTTCAAAGAAGATGGTAAAGTTTTGACCGGCTGGAGAGAAAAGGAAGGTGGATATTACTATTATAATGCAGAAGGTCATTTGCAAAGTAATAAAGAACTTAGCATTGACGGTGAGTGGTATTATCTGACAAGTAGTGGAAGAAGACTGCAAAATGAATTCCGTGAGAAAAGTGGAAAATGGTATTACTATGATGGTGAAGGCCGAATGGTTCGAGATACAGAGATGGAGATAGGTGGTAAGTACTATCGATTTGAAAGTTCCGGAGCAGGCTACCAAGGTTGGGATGAAAATCATGAATACTATTACATGGAACAAGGATATCGTGCAGTAAATCAAGGGGTTAAGATCGGAAAATATTGGTATTACTTTAAAGAAGATGGAAGAATCCTTACAGGTTGGCGCGAAAAAGAAGATGGTTATTATTACTACGATGAAGAAGGACGTTTACAAGTTAGTAAAGGAATTAAAATCGGTGATTATTGGTACTATCTGTCAAGTAGTGGGCGAAGATTGCAAGAGGAATTCCGTCAAAAAGGTGAAGATTGGTTCTATTATGATGGAGAAGGACATCTTGTGAAGGATCTTGATATTGTAATTAATGGGTATCGATATATTTTTCAGAGTAATGGTGCAGCGTACAGAGGACTGAAAGAAGAAAACGGAAAGATTATCGGGTTTGATCCGCAGGGAAGACAGGCATTTAATGCAGGTGTTAAAGATAAAGATGGGTCATGGTACTACTTTAACGCTTCCGGTAATATGATGAAAAGCTGGTGGCGTACGAAAAATGGTGGTAAATACTATTATCAGTCAAATGGAAAACTGGCAGTATCAAAAGGTTTAAGAATTGATGGACACTGGTATTACTTTACTGAAAATGGAAAAATGCTTACCGGTTGGAGAGTAAAAAACGGAGATAAATATTATTACAATGGAAATGGGCATTTAGTATCAAATTGTACATTAATAATTGACGGTGTGGAATATATATTTGATGCGTCAGGAAGAGCACATGCAAAGCAATTTGGCACAAGAATGTCTGTATTTTCAACTGTTTCTACCAATAATTATAATGGTACATATAATATGACGAAAGCATTGATGAGCTTTAATCAAGTTGTGATCAATCCGGGTGAAACAATTTCTTTCTTCGGAATAGCAGGACCGTGCGGAGCAGCGCAGGGTTATCTTCCGGGAGGCGTTGTCGGAGGTGTCGGATACGGAGGAGGAATCTGTCAGGCAAGTACAACACTTTACGGAACGGCGCTTAGAGCAGGATTGACAATTATAGAGCGTAACAATCACTCCGTGCCGTCTACATATGTTCCGATTGGACAAGATGCGATGGTAAATTACGGAACATCAGATCTTAAGATAAGAAATGATCATAATTTCCCGGTGAAAATAGTGACTTATGTATATGGTCAGACATTGTATGCAGAAGTTTGGGGAGTTCAGCCGTCATGGTATGATTATATTAATATACGTTCATGGTGGACTGGAAGCAATACGGCAATCGCCTATCGCGATTATATTAAAAACGGTATTGTAGTGAAGACAGAGCAGTTAAGAGGCTCATATTATTGGTAAAAAGTGAAAAGAGATGATTTTAACCACCGCTTTTGATATCATAAGCGGTGGTTGTGCTGAAAGATTAAAAAAGTAAGAGGAAAATAATATGTATAAGAATATTGTCATTATCCCAGCACTTAATCCGCCTTGTGAAATATTGAAAAAATATATTGCATCGTTGATAGAGCATGGATGTGAACGGATTTTGATAGTTGATGATGGTAGTTCGCAGATTATAAGGAGATGTTTTCATTTCTTGAAACGTATAAAGAAGTAAGGATATACCGTCATGCTGTGAATCTCGGCAAAGGTCGGGCTTAAAAAAATGCGTTTAATTATGCTTTTACAGAATGGGGAATGGAAGATTGTGCAGGTGTTATAACTGTTGATTCAGATGGACAGCACACAGTTGAGGATGTGGTTGCGTTACAAAATGAACTGAATAGACAAACTGCTCCTGCGTTATTATTAGGAATGCGAGATTTTGATGATTTGAATGCGCCATTCAAAAGTCGATATGGAAATAAAATAACAAGTGGAATCTTTAAATTGTTATACGGTATAAAATTAAAAGATACACAAACTGGTTTACGAGGTATTCCTAAAAAATATTTACTGCAATATATGGATTTGGATGGAGAGCGGTTTGAATATGAAATGAATATGCTTATTTTTGGGGCTATACATAAACATTCTATGAAACAAATTAAAATTCAAACAGTATATTTTAATAATAATAGTGAAACACATTTCCGTCCATTTGTAGATTCAATGAAAATATATAAATTGATTTTTTCAGGTTTCTTCAAGTATTTGTTTACGTCATTATCTTCGGCAATAATCGATTTGCTGATATTTCACATGATGACAGTGTTTTTAGTATCTATGAAAACAGAAATAGCAATTATTGTATCTACAGTTATTGCTCGTGTAATTTCATCTTTATATAATTTCTTGCTAAATCGCAATATGGTTTTTAAAAGTTCAGGGAATACATGAAAACAAATGATTAGATATTATGTATTGTGTTTTGTGCAGTTATGCTGTTCGGCAGGGTTTGTGGTGCTTTTGAATTATTTGATCGGATGGGATAAGACTTTTGAAAAATTAATTGTTGATAGTGTTTTATTTGTAATTAGTTATCAAATACAAAGAGCCTGGGTTTTTAAGGAGAAAAAATAGGGATGGGTCTTGTTGTTAAAATTATAAGAGTATTGATTTTAGTTTTATCTTTTTATGGATATATTCAATCTGTTCGAAAAAAGGTTAAACTTGAATTTTCTATTGGCATTATATTTAGCGCGATAGGAAGTGTAATGTTTCTTGCTGGTATTCTTAACATAATGAAAGAAGCTGCAATATTAATTAGCTTATGCGGACTTGTATTGGCAATACAATCAATTTATAAAAGAGAAAAAATGCAGGGGATCATTTGCATAGGAACAATATTTTTCTTGGTAATTTGTGTATTTTTTGCCTTTTTATTATATGGGAATAAGTTTTTGGATTATGATAACTTTAGCCATTGGGCATTAGTTGAAAAAACATTATTGAGCAAAAACCGTTTTCCCAATTTTATGGATAGTAATATTATGTTTCAATCGTATCCACCAGGAAGTGCTTCTTACATTTATTATGTATGCAAGATAACCGGAATACATTCAGAGTGGATGCAAATGTACGCTCAAACAACTTTGATGAGTGGGATTTTGATTAGTTTATTTGCTTTTTCAAATAAATGGCAGAATAAATTACTAATGTGTGTTGGCAGCGTTATACTACTAGCGGGTAATACAAGATTAGATTCTTTATTAGTTGATTCGTTATTGGCGATTACTGCACTTGGAGGAATGGCTTTCTGCATTTATTATAGAAATGAATATTCTTGTGCGGTAACACCACAAGTCCGGCAGACGGGAAACCGTCTGTCCGGGCTAGCGGGAACCGCTTATGCGAGTTTACTCGCGTAATGTTTTGTCTAAGCCATAAACCTCACGCATTGAGATGTCATGTTCGGCATCAATACTTGTGATGTTGATGCGATAGCTGTCATGGGCAATACGGTCAATGATTGCATCTGCCAGAGGACTGTCATCACCACCCAGTTGGTCGTACCACTCCTCGAACTCATACTGGGAGCAGAAGATCGTTGAAGATTTTTTGCGTCTTCGATGGAGTAGTTCGAAGATATCTCTTTGTTCTGATTCCGTTGGCTTTAATAGAAGCCATTCATCCAAAATCAGGACAACAGGATTGGCATACTTAGCCATTACCTTTTTGTAGTTGCCATCTGTCCGTGCCATCTCTAGATCAATAAGCAGATCAGGCAGACGGACATATTTGGTATTGTAATACTGCTTACAGGCTTCCATGCCAAACGCACAGGCCATATAAGTTTTACCGCAGCCTGTAGCACCAGTAATAAAAAGATTCCGGTGTTCAGATATATATTCGCAGGTAGCAAACCTGTTTATCAGATACCTGTTCAACTTGCGTCCGGAAGTATAGTTGATATCCATGATATTTGCTTCCGGCTGGTCGAATCCGGCATTGCGGATAAGACGCTTCTGTATATTCCATTTAAGCAGGATTCTTATTAAAGAAAATGGAGTAGAAGTTCTTTCAAGCTAAAGCCGAATCTTAATTTGCCTTGAGATAACTCCATCAGTCCAGACTGGCACCTCTCCACTCCGGACTGATGGCTCACCGCACTATAATATTCGCCAAAACCTCATTGTAATTAAAATTACTTCTAAATCTTAATATATAATTTTCTCTATGTCTATTAAATACAATATTCCTATTTCACTTTCAACTACAAATC
>ERZ773194.4040-NODE-4040-length-12035-cov-13.656678_pt1 | contig 12035 bp, 10 predicted proteins | sample MGYA00511240_ERZ773194 | MGnify/ENA primary metagenome ERZ773194 (study PRJEB29015, sample SAMEA2737774) | human gut metagenome | biome: human gut; feature: human-associated habitat; material: faeces | place: China | collected 2012 ... | reverse complement strand
CTAACGCTTCCTACTGCCGAGCGCGTTGTGGTCTCTCACCACTTAGTTGTTGCTCTTGCCGGGCGCACTAGTATAAAACGCCATTCCGAACAACATGCGTCGGAATGGCGTTTTTGTGTGCAAATAGATGTCATTCAGCGGGTGTTTCGTCGTCCTTGTGGATACTCGGCGCTTCCATCGGGCGCTCCGGTTTTTCGGGGATGTCCGGCATCTCAATCGTCGGCACGTCGTCGTCCTCCAGCGGCACTTTCACGTCCGTCGTGTCAGGCGCGGTGGCGGCAGAATCCGGCGTCTCGGCGCTCTTCTCGTCCTCCGGCGCGGTGGTCTTGCTCTCGCGCAGCTCCTGCAGTTTCACTTCCAGGTCGCGCATTTCCTCCAGCGTCGCTTTCAGCGTCTCCGGCACGTCCTCGCCCGCCTGCCACAGTTCATACAGCCGCAGACCAAGCTGGTTTTGCAGTTCCTTCCGACGCGTGACGATGTTCATCTCATCAACCTTCTGCTTCGTGCTGGTCGCGATGTTCGTCGCCGCCTTGTTGACTGCCTTCATGCTCTGTTCCCAGATTTCTTTGACTGTCTTGCCAATATCAGCCATAACGTTGCCTCCTTTTCCGCGGATATTCTTATATTCGCCACAGAACGCGGAAATCCCTTCTTTTTGACAGGAAAAGTTACGGATTTTGCAGCGGCAGCACATACACCTGACACGGATTCCATTCATCCCACAGCGTCGGCAGGCACTCCAGCGGCAGGAAGCCCATGCGCTGGTAGAAGGCGTTCGTGCGGTCATACTCCTCGTAATGCCCTGTCTGCACGGTTTTGACCTGCAGCAGCCGATAGCCTCGCGCGATTGCCTCCGCCCGAATCGCCGCAAACAGCTGCCGCCCGATGCCGCTCCGGTGATATTCCGGCAATACGCCCATGACGTAGATTTCCCCCGCGCAGGGGCTGGTTTCCTTCAGCGCCGCGAACCCGACTGCCTGATTTTCCTGCACAGCAGCGAAAAACGGCATGTTTCGGCTGTCGTCGATGTACTTCTGCGTGCTGTCCGGCAAGCCGAACCAATCCGGCAGCGCATGGAGGATGTGCGTGGAAATCTCCGCCTTTTTTTCTGGATTTTCCACGCGGATGATGCTGATCGTCGCCATACGCACCTCACCAGTACAGCATCAACGCGCCGGGATGCATGGTAAATTCCGCGTGTTCGCAGGCGATAATCTCGCCATCCACCTCGACGTGCATTCCGGGCAATGACACCGTCACTTTGTCGCAAAGAACATGCTCCGTAAACGGAAAGTTCAAAATCTGTTTCATCATCATGCGCACGAGATAGTACGGCACTTTCCACCGCGGCTGGTGCCCAACGACCATGAAGTCGATTTCGCCGTCATTCGGCACAGCATCGGGGCAAATCGGGATGCCGCCGCCAATCCACTTTCCGTTCGCCGCAATGCACAGCAGTGCGTCCTTCGTCTGCGTCTTTCCATCCACCGTATACGTCAGCTGCAGTGGCCGATGCTTCCAAATCGCGCGAATCAGCCCAATGAGGTACGGCAGCAGCCCGCGGATTTTCCCGCCAAAATCCGCCACATTTTCCAGCACCGTCACGTCAAAACCCGCTCCGGCGACGTTCAAGAACATCTGCCCGTTCAGGTCAATCGCGTCGCACGGGCGCGGCTCGTGGCTGAGGATGAAATCGAGCGCCGCCATCGGCTCTTTCGGCGTGCCGAGCGTCTTGACAAAGTCGTTGCCCGTGCCTGCCGGAATCAGCCCAATCGGAATGCCGCTGCCCGCCAATCCGCGCGCCGCCTCGCTGAACGTGCCGTCACCGCCGATGACGTAGACGGCTTCGCAGCCCATTTCGACTGCTTCCCGCGCCAGTTTCGCCGCGTAGCCGGGGTATTCCGTCCGCATCACACGAAACGGGAGGTTTCGCGCAGTCAGCACGCTCTGCACCTGTTCCATCACTTTCAGCGCATAGCCACACCCAGCGATTGGATTGACAATCAGCATACGCATTGTTGTTGTTCTCCTGAATTCAGACTCACGCAAAGCGGACAGCGCCCACACCGGAGTGCTGTCCGCAGTATCTCTTGCAAAAATTATGCCTTCGCAATCCGATCGGCAATCTGCTTGCCGGTCAGGCCGTATTCTTCCAGCAGCGCAGCGGGCTTGCCGGACTGACCGAACACATCGTTGATGCCAATCTTCTCGAAGTGCTTCAGCCCCATGCCGCAGATGGCGGAAGCCACCGCGTCGCCCAGACCACCGATGATGGAGTGCTCCTCCACCGTGAACACCTTGCCGCACTTCGCCGCGTAGGTGCGGGCGAGTTCGTCGTCAAAGGGCTTCAGGGTGTGGAAGGACACCAGCGCCGCGTCAATGCCTTGCTCCGCCAGCAGCTGAACCGCTTCGAGGCAGTGCTCCAGCATGATGCCGCAGGTGAAAATCACGCAGTCCTTGCCGTCCTTGATGACGTTGCCCTTGCCCACCGTGAAGGGGCGCGCGTCGTACACCGGGGAAGGCAGACGAGCGGTGCGGATGTACACCGGGCCGTTGATTTCCGCTGCCGCGCGGACGCACTGCTCACACTCGGTCGCGTCGCTGGGGACGAACACCGTCATGTTCGGCAGCACGCGCATCAGGGCAATATCCTCAATCGCCTGATGGGAGCCGCCGTCCTCGCCCAGCGTGATGCCCGCGTGGGAGAAGCCAAACTTCACGTTAAATTTCGGATAGCACACGCCATTGCGAATCTGGTCGTAGCTGCGGCCCGCAAACACCGCGAACGTGGAGCAGAACGGAATCAGCCCCATCGTGGACATACCCGCCGCCATATCCACCATGTTCGCCTCGGCAATGCCGCAGTCGATGAAGCGGTCAGGATACGCCTTCTTGAAACCATTGGTCATGGTCGCCGCCGCAAGGTCAGCGTCCAGCACGACCACCTTGTCATTTTCCGCACCGAGCTTGACGATGGCCTCGCCATACGCCACACGAATTGCTTTCTTTTCCATTTGTTCAGCCCTCCAGTTCGCTCAGCGCCTGCGCCGTCTGTTCTGCATTGGGAGCCTTGCCGTGCCAGCCGACCTGCCCCTCCATGAAGGAAACGCCCTTGCCCTTGAGGGTGTGCAGGTGAATCAGGCGAGGCTTGCCGGGGCACGCGGGCGCGTGGAGCGCATCCAGCACCTGCTGCATATCGTTGCCATCAGCGACGTCAATCACGTCATAGCCGAACGCCTTGAATTTCGCCTGAATATCGCCCAGCGACATCACCTCGTCATTCGAGCCGTCAATCTGCAGGCCGTTGTGGTCGAAAATAACCGTCAGGTTATCAAGGTGATAGTGTGCCGCCGCCATCGACGCTTCCCACACAAGCCCTTCCTGCGATTCGCCATCGCCAATGATGGTGTAGACGTGGCAGGGATTACCCGTCTTCTTCGCGCCCAGCGCCATGCCGACCGCGATGGAGATGCCCTGACCGAGCGAACCCGTCGACGCATCCACGCCGGGGCACTTCTTCACGTCCGGATGCCCCTGCAGGATGCCGTGCAGCTGACGGAAATGGTCAAACTCCTCACGTCCGAAATAGCCGCGTTCGCACAGCGTGCCATAGAGCGCGGGAGCCGCGTGACCCTTCGACAGCACAAAGCGGTCACGGTTCGGATTTTTGTCGTCCTTGGGGTCAATGCCCTTCATGACATCAAAATACAGCGCAACGAGCGCTTCCGTTGCAGACAGCGATCCGCCGGGATGGCCAGCACCCGCCTTGTTGGTCATAATGATGATGTCCCGCCGCACTTGACGGCAGACCTCTTGGAGTTCCTGAATATCCATCAAAGTACCTCCTCTATCTCTGATCCTGCGCCGCCGCTCCTCACGATGCCGCAGTATTTCATTATCTTCATTATAGCCGCATTCTGCCGCGTTGTCAATCTGTCCTGCGCGAAATTTGTCAAACGAGTGGCAAACGGTACGCAATCCACGCGCATATCCACGCCAGCAGGCACTGCCCCGTGACCATCAGCACCGCCAGCTTCCGGCTTTTCAGCCCCTTGATGATGCTTGCGGATGCCGCGGCGCACGGCGGATACAGCAGCACGAACGTCATCAGTGCCAGCGCCGCAGCCGGGGTCGGCAGGGACGCCGACAGCGCTGCGCGGATGCTCCCCTGACCCGCCAAGACCGCCAGTGTGCTGATGATGCTCTCCTTCGCCAGCAGCCCGGTCAGCAGCGCCGCCGTTACCGCCACGCTTCCGAAGCCCAGCGGCGCGAAAATCGGCGTAATCGCCCCGGCAATGCTGCCGAGGATGCTCTCCTGCGTGCTCGCCGCCCACGCGCCCGTCCAGGTGAATCGCCCAATGAGCCAGACGACCACCGACGACAGCAGAATCACGCTGCACGCGCGGCTGAGGAACTCGCCCGTGCGGCGGAGCACCTTGCGCAGGACGCTTGACATCAAGGGCAGGCGGTACGGCGGCAGTTCCATCACGAACGCGGCTGATTCGCCCGGAAACAACGTTTTCCGCAGGATTTGCGCAATCAGCGCCGCCAGCGAAATTCCCAGGGCGCAGAGGGCAAAAATCATCCACGCGCCGCCGGGAAGAAGCGTCGAAAGCGCCGCAAAAACGGGCATTTTCGCGCTGCACGAGACGAAGGGAATCATCAGCAGCGTAAAGCGCCGATCGCGTTCGCCCCGCATCGACCGCGCCGACAGCGCCGCCGGGACGGAGCACCCGAACCCCAGCAGCAGCGGGATGAACGACCGCCCGCTCAAACCCAGCGCCCGCATCGGCCGATCCATCAGGAACGCTGCCCGCGCCATATAGCCGCTGTCCTCCAGCATTGACAGGCACGCAAACAGTATCAGCAGCATCGGCAGGAAGCTGACGACGCTCCCCACGCCCGTCATCAGCCCCTCGACAATCAAGCGCCGCAGTGCTTCCGCGACCTGCCAGTGCCGAAGCACGCCATCCAGCGCCGATTGTATCATCAGGATGATATTCGTGAGCCAGTCGGACAGCCCACTGCCGAACCGTCCGAACGCCAGCGACAGCATGAGCGCCAGCAGCCCCGCCAAAATCGGCAGCGCCAGCACAGGATGCAGCACAAGCGCGTCGATAACGTCCGCCCGCGTCGGATTGTCAGGATTCCCCCGCCGCACCGCCGCGCAAAGATCATCCGCCCACGCATAGCGAAGCGCCGAAAGCGCTGCCGCCGCCGACATGCCGGACTGCGCCCGCAATTGCGCCTGCCCCGCCCGCGCCGCCTCCGCCGCGCCCATCTCATCGCCTTCCAGCGCTTTCCACGCACGGAACTCCGACGGGAGATTTCCCGCCGGCAGAGCACTTTTCATCCGCTGGATAATGGCGGTGTACGGCGCGCTCGGCGGACTTTTCGGCGTTTTCGCCCCGTCTTTCAGTGCGCGCAGGAGTTCCGGGACGCCCGTGCCATCCCGCGCGCTCATCGGCAGCACGCGAATGCCCAGCCGCGCCGACAATTCCTCCGTGTCGATGGTGATGCCGCGCTTCCGGCACTCGTCCATCATGTTCAGCACAATCGTCATCGGGCGCGACAGCTGCGTCAGCTGATGTGTCAGGTACAGCCCGCGCGCGAGGGCGGTTGCATCCACAATTTGCAGAATTTCATCATAATCACCGCCGGATAAGTAGTCGATGGTCACTTTTTCCTCCGCCGAATACGGGCTGAGCGCGTACACGCCGGGTAAGTCCACCCACTTGACGCCATTTTGCGTCCCCTCTTTGCGCTCCACCGTCACGCCCGCCCAGTTGCCCACATGCTGATGCAGCCCCGTGACGGCGTTGAACAACGTCGTTTTGCCGCAGTTCGGGCTGCCCACCAGCGCAATCGTTTTCATTCCGCCTCACCACCTGACAGGATGATTTGCCGCGCCAGACGCCGGCGGATGGACACGCGGCTGCCGCGCACGAGCAGAATCAGCGGGTCGCCAAGGAGCGCCGTGCCAATCAGCCGCACCCGCACGCCCGGCGTCAGCCCCATGTCCAGCAGATGCCGCTCTTCCGCGTCCGCCCCGCGATACGCCGCAATCACACCCGACTGCCCCGGCGCAAGTTCCGCAATCGTCATGCGTCCACCTCCTCCGCCAATGTCCGCTGCGGCGCGCTCAGGTAGGCGGCAATCAGCTGCTGCTCCGTCAGTATGCCAAGAAGCCGCATTGTCCCCGGCTCGATGATGTACAATTGCGTCATGCGCGTTGGGTGCAGGGCACGCACGGCGTGGTGCAGCGTCCGCGTGGAGAGCATCGCCAGGGGCTGAATCGGCAGTTTTCCGCGCGTTTCCATGCGGATTTTCCTGTCCATCAGCGCGCGAAGCTCCATCAGCGCTGTGCTCGTCGTCGCGCTGACCGCGCTATATAGTAGGAAGCAACCCGCTGCCGCCAGCGACCAGCTTCCCTGCCACCTGCGCACCGCGCCGACCACGCCGCCGACGACAAGCAGCGCCCCCGCCGCCGTGCCGATGATGCGCATCACCCGCCAGCACGTTTCCCGCCGCAGGAGGCGCAGCAAGACCGCTGACAGCAGCCGTCCGCCGTCCAGCGGCAGCGCGGGCAGCAGGTTCACCAGCAAAATCCCCGCGTTACCGAGGAAGATCAGCCGCCCCGTTTCCCGCGGAATCACGCCGTTTTGCGTCAGCCACAGCGACAAGGCGCACAAAATCAGCGTCATCAGCGGCCCGGCGAGTATCACGCTGATTCGCGCCGTCAGCGGCAGACGTTCCTCGTCCTCCAAGCGCATCATTGCGCCCAGCGGCGTAATTTCTACCTCCTGCGGCGGATGATGCCACAGCGCGCTGACCGCCGCGTGCGCCGTTTCGTGCAGGATGATGCTCGCGTAAGTGCAAATCAGCAGCGCCCGCCAGCGCGTCAGGAGTCCAAGGAGCAGGAGAATACCCGCCGCCGGATGCACCGTGATGTCCGTTTCTCCCAGCGTCGCGATTTTTCGCTTCATTGCCGCATCATCACCGCCGGATCAACGCTCAAGCCGTCCTGCCGTACCTCCATCACGCACGGCTGACCGTCCAGCAGCGTCCCCAGCGGGTCGCCCGTCTGCACCATGTCGCCCGTGCTGACCGTCACACTCGCCAAATTGCCGTACAAGCAGCTCAGCCCGTCCGCGCCTAACACCTGCACCAGCCGTTCGTCCTCATTGCCGTGGTACACGCCGATGACCTCGCCCGCCATTGCGGACGTGACAATTTTCGTCTGCGCGTCCCATGAAATGAACGGTTCACTCTGCGACCACGCGTGCACGACACTTGCCGCTTCCACCGGCATGGTCAGCTTGCCGCCCGATTCACCGAAAACGAGCGATGCTTCCGGGAAAATGCTGCTGACAAAGGACAGCTTGCCCAAATCGCCGTTCAAGAGCGAATCATCCGTCGCGGCGCTCATGACCGACTGCACAGCATCCGTCAGCGGCGGAATCGCCCCGGTTTTCAGCGCAACCGCGCAGAGCATCAGCGCCGACGCAATGGCAAGATTTGGCAGCAGCCGCTCCTGCCAATGCTTTTTCGGTGTTTTCACCCACTCGATGTCCGGCTTGCTGGCTGCGAGTTCTGTACGCCTTGGGCGCACGCGGAGTTCCGTCTGTTTCGTTTCGTTCATAGCAAAAAGCCCTGCCTTTCCAGCACATCGTATGCCGGGAAAAGCAGGGGTATGATCTAAATCTATCGTGCTAAATTCATAATTATTTCAGCGTCAGCGCGCCCTGTTCCACCATGCGGTTCAGCGCCATTTGCAGCGCGATTCGCCCGTGCGTGTAGGTCAGGCCGCCCTGCATGTAGGCGGTGTACGGCTCGCGCATGGGGGCATCCGCCGACAGCTCAATCGACGCGCCCGCGACAAACGTGCCCGCCGCCATGACGACTTGGTCATTGTAGCCGGGCATATCCCACGGTTCAGGCAGCGCCATCGAGTCAATCGGGGAAGCCATCTGAATCCCCTGACAGAACGCGACGAGGCGCTCCGGCGTGCGCATTTGAATCGCCTGAATGATGTCGGCGCGGGGCTCATCCGCCGCAGGCGTCGTCGTCATGCCAAGGATTTCAAACACGCGCGCCGCCAGACACGCCGTCTTAATCGCCTGCGCAACGGTATGCGGCGCCATAAACAATCCTTGATAGAATGGCTGGTAGCTTGCGGCATACGAACCAACTTCCAGACCGATGCCCGGCGCGGTCAGGCGGTAGGCGATGCGCTCGACGGCATCCTGCGTGCCGACGATGTAGCCGCCCGTGGGGGCAAGTCCGCCGCCCGGATTCTTGATGAGGCTGCCAACGCACACGTCCGCCCCGTAGTGGCTCGGCTCCTTCTCGCATACGAACTCGCCGTAGCAGTTGTCCACCATCAGGCGAACGCCGGGGTGCTTCTCGTGCAGCATCTTCGCCAAAGGCGCGAACTCCTCCGGCATCAGCGACGGCCGCCAGTCATAACCGCGGCTGCGCTGGGCGATGACGAGCTTCGTCTTCGGGGTGATGGCGTTTTCCACCGCGTCAAGGTCGATTTTGCCGTCACGCAGCGCCACGGGATGGAAGCTCACGCCCATTTCCCGCAGTGAGCCGACCGGCGCGTCGCCCTCGCCCCAGCCGATGATGTCCTGCAAGGTATCGTAGGGCATCCCCGTCGCAGACACGATGTCGTCCCCCGGCAGCACCAGACCGAACAGACACAGGCTGATGGCGTGCGTGCCGCTGGCAATCTGCGGGCGGACAATCGCCGCCTGCGTGCCAAACAGCTCCGCAAAAATCTTTTCGAGCGTATCACGCCCCACGTCGTCATAGCCGTAGCCCGTCGTCGGCGCGAAATGCCGGTACGCCACCTGATGCTCCCGGAAGGCGTCCAGCACGCGGCGCGTCCCAATTTCCTCCATGCGGTCAATGCGGGCGAACTGCGCCGTCAAGCCGCTTTCCGCCTGTGCAATCAATTCTTCAATGGTCATTTTGCTTCTCCTTGCGTGTAATACGCTTCCAATTTATCATACGCATCCGGTTCGAGCGCGTCCACCCACAGGACGTCCTCCTCCCGGCGCATCCACGTCAGCTGGCGCTTCGCGTAGTGCCGCGTGTTGAGCTTCAGCGCGTAAACCGCCTCGTCCAGCGTCGTTTCGCCCAAGGCATACGGTATCATTTCCTTGTAGCCGATGGCTTTCATCGCCTTCGCGTCGCGCGGAACGCCGTTTTTCAGCAGTCGGCTGACTTCCTCCGCCAACCCGTCCGCCAGCATCTGGTCGATTCGCTGCTCAATCCGCGTATAGAGGATGTCTCGCGGCATCGTCAGCGATGCAACGCGGTAAGAAAACCGACTGTCGGTTTTTATTTGCGGCTGCTGCGAGAACGGACGGTCTGTCAGGCGGTAGACCTCCAAGGCGCGAATCACGCGGCGGACGTCGTTCAAGTGCAGGCGCTGCGCCGTGTCCGGGTCAACCGCCGCCAATTGCTGATGAAGCCGCTCTTTGCCGCCGGGCGCGTCCGCGATCTGCTGCAATTCCTGCCGGATGCTTTCATCCGCCGCCGCTTCGCCCATCGCCATCGGCTGCCGCAGCGCCCGGAGATACAGCCCCGTGCCGCCGACGAGCAGCGCCCGGTGCCCGCGCGCCTGAATGTCCGCAATGCAGCTTTCCGCCATCTCCTGATAGCGCGCGACGGAAAAATCCTCCGTCGGGTCGGCGACGTCTACCATGTGATGCACCGCCTGCGCGCGTTCATCCGCCGTCGGTTTCGCCGTGCCGATGTCCATGCCGCGATAAATCTGCATCGAATCCATGCAGACAATCTCGCAGTCATGCGTCCGTGCCAGACGGAGCGACAGCGCGGTTTTGCCGCTCGCGGTCGGGCCTGTCAGCACCCAGCACGTTTCCTTCATGATATTGTCACCTCACTGCATCCGCCGGAATCGCCGGTCGATGTCCGTTTTGTTCAGCGCAACGACCAGCGGCGTACCGCGCGGGCTCGCCGGGATGACGCGCTTATCCGCCACGCGGCTGACCAGTTCGCGGATGTCGGCGTCGTTCAGGCGTTCGCCGGAGCGGACGCTGCGCTTGCACGCCAGCGCCAAAATCGCCGCGCGTCGCTTTTCCAGCGACACCACGCCGCGCTCATTCTCCAGCTGGTCGATGATGTCGCGCAGCAGCCCCGCCGCCTGCGGCTGACCGAGGATCATCGGAATCGACCGAATCGACACCTCATTCTCCCCGAACGGCTCGACCACCAGCCCGATGTCCGCCAATTCCCGCGCGTGCTCGTCGAGCAGCTGCTGCTCCCGGCGCGTCAGGCTGACAATCATCGGCACGAGCATCTCCTGCCCGCAGCGGTGCTGGTCGAGCGCCTTCATCATGCGGTCAAACATCACACGTTCATGCACCGCCTGCTGGTCAATCAGCATCAAATTGTCCGCATATTCCACCAGAATGTAGCTGTCAAACAGCGTGCCGATCATGCGCATGTTCGTCTGTTCATTCGGCAGAATCGTCTGCTGCACCGGTATCGGCGAAACCAGACTTGCGGTCGGTTTCAGCAGATTCGCAGGCGGCGGCGCGGGTTCGGCGTTGTAATGCTGCGCCAGTGCTGACGGGCTGCGCATCACCAGCGGCTGCTTCCACGCGGGAATGGCATCGTCCGGCGCGGGTTTCGGCGGCTCGGACGGCTTGTCCGGCGGGGCGCTTGGTGTCGGAATCGGCGGGTTTTTCGCGGGGATTGCCGCCTTTTGCGGAATTTCCATACCGACGGTCGGCTTTTTCTCGACTTTAGGCGGGACAGCAGCTTCCGGCTGCATAGCCTCGCTCGCCGTCACAGGCTGCCGAACGACTGTCACGGGCACCGTCGGCGGCGGTTCAGGCGTCAGGCGCAGCACATCCGGCTGCTCGACGGGCGCTTTGTCCGCCAGCGCATCCGCCACAATCGCCTCGACCGCCTCCGCGACCGCCGCTTCGTTCTGGAAGCGAACTTCGAGCTTGTTCGGATGCACGTTGACATCCACCGTGTCATACGGCATGGTCAGATGCAGCACGCACGTCGGGTATTTGCCGGACAATACGCGCTCCCGGCACGCCGCTTCCACCGCCGCGGACAAAATCGACGACTTCATATATCGCCCATTGATGAAGAACGACTGGTGGTTTCGGCTGCCGCGCCCGCTTTCGCCCACGCCGACGAAGCCTTTCAATATCAGCCCCGCCTGATGCCCGTCCACCTCGTGCATGGAGCGGAGCATTTCGCGCCCGTAGATGCTGAACACGGCGGAGGACAGTTTGCCATCGCCCGCGGAGTGGTAGAGCGTTTTGCCCTGACTGACGTAGCGGAAGGACACGTCCGGGCGGGACAAAATCAGCCGCATCATCAGGTCGGACACATAGCCTGCCTCCGTGACCGGCTTTTTGAGGAATTTCAGGCGCACTGGGGTGTTAAAAAAGAGGTCGCGGACGACAAACGTCGTGCCTTCTGGGCAGGCGGCTTCTTCGATGGACTCAATCGTTCCGCCGTTGTTCTGCACCTTGATGCCGCTTTGGTCTGCCTTCGTGCGTGTTGTGCAGGTGACATGCGCCACCGCCGCGATGGACGCCAGCGCTTCGCCGCGGAAACCCAGCGTCTGGATGCTGAACAAATCATCCGTGCGGCGGATTTTGCTCGTCGCGTGGCGCTCAAACGCCATGCGGATGTCCTCGCCGCGGATGCCGCTGCCGTTGTCCGTCACGCGGAAATAGCTGATGCCGCCGTCGCGGATTTCCACCGTAACCGCGCTGGCCCCCGCGTCCAGCGAGTTTTCCACCAATTCCTTGATGGCGGCGGCAGGACGCTCCACCACTTCGCCTGCCGCGATTTTGCCAATGACCTCATCGGACAGGAGCTGAATCTTTCCTGCCATTTGCTTCCCTTTCTGTCTGTTTTCCCGACTTTCGGTCGGTTTTCATGAGATTTCGGTCGGTTTTTGCCGACTCTCGGTCTGTTTTTATACTATTTCCAAATGAGAATGCGCCAAGATGCGAAGTGAATTTTTCATTCTG
>ERZ773194.4039-NODE-4039-length-12040-cov-3.213851_pt1 | contig 12040 bp, 7 predicted proteins | sample MGYA00511240_ERZ773194 | MGnify/ENA primary metagenome ERZ773194 (study PRJEB29015, sample SAMEA2737774) | human gut metagenome | biome: human gut; feature: human-associated habitat; material: faeces | place: China | collected 2012 ... | reverse complement strand
CCTGGCATTGCTGATTTGGCCGCGAAATACTCAAAACAGATTATAACACAAAATTTTAAGGATTTAAAGGAAAACAGAGGTACGGTATTAATTTCCATTGAAAAGAAAATAGACAGCGCGGTTTATGATGGAGTCAGACAATACCTGTCGAGAAACGACCTTACCGGAAAGAATATTTACGCCCTCGGTACGCAAATGGAAATCCTGAGAGGGGGAAATGCGGAACTTGACAGAAAGCTTTTGGAATTGAAACAATCCATTGACAGCGGGGAAATAGAAATACCTGATAACAGCAGCAGTTACCGCTCTTATCTCAAGTCTTTAAAATAACAGAAAAACCAGGGAATAGTTCCCTGGTTTTTTATATTTGAATTTGAAGAGCCTTCCTGTATTGGGAGGGCGTTTTGCCGGTCCGCGTTTTAAATTGTTTGTTAAAATGATACACATCTGAAAAACCGGCTTCTTCTGCAATAAGGGCAACCGGACGAGTAGAATTTACAAGCAAGTCTTTTGCGCGTTCAATCCGCAGAGCATTGATATATTGGATCGGGGAGACGGAATAGATTTCTTTAAAAATACGGCGGAACTGCGACTCGCTTAATTCGGATAAAAGAGCCACCTGCTGCATCGTCAAGCTAAAATCCATAAAATGCTTAGACAGATATTCTACCGAACTTTCAATTTTTCTGTACTTTTCGCTGGGCAGGTAACTGTTACACAGATGGACAGCAATTTGATATAGTATCCGGTCGATGATTTCGCGCATTTTCATCCGGTAACCTGTGTTTTTATACAGGTAGCAGGCGCCCAGCTTTTCAAAATCATTCCGAAATAGACTTTTATTTTGAAAGGTGTATACCGTATTTTTAAACTGAAAAGTATTTTCGTATCCTTCTTCATAATCAAAATTAACGTAATTAAAATGGAAGACATCCGAAAGCACCTCGAAATAATAAGGCTCTCCCGGCACCAGCATGATAAGATCGCCGGCGTGGACAGTGACAGTTTCAGACTGAAAGTGATATTCAGAAGAGCCGTCTAAAACGTAAACTAAAGCCATGACAGGTCTGCCAGTGGGACAGCGGAATATCATTCCCTTTTCCATATAGTCACTTGAAAAGAAATTTATATATTTAATTGTAATATCAAATTCTCTGTACTGTAAAAATTCCTCCACTTTTTATCACATCCGAACGTAAATTTTAATGCGCGAAAAGACCAAATTGCGCAGAAATTACATTTACACCTTTTGTATTGTTTGTTATGGTTATGCTATAAAATGATGTGTTTTTTGTTTGTCCCTTTGTTTCATTTTAACATGTTGTCTTATAAATTTCAACAAGTATCGAAACATTGCTTCAATCAAAAAGGCATTATTGAATAGAAACAATACATGTTAAAAGGAGGAATTAGAAAAATGGAAGGTATCCTGAAAAAAACAGCAAGGAAATATTGCTCCATTGCCGTATTGCTTGTACTGTTGCTTAATCTGTTTGCAGGTATTCCGGCTGCTGCAGCAATTGAGTTGCCGGACGGCGTTACTGCGTCGTCATTGACGATGCAGGACGGAGAATCTATTATCTATGGATTCAAAAAAGCGAATGTGACCACTGACACCAATTGGCAGGTAGTTGAGAATCCGGCAGGAAATGAAGTAATTGTAGAGGGAACAGACCGGTTCTGGACCAATTCCGGAACGATGACGATGTATTTCAATGTTGCCCAGGCTGGTCAATATGAGATTTCTTTAGGAGCCGCAGGACAATTTGAATCCGCTCCATGCAGCGCGTCTGTCAACGGGACGGAGGCGGCTGTACCGGCAATTGCGAAAGGAACGGCGAACCAGCCAAATTGGAGTTCTGCCTTTGGAACATTTGAGTTGGAGGCGGGCGTCAACCAGATTACTTTTACCGCCAACAATGGGACGGTACGGTTGAGCGCAATTAAGCTTACCCCGTCGGACGGCGAAGAGATTTCTCCATCGCCCGCCGTGTCTCCGGAAGTGCTGAGAATGGACGTCAGGACGGACGATTTAGGATCGACTGCCGGGTATGGCGATTATACTTTGGGAACGGGCGTCACTGTTTCTCAGCCTCAGGAGGGAGTATCAAACACCGGATGGTCAGGAAATACCGGAATGAATAATTCGCAGGGTCAGAAAAGGACGATATTTACTAATAATACTGCGGAAAATGCAGAATGGGTACAATTCAATCCCAACAAGACAGCAACACCGCTGAAAACAGGAAATTATAATGTCTATTTTTGGTATGTACAAAATAGTGCAAATCCAATGAACCTGTCAGCGGAAGTATCTGCAAGCGGGCAAAAATACCAGATAGAAAAAAGCATTTTGACGGAAGCCGGCGGCGGCAGCGCGAAATGGGTGAAAGTGGGAACCTTTGCTTTTAACGGCAATGAGGATGAATATTTAAAATTGATTTCCCAGGGCGCAAAAGCACGCGTTGGCGACGTGAAATTTGAAAAGACGGAAGACGCGGCCTGGACGCCGACTCCGGCTCCTTCGCCGCTCAGGATGGATGTGCGTTCAGACGACCGGACAGAGGAGAACGGAGATGCGTTCATTTTATCGAAGGGGGTCACCGCGTCTGAAAACTGGAGCGGTAACAGCGGACTGTCCAATTCAGAAGGAAGACCGAGAACGATTTATACGACATATATAGACCAATGGGTACAGTTTAATCCCAATCAATCCGGAACGGTATTGGCACCGGGGAATTATGACGTTTATCTATGGTATGTCTATGCAAGCGATACTTCACTGAGCCTGTCGGCGGAAATTTCGGCAAACGGGCAAAAGTATGAGCTCTCTTCCGGACTTTTACAGGGTATGCCGTCCGGCAGTTATTCGCAATGGGTCAAAATCGGGACCTTTTCTTTCGATGGTTCAGAAGAGGAATACGTGAAATTAACATCAAGTGCAAAGGCTCGTGTAGCGGATATTAAATTCCAAAAGACGGACGCTCCAATTTGGGTGCCAAGCCCCACGCCAACTCCTTCTCCGACGCCGACGCCGTCTCCCTCCCCTGTAATAGAGCCGGATTTTGATATCTCCACCGCATTTAAATATTTTGATTCCTGGACGTCAAACCACGACTCTGTAAAGAGCAATCAAGATGTGGGCTCTATCGGTACATCCACGACCGGCGGCGCTTATGGGGCTAAGCATTTCTGGATGCAGCAGTCCGGCGGCGAGCCCGTGTGGATGTCGGCAGATATAACGCTTCCTGTCAGTGGGCTGTACCGGTTTTATTTCCATCTTCCCTTTGCCAATGAAAATGGGGATACAAACGGAACAATTACCCTGTCTGGTAAAAATGGGGAACAACATGAAATTCCATTCAGCTTTGCGAGCGGCGCCAAGCTGCAGTGGAATGATTTAGGCGTATTTGACCTGGATGAAATTACGACAGTTACCGTTACATCGGCAACAGACGGCAAACAGATCCGTATTGATGCTGTTGCATTTGAACCGGCTCTTCCGGTTGCGTCAAACCTAAAAATAACCGGAAACAACCGGCCGGAAGCAACCTTGACGGCAAGCTATCGTTATGTCGATATCAATGGATTTGAGGAAAAGGATTCAGCTTATAAATGGTATGTAAAAACCAAAGAAAGCGAACCCTGGAAGCAGGTTGCGGAAGGGACGACAACGGATAAGGCTGGTTCTTCCTATACCTTAAAGGCTGGAGAAATGTTTGCCAAATTTGAAATAATACCAAAGAGTGCGAATTCTGATATCACAATGGCGCAGGGCTCTTTAACCTCGGCTGTCTTTGCGGTGACCAGCGGTGAAGCCGCGCCGGTTGTAAAAGAAGTTGCAGTTGACGGCGTTGCCTATCACCAGTCCAACCTGACCGGTACTTATGTATATGAAGATTTAAACAATGACGCTGAGGGGCAATCCCGGTATCAATGGATTACAAGCACTGATTCGGCGGCTTCCTTTGATACCTGGACGGTATTGGAAAGCGGAACCTGTACGGCGGATATGCCTGTTGTATACAATGTACCCATTTCATTGCCGGAGGGCAGCTATATCCGTTTTGCTGTTACACCGGTAAGCGCAGAGGGTACGCCAAATACCGGAAAAACTGTTTATTCGGCGCCGGTAGGGCCTTTTAAAAAGGTCGATATTAAGCCGGAAGCAAAGAATTTGACGGTGGGCGGGCAGACTGTTGCAGCTGAAGGACTTACCGGACTTGCCATCAATGGTAAAGCAGAGGCCGGTTACACCTATACTAACCTGCTTGGTTCGCAGGAAGACACCGCTGCCACCCAGATTAAGTGGTACCGCGGAGACAGCCAGAGCGGTCCATGGACGGAAATTGCAAGCGGCAGGGAATACACGCCAAGTGATACAGACGGCGGAAAATTTATAAAGTTCAGTGTAACGCCTGCTGCCAAGGACGGAAAAATTGGTGAAGCTGCCGAATCTGAAGCGTTTCTGGTACGTTGGAGACTGGCCTTTCACGATGAATTTGAATATGAGGCTCAAGACGGCAATGCGGCGTCATTTACCGAAAAATGGGTTTCTGACAGCCGAATGACAGTTCTCGGTACGCCTGCTACTCCTTGTATGAGAATACCGGAAAATGTGTCAGTCAGCGACGGTACCTTTAAGATAACAACAAGGAATGAGACGAATCCTAAATATGGCACTGGACATCAATGGACAACCGGAAGCGTTTGGACAAAAGAACGCATGGGACCATATGGTTATTATGAATCTTCCATGAAGTATGCAAAAGCAGGAGGGCTGAATGAGTCCTTCTGGTGGATGACCCAGGATCCCTATAATCCGACAAAAGATTATGATAAGTTTATGGAACTGGATTTCTGCGAAGGTCATTATCCTTATGAATTGAAATCCAATCTTCACTATAATCCATCTCCAGATAAAGGTCAAATGGCGTCGATTACTCATTATCCGTTCGGAAATCCGGGTACCGAAACACTGGGAGATAATTTCAATAAGATTTCCGGATATATCAAGCCAAATGATACAAGATATGGCTGGGAAGACGCAGAAAACAGCAATACCTATCAGATATTCTTTAATGATGAACAGATCAGGAGCACCAAGAGCATACCAACTGTTCCCGATGACGGCGTTATTTACATGTCGGTTGCAGTGTATCCCGGCTGGGCCGGAAATTTTATACCGTCAGAGGCTAACGGAAGTGTGCTGGAATATGAATATGTCCGGTACTATGAAGAATTAGGTGTCAGTGCAAACGGAACAAACTCCTATGAAATGGATATCATTGCCTTTAACAGTGCAGTCAAAGAAGCGGAGGAGCTGCTGCAAAACGCAGTGATTGGGACAGAAACAGGGATGTATCCGGCAACTGCTAAAGATGCCCTTCAAGCGGCATTACAGATTGCGAAAAAGGTAACGAATCATGCAGACAAGGGTGTGGCAGCAAATGAGCTGAATAAAGCTATTCAAAGCTTTGAAAATAGTGAAATCGGTGACAAAACAGCGCTGGCAGCTGTCGTTACCACAGCTAAGAGGGTACTCGCCAGCCTGAGCGCGGGAGAAGGATATGGACAATGCCCGGAAACATATTATAATACTTTGAAAACAACGCTGGAAAGAGCAGAAAAGATACTAAAAGATGGGGCAAATCAGACGCTGCTTGACCGGCAGGCAGCCGCCCTTCAAAAAGCAATGGACGAGGCGGGAAACAATAAAAATACCAGCGGCTCGGTCGTATCGAACAATGTGATAATCGAAGTGAATGCCATTCCCTCAAACGGTTTAACAGTAGAACGCGGAGTGAAAAACGGTGCTTTAGATGTTCCTGAAACCATACAGGGAGCGAAAAAACTTACGATTTACGGCAGCAGTACATCAGCAGTACTGTACATACCGTCAGAAACTACTGCGACAGCTGGCGAATATGCCTATACCATCAGCAAACCGGCTCTCAGCGGACACAATGCGGTGGATGCATACAGCTTTGGTAATATTCCGTTTGGCGGACTGGTGAAGCTGACCATCAGCAAAACAAGCGGAGACAGCGTTGGACTTCTGGATGGAAGCAATGTGAGCGGAATTTCTGTTCAATTGCCACAGGATAGCTTTGAAGCGGCGGAAGCACAGTATACTTCCGGTGAATTTACCGCGGTATATGAGGGAAGCAATTCGGTGAGTATTTATACCAACAAGCTGGGAAGTTATGCAGTATACAATGATACGGTTCCAACTCCAACACCTACCGGCAACAGTGGTAATAACAATAACAGCGGCTGGACACCGGGAGTCATTGTGCCGCCGGCAAAAGGCTCGCCGAAACCGGAAGTAAAATTCACAGATATTACAGGCCACTGGGCGGAAAATGAAATCAGAGAATTGGCTAAAGACGGTGTCATCAATGGAAAGAGTGAAACCGAATACGCACCTGAGGACAGCATGAGCCGCGCAGAATTCGCAGCGCTGATACGGCGTGCTTTGGGTCTGAACGCAAGCCTGTACCGCGGTGGATTTGGAGATGTTGCGTCCAATGCGTGGTATGCAAACGAAATCCAGGCAATTGCGGACGCGAACATTATGAACGGGGACGCAGACGGCAGTTTTCGTCCGAATGATTCTATCAGCCGGGAAGAGATGGCAAAAGTTTTAGTAAATGCATACAAAATCAAGACGGGCACATCAGAAATCGGGTCGGCAGAGCTTTCCTATACAGACAATGCTGAAATTGCGGTCTGGGCTGCTGAATATGTGAGCCAGGCTGGAGAATTGGGCCTGATTAAGGGTATGGACGACGGCAGCTTTGCACCAAAATCCTCCATGACACGCGCACAGGGGGCAGCTGTGATTTACCGGTTAGTCAAATAAAAAAGACGTAGATTCCTTATATTTTCCTATAAAATTCCTCTGAAAAAAGGCAGCTTTTTAGGCTGCCTTTTTCTACTAATGGGCGGAGGTATAAAAAAACAGGAAGCTAAATTTAGCTTCCTGTTTTTTATATTTATTCCGGTTTATTTCGATTTGTTGCTTTGTTCATGATTACTACCAAAAGATAAATTATGAGAATGACCAGAAAGATTCCGCACATACCATATAAAACAATGGGCAGAGTATTTAATAAAGCGTCAAAATGCAACATAAAACTGCTCCTTTCCAAAATAGGTTATCTGGCTACCAGGCCGATAATCAGTCCGCCTGCGATAACAGACGCAATCTGTCCGGCAACGTTGGCGCCGGCTGCGTGCATCAGCAGGAAGTTATGCGGGTCTTCAGCAAGCCCCATTTTATGAACGACACGCGAGGACATGGGAAACGCTGAAATACCTGCCGCGCCAATCATAGGATTGATTTTCTTTTTGGAGAACAGGTTGAGCACTTTTGCAAACAGTACCCCGCCGACAGTATCGAAAATAAAAGCGACAAGTCCGAGACAGAGAATCATGATGGTTTCCTTGGTCAGGAACAAGTCGGCCTGCATTTTAGTAGCAACAGTCAGGCCCAAAAGCAGGGTAATCAGGTTTGCCAGCACTTTTTGAGCGGTTTCAGACAGCATATTGAGAACACCGCATTCACGAATCAGGTTACCAAACATCAGAAAACCTACCAATGCTACCGAACGAGGTGCAATCAGGCCGGCAACAATCGTAACGCAGATTGGAAACAGGATACGCGTTGTCCTTGAAATGCTTTTCTGATTATACGGCATTTTAATCTGCCGCTCTTTTTTGGTAGTAACCAATTTAATCACAGGCGGCTGTATAATCGGGACAAGAGCCATATAGGAGTATGCCGCAACGATAATAGCACCGATATACTGACTGTTAAAATAGTTCGCAACAAAAATAGAGGTTGGGCCGTCCGCCGCACCGATGATAGAAATGGAGGCGGCGTCCTGGATGTTGAATCCGAACAGGGATGCAACCATCAGTGTAAAGAATATACCAAACTGAGCAGCCGCGCCGAACAGGAGCAGCTTCGGATTGGTCAGTAAAGGACCAAAGTCAATCATAGCTCCGATACCGATAAACAGCAGCAGGGGGAATAATTCATTTGCAATCCCGGCATTAAATAAAGTGTCAATCGGACCAAATTCCGTTACCCCTTCAATGACCTGGTTCACAGCGCCCGAGAAGGGCAGATTCACTAAAATCGTTCCGAATCCGATTGGCAGAAGCAGGGTCGGTTCCATATCCTTTTTAATTGCAAGATAAATCAGAATTCCGCCGATCACCCACATAACTACCTGCTGAATCGTAAGATTTCCCAGGTTCTCAAAAATAACTTCCATGAGCCACCATCCTTTTTTGTTTTATCAAAATGAAATATATATCCCTATACCGATAGGCTAAGGGTATTAAAAAAGACTTTTATCGCAATCAGAATTGCAATAAAAGTCTGGCTTTTTAAATGCATTATGCGGATTTTATAAAAAAATCGAGATTGTCGCATACTGCTACAGCACAGATTTTTTTCGGCACTTAACCTGCTTCTCCGGCTGCAAGCTACTCCCTTTTATTGAACAAATTATACCATTGTATCAATAAATTGTCAATAAAAAGATTGATTGCAATCATACTTATTTTATTTGCAATTTTTTTATTTTTATCCTATTTATCCTAAAGGCTGGAAAAGGGATACCGGCAGGAATGACAAAAAGATTGCATAAATATGAATTTAGTGGTATAATAACCACATGTGGTTATTATACCACTAAACCTATGAGCGGCTTGACTTGTTTTTATATGATTCGATAAAAACAAGCGTATTAGTACCTAATAAACATAATAAAAAGGCTGTGTAGCATTGATTTCTTTGTTTAAACATAAAATTAAAACAAATTCCAATATTAAAAAAGACGGGAATAAAAAGTGGGTCATCCTGATTACTATCTGGACTTTCGTGCTGTCGGTCGTTATCAGTACGGTTTCGTCCGCTTTGACCAATTCCCTGAATGTTGTGTTCGCACTGCTGATTTTACTTGTGATTATCCTGGTCGGCATCGTGTTCGATATTATCGGAATATCGGTGACATCGGCGGATGAAAAGCCGTTTCACGCCATGTCAGCCAAACGGATGCGCGGCGCGGATATTGCGGTCAGTTTGATCCGCAACGCTGAAAAAGTGTCCAATTTCTGCAATGACGTGATAGGGGATATCGCCGGTATCGTAAGCGGAAGCATGACGGCGGTAATTGTCGCCGAACTCGTTTTGAGCCGGCCCTCTTTAGATGAATTTATTTTTGGTATTGTGATGACCGGGCTGGTAGCCTCGCTGACGGTAGGGGGCAAAGCGTTCGGGAAAAGAATCGCTATTTCTAACGCAAATAAAATTATTTACTCGGCTGCGTTGATTATTAGCATTTTCAAAATCAGAAAAAAGAAATAAGGGATAATTATGTCTTTATTAGATTCCATAAAAGGACCTGAGGATATCAAAAAGCTTGACAGAAAAGGGCTGGAGCTGCTGGCGGAAGAGGTGCGGGAATTTCTGATCCATTCCATCTCAAAAACCGGCGGTCATCTTGCGTCTAATCTGGGCGTTGTGGAACTGACGACTGCGCTTTATTATGTATTTGATTTTCCAGCGGACAAGATTGTTTACGACGTGGGACATCAGAGCTACGTGCATAAATTATATAGTGGCAGGCGGGACGGCTTTGCTGCTCTCCGGAAGATGGGCGGCATGAGCGGATTCCCCAAAACCGGCGAAAGTGAATTTGATTGTTTTAATACAGGGCACAGCTCTACCTCGATTTCGGCGGCGCTGGGGCTTGCTAAGGCGCGTGATTTGAAAGGCGGGCATGAAAAGGTAATTGCTCTTATCGGCGACGGCGCGCTGACCGGCGGTATGGCGCTGGAAGCGCTCAATAACGGCAACGGACTTAATACTGATATTATTGTGATTTTAAACGATAACCAGATGTCCATCTCTAAAAACGTGGGAGCACTGGCAGGATATTTAGGGCGTATCACCAACCGGCCTGGATATTTCCGGTTCAAATCCGAATTCAAAAGTATTTTGGACAAAATCCCAAAGGTGGGGCGATACCTGAAAAGGTTTATTAAATGGGCCAAGGACAGCATCAAATATGCGATTATGCCCGGCGATTTTTTTGAAGAGTTTGGATTCCGGTATTTTGGACCGATTGACGGGCATGACTTTGTCAGCCTGATTAACGTCCTTATCCAGGTAAAAGAAACAAAAGGGCCTGTTTTGGTGCATGTTTATACGAAAAAAGGCAAAGGGTATGCTCCGGCGGAGCTGAAACCGGACGCCTTTCACGGGGTTTCCCATTTTGATGTGGAGACCGGCAAGATATTAAAAAATCCAGATACAAAAGATTTCTCTACCTGTTTTGGCGAGGCTCTTTGCAGGATCGCAAAGGACAATGACGCTGTCTGCGGTATTACAGCGGCTATGCCGTACGGTACCGGCATGAACCGGTTTGCCAAGGAATTCCGGAACCGCTTCTTTGATGTTGGGATAGCGGAACAGCATGGCGTAACATTTGGTGCAGGGCTTGCCGCAGGCGGGTTTATCCCGGTAACAGCCATTTATTCTTCCTTTTTGCAGAGAGGATTTGATCAGGTGTTCCATGACTGCTGCCTGCAAAAGCTGCACATGGTGTTTGCCGTCGACCGCGCCGGAATCGTCGGCGAGGACGGAGAAACCCATCATGGATTATATGATATAGCGTATCTGACTCAGATGCCAAACATGACTTTAATGGCGCCGTCAAGCGGAAACGAGCTGTCTAAGATGCTGGACTTTGCGGTCAACCATTTTAACGGCCCTGCGGCCATCCGGTATCCGCGCGGTTATGTGGAACAGGAAGCGGATTCGCCGGATAAGATTGTTTACGGCAAAGGCAGGATTGTACAAAAAGGAACAGATATTGCCTTGTTTGCACTTGGAAAAATGGTGTCAATTTCAATTGAGGCGGCTGAATTGCTGGAACGAGAGGGATATTCTGTTACTGTATGTGATCTGCGCTTTGCAAAACCGCTGGACGAGACGATGATACGCAGTCAATCCAAAGGCAAGCGGGTTGTGGTTTCCCTGGAGGACGGTACGGTGATGGGCGGTATTGGTGAAAAAATCAAAAATATCGTTGGCGGAAATGTTCTTATTAAAGCATTTCCGGATGAATGTATCCCGCACGGCAGTGTAAAGCAATTGTTCGAAAAATACCATATGGACGCGAAAAGTATTGCGGACGACGTTTTGGAGCGTGTCAAACATGAAGGAAAGATTAGATATCTTGTTAATCAATAAAGGGCTTGTGACCGGACGCGACCGGGCAAAAGCGGTGATTATGAGCGGTGCTGTCTATGTGGACGGAGAACAGGCTACCAAGGCGGGTATGACATATCCTTTGGACGCTGAAATTGTGGTGAAGGATACCGGCATGAAATATGTAAGCCGGGGCGGGTACAAGCTGGAAAAGGCGCTGGAGGTGTTCCCGATTGAACTTGGCGGCAAAGTTTGCTTGGATGTCGGGGCTTCGACGGGTGGATTTACCGACTGTATGCTGCAAAACGGCGCTTTGTGTGTTTACGCAATTGACGTGGGATATGGCCAGCTCGATTTAAAATTGAGGAATGACCCCAGGGTCGTCAACATGGAGCGGACCAATATCCGCTATGTAGAAAAGCTGCCGGAAATGGCTGATTTTTTCTCAGTTGATGTTGCGTTTATTTCCCTGAAATTGGTTGTGCCTGTCTTGAAAAAACTGGTACAGGAGGGGGCCTTTGGCGTCCTGCTGATAAAACCGCAGTTTGAGGCCGGCCCGAAATTTGTGGGTAAGGGCGGTGTCGTGCGGGACAGCAAGGTACATATCGAGGTCATCCGGTCCATTTTGGAATTGATCCAAAATGAGGGGTTTACTGCGCTGGGATTGGATTATTCCCCGATTAAGGGACCAAAAGGGAATATCGAATATTTGTTATATGTGAAAAAAGAACCAATTGAATTTGAGATAGATGCTGAAAAAACGGTAAATGAGGCGCATAAGGCGCTTTGCTGAAAAAAGAATGTATAAAA
>ERZ773194.4038-NODE-4038-length-12040-cov-6.663997_pt1 | contig 12040 bp, 9 predicted proteins | sample MGYA00511240_ERZ773194 | MGnify/ENA primary metagenome ERZ773194 (study PRJEB29015, sample SAMEA2737774) | human gut metagenome | biome: human gut; feature: human-associated habitat; material: faeces | place: China | collected 2012 ... | reverse complement strand
ACCCTTAGCTCCGAGATTTTGATTCACCAATCAAAATCTTGAGGCTACGGAGGTTTGCCATATGGCAGAAAACAGAAAATACAGGATTCGGGTAGATGGAATCCTGGTGGATGTCAGCAAAGAAGTGTATCGCGCATATTACAGCATCGAACGCCACACTCGCACTTTGGACGAGAAAGACATGCGCAACGGCAAGGTTTTATATAGCGATCTGGATACAGACGAGCTGTTGGGTGAGGAGATGCTCCCCGATAGGAACGCTGAACGAGTTGAGGATTCCGCCATTTGCAGTATCCTGTGCGAAGAGCTTCGCTATCAGCTGGCCATGCTCCCTGCTCAGGATAGGGAACTGATACAGGCACTGTATTTTGAATGCCTGACAGAGCGGGAATATGCGCAGCAGATCGGTATTTCTCAGAAGGGCGTCAACAAGCGCCGTCAGAAGGTCTTGGACAAACTCAGGAGCATGATGAAAGCAAAGTAAAAAATTTGGTTCTCAACCCCCTCACGAACTCGGCTTAGTAGTGAGGGGGTAATTTATTCGCCCCCCGTGTTCCTTGAAAATTGAATATCCGATTGTCTGAATACTTTCCTGCCGGGGCCCCTTGACCGGGGCAAGCGACATTGGAGGATGCGCCAAGACCACCTGTAGGTGCTGCGGATCGACTCGAAGAAAATATTTACTGGATAAGAGTTCGAAAGCTCGACTGCAAAAGCACCTATCAACGACGGCCAAATAAGGTGCCAAGCGGGTCCATCCGTCCAAAAAACAGCCTGTGGCAAGCTGTATCGCAATGACTCCGCCAGGGATAATGATACTTCCGTCCAGTCACAGCCCCCACCGAAATGGGGATCAAGCAATGAGGGCGGCCGACAGAGATCCTGCCGGGGGTGAGAGTCCCATGACGCGGTGAAGCCAGCCGCGGTTCAGATGGTCGCCCTATGGAGCTGATGCCAGTGGCACAGTCTCCTGCGCTTGGGGAAGTAGTGTCGAATACGAGCGCCAAAGAAAGACAACACGAATGTGAAGTCTTAATATCAGAAGCAATGGGGATCGCTTCTGCTCTATGCCAGCCCTTTCACTGACCGGAATGACTGCTGTATGAGTTACCATTCCAATCCTGCAAGGGATCTGGTTATCAGAGAAGCGGTCCCTATTTTTGTGGTATTAAGCCAGAAAAACAGGGGGTGCAAATGATGGAAACATACCGCAAAGAGGACATCCGCCGGGGTGATATCTACTATGCAGACCTGCGGCCGGTAGTTGGCTCCGAGCAGGGCGGAATCCGTCCTGTGGTCATTCTCCAGAACAATGTGGGCAACCGGCACAGTCCCACAGTGATCGCCGCCGCGATCACCAGCCGGAAAGGTAAGCATAAACTTCCTACTCATGTGAACCTGGATGCTCCAGTCCCAGGTCTTTACCGCGACTCTATCATCCTGCTGGAGCAGCTTCGCACCATCGATAAAAGCAGATTGAGGGATAAGCTTGGTTCTCTTGGAGAAGACCAAATGTGCAAGCTTGACCATGCGCTGGAAGTCAGCGTTGGGCTTCTCCCAATCTATAATACCATCTGATTTTACCCGCACGCAGGATACCGCCATTTAAAGATAGACCAGGAAGAAGAAACATACGATCGGGGCCGTTCATCGGCTCCGGTGGGCGGCCCCTCCATAACAGGAGGGTGCTTTTATGACTAAGACAGAACTTCAAGATAACCTTGTGTTTCTTTCCGCGCTGAAGCTGCTGGAGCAGCTCACCAAAAAGGGCCTGCTGACAGTGGATGAGGCGGAGAAGTCCCGCGTTGAGCTGGAGCGCAAGCTCCGTCCCACTCTGCTGTTCGCCTGAACAGGCTCTATACGAGAATAGCTGATTGCCCAGTCTTTCCACTTCTTTTTCGTTGGTGTTGGTAATGGCTATTGCGGAAGGACTGTGGTAGTGTGTGTTGCTGAAAGGAGGTCAAAAAAGATATGACGGAAACAAACATAAGTACAGCAAGAGTTCCGCAGGTCACGGTGATCGACCCCAGAATCCCCGAAAAAGCAAAGCTGAGGGTAGCAGCCTACGCCAGAGTGAGCAGTGACTCCGAAGATCAGGTCAACTCCTACATCGCCCAGGTAGACTTCTACTCCAAGCACATCGCCGGTAAAGAGGACTGGGAGATGGTAGACATCTATGCCGATGAGGGTATCTCCGGGCTGGAAGCAAGGAATCGAGATGATTTCAACCGGATGATGGCCGATTGCCGAGAGGGAAAGATCGACCGGGTCCTCTGCAAATCGATCTCGCGCTTTGCACGCAACACACAGGAGTACATTCAGTTCGTGCGAGAACTGCTCCGGCTGGGTATTTCGATCCACTTTGAGAAGGAGAACATCGATACCGGGAAGATGACCTCGGAGCAGGTTGCCCAAATCTATGGAGCTTTCGCCCAGATGGAATCGACCAACCACTCCAGTAATATGCGCTTCAGTGTCCGTATGCGGATGGAAAAGGGATTGTTTGTCCCATCTTCCGTCCCCTATGGCTACCGGCTGGCAGGGCGGGATCTGGAGATCATACCGGAGGAGGCTGAGGTGGTCCGCCGCATCTTCTCCGCTTATCTGAGCGGCCAGGGAAAGGATGATATCGCCAGGGAACTGAACCAGATCGGGGTGGACCGAGGCCGAAATCGTGAGAAGTGGCATCCCAGTACGGTGGCCTACATCCTGACCAATATCACCTATACTGGAGATATGATCTGGCAAAAAAGCTGCGCCACAGATACGATTCCATTCCGGCAGGTTCGAAACCTTGGCCAGAAGCCCCGCTACTTTGTAGAGCACAGTCACCCGGCTATCGTAAGCTGTGAGGATTTTCAGAGAGTACAGGAACTGATGTCCTCCCGCAAGGGGCAGTTCCAGGGGACGCACCGTATAAGTAAGGGCAGCCTCTATGATAAACACATCTACTGCGGGGAATGCGGTTCTCTCTGCCGCAAAAAATTCACAGGTGGAAAGATTTACTGGGTCTGCCGCCGCCATGATGGGGACAGAGCAAACTGCCCCATCCCGCAGATCCCCGAACCGGAAATTACGGCGGCTGTCCTGCGACTCTACCACAAGCTGAAGCTTGGTCAGGAAACTGTCCTGCGGCCCGTCCTCAGCCAACTGCAGGAGCTTCGGGAACGGGAACTCCGCTCCAATCGCAAGATCAGTGATATTGACAATGAAATAGCCCGTATCTCAGAGCAGAATCTCGTCCTTGTTCGGCTGAAGTCGAAAGGGTATGTGGATTCTGCTCTCTATTTATCTCAGATGGATGAGATCGACCATAAGCTGCGGGAGCTCAGGAAGCTGCGACGCCGTCTTCTGGAGGCAGCCGGTGAAGACCGGCAGATCCATGACACAGAGCGAATGATGGAGTATCTGGAGGATGGTCCGGAATGGCTGGATGAGGTTCCCTCGGACCTCTTTGGAGAGCTGCTCGATCGGATCATCATTATCAGCCCGGAACGGCTGAAATTCCGCCTGCTGAATGGGATGGAACTGTCAGAAAACATAGAGAGGATGGTGCGATAAATGGCTTGGCAAAGAAAAATACCTTTCGGCTATCAGGTTCAGAACGGCAGGATCAACTGCCAACCGGAGGAAGCAAAGTTTGTAAGGTCTATCTTCTCCCACTACCTGCTGGGCAGCTCCTACAGTCAGATCGCTGACGAGATGACCCAGCAAGGTGTGCGCTATCATCAACATACTGCCCAGTGGAACAAACATATGGTCAAGCGGATTTTGGAGAACGAGCGGTATCTCGGGATGGACGGCTATCCCCGACTGGTGACAGATGAGGAATTTCTCGCTGTTCGCCTGCGGCGGAGAGAACAGAATACCTACGCTCCATGCCCAAGCGAGATCATCCCTATACGGGACAAGGCGGTCTGCGCCCTCTGTGGAGAAAAGATGGCGCGGGATACCAAATCCCATGGCCGCCCACGCTGGCGATGTAAAAATCCAGAGTGCGGCGGAAGTGTGTATCTTGATGACAGCATCATTTTGGAACGAGTGATGCAGAAACTCAAAGTGCTGGCTCATTCTCCTGAGCATATCCAGCTTCCCAAAGCCGCCCCTGTTTCAACAGATGCCTTGCGCATCGAAAATGAACTGGCCCTCTGCTTTAACCGGGCCGATATCAACCCGGAATATATGAAAACACTGATCATGGCCGCCGCTGCCGAGCGGTATGCCGGACTGAACGATCCAACACCGACACACAAGCTGGAACTGCTGCGGCAGAAGCTGGAGCTGGAGCCAGAGAGCGAAGAAACCCTGTGGGAAGTTTTTGAGTCGGCAGTAGCCCAGGTACGCATTGGAAAAGGCGGAGAGATCAGTCTACACCAAAAAGATCAAAAGGAGTGTGCCTTATGAACATACAGCAAACTGCCTCCACCCCCAAACTGGTCACCATGATTCCGGCTGACCCTCAGATGACAGAACGGGATCTTCGAAAAAAGCACCTGCGAGTTGCGCCTTACTGCCGGGTATCCACTGACAAGGAGGAGCAGCTCTCCAGCTATGAGGCCCAGATCGAATACTACACGGAAAAAATCAACGCCAATCCAGATTGGACGCTGGTCCGACTTTATGCGGATGAGGGCATCACTGGTACCTCGGCTAAAAAGCGAAAGGCTTTTCTCCAGATGATCCGTGATTGTGAGCGCGGCAAAATCGACCTGGTCATCACCAAATCGGTGTCCCGGTTCTGCCGAAACACGCTGGATGGCCTGAACTATGTCCGTCGCCTGAAACGACATGGCGTGGGCGTCTACTTCGAGAAAGAGAATGTGAACACCCTATTCATGGACAACGAGATGATACTCACCTTCATGATGAGCCAGGCCCAGGCGGAAAGCGAATCCCTCAGCGGCAATGTAAGGTGGGGCCACCGGAAGAACTTCAAGGACGGAAAGGTCTATTACCACTGTAAAAACTTCCTCGGCTACCGCTGGGGTGCGGATGGCCAGCCGGAGATCGATCCGGAGCAGGCGGCCATTGTCCGGCGCATCTTCTCCCGGTTCCTGCTGGGACACAGCGTCCGGCAGATCACCACCGACCTGATGGCGGATGGGATCAAAACAGCCACAGGGAAAACAGTATGGCATGATAGTGTGGTCCAGAAGATGCTCTGCAATGAAAAATACATTGGTGATGCCCTCCTCCAAAAGACCTACATTGCGGATCTGTTCACCAGAGAAAAGCGGGTGAACAACGGCGAGCTGCCCAAATACTATGTCCATGATTGCCCCCCGGCCATCATTGATCGGGAAACCTTTCAAAAGGTACAGGAGGAGATTGCCCGCCGGTCCAGCCTCAAGAAAACATCCTCCAAGGCGAAGACGCAGCTTGGGAAATACTGCGGAAAGTATGTGCTCAGCGAACTGCTGGTCTGCGGGGAGTGCGGCAGCCCTTATCGCCGGGTGATCTGGACGCAGAAAGGGGTCAAACGGGTCGTCTGGCGGTGCCAGAACCGGCTGGAGCATGGCAGGAAGATTTGTAAGCAGTCTCCCACTCTGGATGAGGGCGACATCCACGACGCCGTCATCTCCGCTATGAACGAGCTGTTCCGGATGCAGGCCGCCAAGGACGCGGTGAAAGCCGGTATTGCGGCCGTCCTTGCCGGAGAAGAACAGACGATGAGCCTGCCTGCCGTGGAGCTTCAGATCCGGAACCTGCAGGAACGACAGCTGGAGCTGTTCCAACTGATCGTCAGTGCCGGCGCTGACTGTACCGACTATGATGAAGAACTTCAACAGGTCTACATGGCCAAAACCAAGCTCATGGCCCAAAAAGCTGAGCTGGAAAAGGAGCATCGAGGCGCGGCGGCCTTCGACAGCAGGCTGGCAGAACTTGATATGGCATTGGAACAGGCCAGCGGCGCCCTCACGGATTTCGATGAACTCACGGTCAGACAACTGGTCAGCAACATCAAGGTGCTGGACAAGGATAGCCTGCTCATCTGCTTTAAGGATGGAACAGAGATCACCCAAACCATACAAAGGAGGAGATCCGCATGATTTATATCACTGGTGACACCCACGGCGGCTTCCAGCGGTTCGGAAGCAAATACTTCCCCCAGCAAACGCAGATGGGCCGAAATGACTACATGATCATCTGTGGTGATTTTGGAGGGCTGTGGGACGGCGGCCAGAAAGACCAGCATTGGCTGGACTGGCTGGCTGAGAAACCCTTCACCACCTTGTTCGTGGACGGAAACCATGAGAACTTCGACCTGCTGAACGCCCTGCCGGAAAAAGAATGGCACGGCGGCAGAGTACATGAGGTGAGGGAAAATATCCTCCACCTGATGAGGGGCCAGATCTTCACCTTCGGTGGTCTTACCTGGTTCACGATGGGAGGAGCCTCTTCCCACGACATTCAGGATGGCGTCCTTGATCCGGAGGCCCCCGACTTCGAACAAAAGTATTGGCTGCTGCGCCGAATGCGGGGAATGTTCCGGGTCAAAGGACGCTCCTGGTGGGCGGAAGAAATGCCAAATGCCCGTGAATATGTAGAGGCACTGAAAAATCTGGAGCAGGTAAACTGGAAGGTAGACTGCATCCTGTCCCACTGCGGTCCCAGCAGTGTCGTGCGGAAAATCGACCCCTCCTATGGAAGTGACCAGCTCACCGATTTTCTGGAAACGGTCAATCAGCGGTGCCAGTTTACATACTGGTTCTTCGGGCATTACCACGACAACCGGATCATCAATGACAGATATATCCTCCAGTGGGAGCAGATTTCCGGATTAGAAATTTGAGTAAACGAGAAAATCATAACAGTGCCGCACAGAAATTGCTCTGTGCGGCACTGCTTACAACAATATAACCCCTTATAACCCCTTGAATATATAAGAGGAATGGGGTATAATAAATTTAGCAGAATGGAGGTGCGGTATGAAAGAAAAGATTCAGGAACTGGAGCGGCAGATCGCCGCCCTTCCCATCGGCTATATTTCCAAGAAGACGATCAACGGAAAGACGCGCTACTATCATCAGTGGACAGAAAATGGGAAGAAGCACAGCCAATATCTGCGGGATGGCGAACTGGAGCCGCTGCGGGAGCAAATAGAGCAGCGCAAAGTATTGCAGGCACAGCTGAAAGAGCTGCAAGCCAAGATGCCCAAAGTGCGCCAGCCAAAGTTGGACTTTGAAACCAGTGTAATTGTTGGTAAAGGATTGGCCGCCATGTCGCAGGGCGTAAAGGGCTGGGGCCTCCGTGACTGCTTCGGGCAATTGGAGGATTATCTCTACAGCAATGAAAGCGACAGGGTCTGCCTGGTTTTTGGCCTGCGCAGGACCGGAAAGACTACCATGCTCCGGCAGGCCATCGCCCGAATGAGCAAAGAGGATCTCAGCCGCACGGCCTATATCAAAGCCCGCAGAAGCGATACCATGGCCATGATGAACCGGGATCTGAAAAAACTGTTCGATGCGGGCTTCCGCTATGTATTCATTGATGAGGTCACTCTGATGCGGGATTTCATCGATTCTGCGGCTCTCTTCTCCGATGTGTTTGCGGCGATGGGAATGAAGATCATCCTCTCCGGTACGGACTCCCTCGGTTTTTGGCTGGCGATGGATCAGGAACTCTATGACCGGGCAAAGCCCATCCACACCACCTTCATCCCATACCGGGAATACAGCCGCCTGCTGGGGATCGACAGCATTGATGAATATATCCGCTATGGCGGGACGCTGCGGGCCGGTGAGCTTGCTTTTGATGATGAAGATGTCAACGCCCAGGACGCCTCCTTCCGGGATGATGAGTCCACACGGCGATACATCGATACAGCGATCTGCAAAAACATTCAGCATTCCCTGGCCTGCTATGAGGCAGGCGGACATTTCCGCCACCTGTACTCTCTGTATGAGGCCGGTGAGCTGACCAGCGCCATCAACCGGATTATCGAGGACATGAACCACCGGTTCCTGCTCTCGGTTCTAACCGATGATTTCCAATCTCACGATCTACGGCTGACCGCCTCGAATCTTCGGAAAGAGCGTGACCCCGAAAAGCGTACCGAAATTCTGGATCATATCGATACGGAAGCGGTCACCCAGCGCCTGATGGAGCTGCTGGACATCCGCAACAAAGAGGAACAGTCCATCGGTATCACAGATACCCATATCCGGGAGATCAAAGAGTATCTCTCCGCATTGGAACTGATCGTAAACTGTCCCATTGAAACCGCTGACCCAGGAGCAAAACCTGTGGAACACATCCTGTTTACCCAGCCGGGGATGCGATACTGTCAGGCACAGGCTCTTGTCCACTCGCTGATGAAGGACGAGACCTTTTCAGCTCTCAGCGAATTGGAGAAGACCCAGGCTGCGGGCAGGATCCTCGAAGAAGTACGGGGACGGATGCTGGAGGATATTGTCCTGCTGGAAACCATGAAGTCGGCTGACAGAGAACACCGGGTGTTCAAGCTGCAGTTTGCGGTTGGCGAGTTTGACATGGTGATCTATGACGAGAAGGAAAACTGCTGCGAGATTTTCGAGATCAAGCACAGTGGCAAACAGGTCCCGGCACAATACCGGCATCTGCTTGACCAGGAAAAATGTGATAAGACCGAACAGCGGTTTGGCCCGATCCGAGGGCGATATGTTCTGTACCGCGGCGAGGATGTCGCATTGGAAAATGGAGTGCATTACCGGAATGTGGAACGCTATCTGAACGATCTGCCTGAGTTGAATATTGCCCCAGCACAGGAAGCTGGCATTGAGCAGACCGGCCCTGTTTTATAAGCTGCGGCACCTTCTGCACCAAAAACAAAAATATCGATTTTAACCGTCCTTTGCAAAAGAAAAGAGACATCCGAAAGGATGTCTCTTTTCTTTTGGTGCGGCGATTTTGCTGCGCGAAAACCAAGGCCGCCAGCGGCGGCCCTTGACATGGCACCCACTCCGGGACAAAAAAGGAGACGGCAAAGGCCGTCTCCTTTTTTGTTTGTACGCGATCAACCGCCGAGGAACCCGCCTATTCCGGCGTTGGGATCCGTTTCCGGTCTGTTATTCGGATCTGTGGTATCATCGTGGTCGCCGTCCGGCATATTGAAGTCGTCGTCCGCCTCGTCGCCAAAAAAGCCGTTCCAGCCGCCCAGCATCATAAAGGCGTCCTCCACCACGATCTCGTCGTGGCCCTCGATCAGCTCACGCTGGTAGTTCAGCACGGAGCCGGTAACGGTGGTCACATTGCCGTCGCTGTCCGCCATGTTGACGGTGTAGGTAGGGGCGGTGTGCATGGTGCAGACGGCGGTGGGGGCGTTATCCGCCGCCACCAGGGCCGTGTAGACGCGGCTGCCGCGAACGTCCAGGGCACAGTTCTCCGATGCCAGCATACCGCTGTCGGCGCAGACGGCCACGCTGGTCAGGCCGGAGCAGGAGAAGAAGTCCTTGTCGGGCAGGTCCTCGTGGATGGCGCTCATGACCTTGCGGAACACAGCGGAGCAGGGGTTGCCGCTGGCCACGATCCGCTGGTTGTGCTCGTAGCCCGCCCAGACGGCGCAGCTGTAATAGGGCGTGTAGCCCACGAAGTAACGGTCCTTGTTGCTGTTGGTAGAACCGGTCTTACCGGCGATGTGCATACCGCTGAACTGTGCCTCGTAGCCGGTACCGTTCAGGGCGGCCTCCTGCAGCAGATGGTTGATGATAGCCGCCGTGGTGTTCTTCATGGCCACGGTGGACTGGGCCTCGTTCTCCAGCACCACGTTGCCGTTGGCGTCCTCCACACGGATGAAGGTACGGGGCTTGGTGTACACGCCCTCGTTGACGAAGGTCGCGAAGGCCGCGGACATCTCCTCGGTGGTGACGCCCTTCTCAAAGCCGCCCAGAGCCATGTTGCCCACCTGCTGGGAATCGGTGTAGGTCAGGTTCTCAAAGCCCAGCTTGTCCACCAGGAAGTCATAGGAATTGCTGACGCCGTAGGCCAGGTTCGTCCGCACGGCACAGGTATTCAGGGACTGGGCGATGGCGGTGTGCAGCGCCGTCAGGCCCTGATAGCGCCAGTTGGCGTTGCGGGGCCAGACCTCGCCGTTGAGCAGCATGGGATAGTCGTCGATGACCGACGCGCCGTTGATGGTGCCGTCATCCAGTGCCGGGGCGTAGGTGGACACAGGCTTGATGGCAGAACCGCACTGCCGGGCGTTCACAGCCCAGTTCCAGCCGCGATCCACCACCTTCTCGCCGGCACCGCCGATCATAGCCACCACATAGCCGTTGGTGGGATCCACGATGGTCAGGGCGATCTGCAGCTGATCCTCCACCTGCTCACCGGCGGCGTTCGTATAGCTGCTGGTATAGGGGATATTCTCCAGATTATAGCACACATCCTCCGCGATCTTCTGATACTTGGGATTCTGGGTGGTGTAGATCTTGTAGCCCTTGCTGTAGACCATGTTGATGGCCTGGTCGTAGGCGGAGACCTTCTTGCCCTCGCTGTTGACCTTTTCGGTGATGCCCAGCTTCTCCACCAGTGCCTCGGCCACATCGGTGATCATGGCATCGGTGAACCAGGAGTTGCTGCCCTTGATGGTGGGGGTGCTGTCATCCGTCGGGGAGTCGGTATCGTCGCTGGTATCGGTGGTATCCTCCGTGTCCGGCTCGGTGCCGGTACCGTCGCTGCCCACATACTTGCCGGAGATGGTAAAGCCGTTGGCGAACTGGATATCCTCGGCCACGGCGGCGTCATACTCTTCCTGGTCGATCTTGCCCTGAGAGAGCATCTCGCTGAGGATGGTCAGCTGGCGCTCCCGGTTGTTCTCGCGGGTCCAGGAGCTAATGAAGGGATCGTACATGGAGGGGTTGTTGGTGATGCCCATCATGCTGGCACACTCGGCCAACGACAGCTCGGACACGTCCTTTCCAAAATACACCCGCGCCGCCGTCATCACGCCGGAGCAGCGCTGGCCGAAGTAGACCTCGTTCAGGTAGGCTTCAAGGATCTCGTCCTTCTCGTAGCGCTTTTCCAGCTCCAGTGCGCGATAGATCTCCGTGATCTTGCGCTTGACCGTCACCTGATTGTCGCCGGTGACATTCTTCACCAACTGCTGGGTGATGGTGGAGCCGCCCTGCACGTTCTTGCCGAACAGGGTGTAGGTGTAGAAGCCGCGGGTCTCGCCATTGATGGTGCAGTTGACAATTTTGGCTGGGGCCCAGTTGCCCTGGTCGGTATCGGCCTGAGCGCCGGTACCGGCGTAAAGGTAATCGTAGCCCGTGCCGCTGAGGGTCAGGGTCAGGGAGTATTTGCCGTTCTTGGCGGTCAGAATGGCCCGGACCACCTTGAACATATCCGCACCGGTCTGGGCGGGCACATTGTACACGCCGTCGGCCACGGTGCCGCTGGGAGTATCCGGTTCACTCGGGTCTACGGGAGCGGAGCCAATGCGGGGCAGGTAGTCGCTGAGGACCAGGTAATCCTGCTTTTCCAGCCAGCCGGAGGAGCTGTGCCGCAGGAAGGGAATGGGGCTTCCCAGGGCGCTCTTGGGCAGGGTGATGGTGTAAATTTTGTAGCCGAAGCCGATGGGGGTGTAGTCCTCATAAGTCACGGCATTGGCATCCCGCAGGACAGCCAGACCCGCGTGTTCGAGCGTTTCTACCGCGTGGACAAGAGCCGCTCGAAGGCTACCGGCGGCACGGGCTTGGGCTTGGCGATCGTCAAGCATATTGCCCTGCTGCATGATGCCAAAATTGATTTGCAGAGTCAGGTCGGCACGGGGACGACAATCCGGGTGACGTTTCCGAAGGGGTAACAAAAAAGCGGAAAGCCAACCGCAAAAGCGTTTTCAACGGAACAGATTGCACATCTGTTCCGTTTTTGTGTCAGTCAAATTTCATTATGCTCCTTGCATTTTATCCTACCGTGTATTAAAATAACTATATATTGTATTTTACTACAGAAAGGACGCGAATCCATGAAAACTCACCGCAAACTCCTCGCGATGCTGCTGGCGCTGGTGCTCTGCTGCACCGCGCTGCCACTCTCGGCTTTCGCTGTCACCCCCCCC
>ERZ773194.4036-NODE-4036-length-12043-cov-5.665082_pt1 | contig 12043 bp, 8 predicted proteins | sample MGYA00511240_ERZ773194 | MGnify/ENA primary metagenome ERZ773194 (study PRJEB29015, sample SAMEA2737774) | human gut metagenome | biome: human gut; feature: human-associated habitat; material: faeces | place: China | collected 2012 ... | reverse complement strand
TCCGACATTCTTGTCATGCTGCTCACAGCGATAACCGCTTGTCACGATGATCTTGAAGCAGTTGAGAGCTGTGAACAGCTTTTCGAGCTTCTCGACCAGTTCCGGACTGTTCAGAGTCTCATGCTCCTTACCTCATATATTTCCAATGATGCTTTGTATCCTATAAAAAATGCAAAACTTGTTTTTTTCCCTAAACGGAAGGAAATAGGATTTCTTGATCCAGACAATAATCCCCTTTCATTGGATTCGGTTATTCCTCAATTGTTATCAAATGAATTATTCATTGGATTCACTGGTGGAAGATTCCCGCTATATTTGATATCTAAAAATGGAGATTATGCAGTCAAAGCATCCAATCCGCATGATATATATACAGAACAATCAAGAATTGCTGCACTATCTCTAAAAGTATTGAAGGGAATGTTATTTATATTTAGACCTTGGCAATTAAGTCAAACCGATGGAGAAAATGCGACAAACGTAATTATCCTCAATTTCGCACTGAGGACACACTTTACCATTTCAATCAGGCCTATAGATTTTAGAGCAAGTGGGGCATATGATTCTGAGTCTTTACTTGGAACAAAAGTTGATGACTGGCATCACGCATTCAAGGCAAAAATTCACGTAGATTTGAACGGTATGCGTGAACTATATGACTATCTTAAAAGCTTCAATCTTGATAACAGAGCACCTGAATCTCTCTTTAATATATTAAAAGAATGTTGGGACAAAATACTTTATGCGTATCATTCATATTCCAAAGACGCACGAAACGATGCTGAAATAAGTGATTTAAAGCGAAAGAATGAGGGGGCTTCTAGGCGAATTGCACAACTCGAACAAGAATATGCTCAGTTAATGGCGAATAATCAAAGTCTATCTTCATCTACTGTTTCCTTAAGCGATTATAAAAAACTAGAGGAAAGGCAGTTATTAAACTCGGATATTCTTACAAGAAAAAATCTCTTCATGCCTCAGAACAGGAGCGTCCCCGATGTCAGGGAAAAACGCAGAAACTGGAAAAAACATATGTCGGAGAAAGACATAAAACATCTGGTCTTTCTGGACGAAAGCGGAGTAAACATCAATATAACTCGGCATTATGCCAGAGCATGGAAAAACCAGAGAGCAGTAGATAAAACTCCACTCAACACACCCTGCAATACAACGGTTCTTTCTTCCATACGTCTGAATGGAGCGTGTGCCTATACGGTTTATCAGGGAGGAACTACTGCAGAGCGGTTTGCAGAATACCTGAAAACGAAGTTACTGCCGACGCTTTCAAAAGAAGACATTATCGTTATGGATAATATGCGTTCTCATCATGCAAAAGCAGTGAAACAGCTACTGGACAGCTCAAAAGTAACCTATCTGTATTTACCCCCGTATAGTCCGGATCTAAATCCGATTGAAAAGATGTGGTTAAAACTCAAAGCATTTTTAAGGAAAGAAAAGATACGGATTGCATCGGAATTACCATCAGCCATTTCAAAAGGATTTTTAACAATTCGTCCAAAGGACTGCATAGGGTGGTTTCATTCGTGTGATTATGTGCAATAATTTATTGGATTGCTATAGTGGCAAAAAGATTGAACTTTGGACAAGTCCCAATGATCCGAATGCTATTGAGCAAAAGAGAGGTTTGCTTTTGTTTCTGTCTGAAACAAAGCGGATGAATAATCCTGATTACTTCAAAAAAGACGGAAAAGCATATATTTTGATTCAGGGTATTTTGCTTAAGGAAAAGGTAGATACTATTGAACTGGCTAGCCATTTTGCAGAATTATTCTATGCTGAATAAAGGCAGAAACCTTCTAGGACCGGCTGTGAGCGGAATCGCATATCGATGACCTTAAATCGCTATTACCCTGACACAGAGCATAATAACAAACAACAGGACACCCACATGCTGTCAAATTCAGAATCAACAAGAGGCACATCACAGTTTTCCGATGCAAGGGTATACAGCTCCAAGCTGCGTAATTACATTCTCGCATGAGCCGCCTGACGGAAGCAGAATCAAGAATCCTTCGGGTACAGAATTTGAATGTCTGGGCATTCTTACTTCCGCTGGAGATGAGAAGCCGCCACAGTATTCTCTGCCTAGGAGAGCAATCATGGTGGATGGTACACTGTACCTTGATACGGGCTATGTTTCCAGCCTGATGCGCTGTGGCATGCTTGACGGTAATATCGAGAAAGTGGTCGTATGCACTGAAATGCCAGACGAAGACGGAGAGGCAATCTTTAGCGCCGAGGGCTGGCAGGTCAGTTTTGAAGAAGATGCGCTTGATGTCAGGATCGGCAATGAATTATGAATCTTCGCCAAGCAGGGAACGAAAAAAAGCTGAGAACGGCTATATTCCAGAGGGTGTTATGCAGTTCATGGCAACAGTCGATGATGTCACAGATGACGGCTATGTTATTGTGAAAACAGATACGCAGTCTGAGCGTTTCCCACAGATCAGGAAAGATGTCAGGTACAGACTCAGCATGGAAGCCTATGATCCTGGCATTTATAACGACAAACTCGTTCCCGGAAATGTCGTCATCGTAGCTTGCAAAGGCATCTTTGAGGGCGAAGGTCCTATAACAATCACCGATGTATACTGCTTTTCTCCTGTCGGCAGCAGTCCATGTCAGCCGGTAGCGAATACAACTTAATATAGACAAGGCTCCTCGAGTGATGAAAAGGCAATAAATGAGTATTGGGTTCACTTGGGGAGTTTTTCTATGTGTACGAGAAGCATTCGTTTCTCCTGGTTGTATATGTTGCATAAAAATCTACGCAGAATATAGAATTTTCACAGTCGAATTTATTGACAAAATGAGGAGAAATATGGTATAATTAAGCTAATAATACTAAGCTATACTTGGGTATATAGTATTACGATTTATCGAAAAATTGTTACCGACAAATATTGTATTCAGGAGGTTTAATCCATGAGTATAGAACTACTATTTCAAGAATTTGAACAATACGCTCAAGAATCTCATTCTCTCTTAACAGAAACGCTATCAATTATATCGGAAGGAAAAGTGCCTTCACGCAAGGACGTTAGCCAACTTGATCTTTCTATCGCAAATTTACGAGCTAAATATGATTGCATCTATCAGACTGCCTCTGAGCAGTTGCCTACAGATGAGATGCCAGAAGACGGCGCTCCAGCGCAAGCGTATGTTGATGCAATACAGAATAGTAAAACAATACAGTTGAAACTGAAACTAGATCAGGCTAAATCAGTTTTACAAAAGTTTCTTTCTGTTCGGTCTCTTGTAGCTGCATATGCTGATGCAATAGCGCCAATTCAGCATAACGCATTATCTCTTCTTAAATCACTTGAGACGGACAAGGATATCAATATTGACTTAATATCAGAAGCAACATGTGGACCAATGGCGCTTATATCAGCGATAGAGTGTCATGATAAGGACTCCGATGAAGGAATAGCATTATGCGACAAAGTTGCTGAATTCTATCCCGGTCGAATTTTTGCAGGCGTTGTTGCAAATAAGTATTTTATTGGCGAAGATTTTGAGTTGAATGCTCAAGAATCCAATTGTGACATATCTAATACCTTGCTGGAGAACACACAATCAAATTATGGTAACGATGATACTGAGTCCGAATCTGCTGAAGAAAAGGAAATATCTCAAGATATTTCTCGTTTTATCGAATTGCTTCATTCCGAAAAATGCTTCATTGAATCTGAAGATGAGATAAGCGTTATGGAATGTCAAAAGAATCAAAATGAAAACAAAAAAATATCGGCGAGTGTTTTTTCAAACGAAATGCGAATCACTTCTTTCCCTGTATTAAAAGTAATAATTCAGGAGTTGAGCAAAAGGAATCTAATTACAGAGAATTATTTGATAAATGTAAGAAATGTTCCGAGCAAACTTGTAACAAACAGTTTGACATATATGCTGAACAAGGGATACCTGTATAGGTATAGCATTCAACCAGGTGGTTCATTTTACTGCGTTTCAAAGAGGTTACAAAAAGCCCTATCTTATAGCGCTGCTTGTAAATTAATAAATGTTCAGCAGAGAAAAACTTCGGAATGGGGTGAATCTATTGATGACACTTCGGTAAATGTTGCATCTAGGGTTGCTCTTTCTACTTTATATGAATCAAGTATTATGAGGTTTACCTCCAGAGGCGTTAAAAGCTATACAGAAAGTGCATGTACGTTGACAAATTCATTCTGTTTAAGAGTCTTCAATGCCCAAGATCATTCAGATTGTGATATCCTTTCAGGTGCGTTTTGGGATTCGGATAAGGATTGTACTATGTATCTAGAGAATCTTAAAGCAATCGTATCCGAGTGCACAGGAATATCGAATTTTTCGATGGCAGCGTGGGATTTAACTCGTGCTAAAGTCATTACAAAACTCATTATTTCCTTCCTTGGTGATCTTTTGCCTGCATGTACTGTGTGTTTATATGTCCTTTCAGAACAAAAGTACTATTCGTACCCCGATTTTACTCCGTTGGATGAAGAAAAAATCAAAAAGGACGATTCAGATAATGAGAACGGTATGGATAATGAAGACGCTGTGTTAGAAGAAGTTCAAGATATAGCGTCTATACCCTCAGATTCCGAAAAATCAAATCCCGTTGTTGACAAACAGGAAAATGATGATGGATTAATAATACACAGTCAGAGTATTGAATCCGGATCTAAGCAATCTGAAAACCAATCGTCTCAAGAATCGGATAACGCCAATGAAATAGAACGCCTTGTCAATACGGTTATACCACCGACTGATGGTGAAATGTATAAATTGATATGTTCAATTCTGAATGAAGAAGTGGGGCAATCATTTTCTGAGAATTCAAGTGTAGCGCAGTCTCTTCTTTTAGCAAAAGCTGCAAGCTATGTGCCTCAATATAACGAGTGTAAAAAAATCTTTACTCAACTCTCTTTTGCGACAAAATCTCCTCTTGATGAGATTGTATACACATCTGAAAATCTGTCTAATGCTTTCGATGAACCCGTTTCTAATACATTACTTATCTCCGCCTACCTTTTTTCAATGATCACGCCTGGTATGGCGTATGATTACAGCCTGAAAACTCAGTTAGATGAGTATCTCTCAAATTATGGGTTATATTTCCCTGAACTGTCTGATATAAAACCCTTGTTTGCAAAACTCCGTACAATCTTAGATGTTGTTCCAATTGGTTTTACACCTGCTATTTTATCTAAACTTGGAAGTGATTCAGAGAGTGAGAAGTATATCCAAACAATACAAATTCAAGCTAGAGATTTGTTAACATACTCAACGCCCAAAGCCAGAATGAAAGCGCTTCCCTTATTATATAGTAGCTGTTTTGGAAAAAACAGCGAATTGTATCAAAGCCTTGAGTATGTAGCTAATAATGATCAAAATGGACTTGATATTGTTATTCTTGTTCTAGGAGAGTTTTGCGATGAAATAGATGACTCTTTTGTCATCAACGATGAGAAGGTTCAATCATATCTTGATAAAAAATGGTATGATGTTAATGGACAAGGTTCATCATTTCCTTTAGATTATACACCAAGACAACAGACAATAAAGCAGTTCCATTCTCGTCTTGAGGTTATTAAAAGCTGGCAAGAGCATATCAATATTTTGCCTGGAGGAAAATATGATTTATCTCGATTAAAGACCTTAAGAAAAGAAATATGTGATATTGCCTCTCAGGTACAGACAGTATTCTCAGAAAAGAAGATAGATTTTAAGTGTGTTATTATTTGGACGCTGCAAGAAATTCAAAAATATCTGAGTTCCTCTGCTTTATCAAAAACAACTCTGTTTACTGAAATTGCTCAAACCGGTGTTATAACGCTAGATGAGTCATGGTTACCAATTATCAACGAGGAGTTCAACTCTATTAAGTATTATGAGCCGTGGAGAACTGTTCTTAGACATATTCTTTCTCCAATTAGAAGCCTTTCCGATGCCAAGGCTGAAATACTTGATGGTAGTATTTCTTCTGACTTGTTTGACAATCTGCACCAGCTTGAATTGATAGGTGAATTAACAGGAGAAGATTTGAGTTCTTCCACTGTACAGATTGAGACTGCTAAGCAGAGCGCTAATGACGCATCAAAAGATTTTGATGATGCTCTTGAACTTGCATTTACGTATAACCGGATTACAGAAACAGAAAAAGAAAGTTTAGCTGCAATCAAACATAAGAATGAAGAAGCTTTACTTCACAACATGGATTTTGGTATTTGGAGACAGTTCCTTAATGCTCTTTATAAAAGGATTGATGAATTAACCCGAGAAAGACAAGCAGAACTCCAGAAAATGTTAGATGCTCGTTATACTATGCAAGCCGGACGCGAGTCACCGATACTTATCGCAGCACAGACATTACTTAATGAAGATTTGAATTTTGCAGTTACTGAGGAATATATAAATCGCTTTGATAATGGTGAAGAGGAATTCTCTGCAGAATTGCAGTCTATTCTTCATGATACCGATCATTTCGCAGAGTTTATTTCCGACGACGTATATAAATCAATCTATGATGAATGCTTCAGACGCAAAGACAGCAACTTCCATAATGTTGCAAAAGAGTATCTTTCACATCATTTTCCAAAAGACTGGACCTCTCGCCTAAAAGATGACAGCCTCAGGTTCGTTGGAGGAGGAGAGAATCGTTCCGAGCGGTATTGGCCAATTAGAAAAGGTAATGCAACGTGCCAGCAAATTACGGATTTGTTTAACTGGCTTGGATTGAATGTGAAACGTGCTGAGAGATACGGAAAAACTGAAGAAATGTTTAAAATCGAAGTGATTCCGGCTCCAAGAAGCATGGCTGACTACCGTCATCCCATAGCGGCATTTGGTACTCAATCCAAAAGCCAAATGGATGTTATCATTCTTCATGGTAATATCCCGGCCAAACAGTTAGTTGACAAGATTACAGGGCTTGGTCTTGGTGGGGTATCGATTGTAATTCTAAATTATCCAATAACCCTTGCTGTTAGAAGGCAGATTGCGGAGGAGTTTCATAAAACATCCGGGCAGAACCCTTTTATTCTAATAGATCAAGTGTTGGTAATTTATCTCGCATTACACCAAATTACAGAACGCCTGCCTATCTTATTAAAATGCGCATTGCCATTCACAACGTATCAACCATTTGTTCGCGATGGCGGTTCTACAGCGGATGAGATGTTTTTTGGTCGTAGTAAAGAATTAGCTGATATACTGAATCCGAACGGAGCATGTGTTGTCTATGGCGGACGACAATTAGGTAAAACAGCTCTTCTAGAAAGAGCAGAGAGCTTATTCAATAAGCCCGAGAATAAAACATATGCTATTTATTGTAATATTTTAAACTGTGTAACAGAAAAACAACTGGTTCTTAAAATAATCGAGGATATTCGTAAGAAGACACAGCTTTCAATGAATGACTGTGACAGCATAGAACAATTGTGCAATGAAATAGAAGGAATGTTTAGCAAACTGAAGGTTGAAGCTATGCTACTTCTTCTAGATGAAACTGATAAATACCTTGGCTCTATTGCCAATAATGACTATGTACAACTCTAGCCATTGATTGATTTGAAACGCCGAACTAAAAATCGCTTTAAATTTGTCCTTGCGGGTCTTCATAATGTGTGCCGTGCAAAAAATGCAACTGCGCGAAATGGTGTATTCGGTCAACTTGGTACCCCTCTTTGTGTTAAACCGCTTTCTCCAACGGATGCATTGCAGTTATTGTCAAGGCCACTTAAGTTTTTAGGTTTCCAGATCGATAGATACCCGCATTTAGAAACGATACTAACAAATACAAATTACTATCCCGGTATTCTTCAGTTCTTCGGTTACACACTTGTAGAGACACTCTCGACTCATTATGGAAAATACTACCGTGCGGTTGATGGAAATCCTCCTTATACTCTCCAAGATGATCAGTTAGGAGCAGTTATGAATTCAGCCGACTTGAATCGGAGTATTAGAGATAAGTTCCGCTGGTCGCTCGAACTTGATTCAAGGTATTTTATGATAGCAAGGTGTATTGCCATTCTTTATTATCTAAGTGAGGATGAATCAAATACTTGGCTTGGATTCTCTATAGAACAAATAAAAGATATTGCACAGGATTACAAAATTATATGCTTGGAATCTGAAAGCGATAATGATTATCATAATCTGTTGGACGAGATGGTTGAGATGGGAATTCTTAGCAAGCCGGATGATACTAAAAAACTATATCGCTTAAGAAGAAGCTCCTTTATTACAATTATAGGCTCAGATTTTGATGCGGTTGATGCGGATATTATTAAAAGTAATGCGGAGGAAGTTAGATGAATAGTAATAGCTGGAGTGAGTTCTGGTGGGCCAATATTACGGGAGCACACTTGGTTATCTCAAAGATTGTTGAAGCTTTAACTGAAAATTGCACCGTGATTATTGATATACCAGTCGATTTACCGTGGCGGCATCAAATGAGGAGTTCGGCTGAAGATGAATTCCGTAAACTAAGTGGAATATCAGATACAATAATCGAAGTCGTTGATGCTACTGATGATGTCCCCGTTGATGTTGCTCCCGGCAGATTCTTGCTAGATCGCTTTGCCCAGAATAAAGAGGTTAGGAATGGTTACCGTGAACGTTCTTAAAGATCAATCCAAGAGTATATAATAGAAAACACTGTCTTGAAAAATCGTATTATATGGGTAAAAGGCATGTTAAATTCACAGGTATCCGATTGGCTTTCTTTTTGTCGGGATTATAACAGCAATAATGAAGAAAACGGTTTGTTTGTTCTTGAAATTCAAGGCGGAGTACATAAGCAAGACAATAATATGCGTTCTATTCGCTTACTTGAATGTATCTCCAATTATGATGTTCAACTTTTCAGTAGTTTTATAGTTGAAGAGAAATCAGCACTCTCAAATGTTTGGAGGCGTTATCTTTCAACTGCAACGGCAATTATTTGTGATATCGATGCCGAGATTGCATCTCATTTATTAGAAATTATCGACCCCAAAAAGCAATCTCCGCTCGATATCATTATGGAAATGGCATCGTGGCAGGAGTATTCCGTAAGAGGTGCGGATGATGAATCAAATCATATTTTTATGCATTGTCGTAATAACAACAAGAAAGAACTTGAACAACGCTTATGGAAAGCTCAAGTTCAAGTGCTATTTCCTCTAATTGAAATGGAACGTATCAAAATAATAGAATCGTATTACCGTGAATTACAAACAACTATTGAGCAAAAGCATATTGAACAATATGGAGAAAAGATAACAAAGCCTATCCAACTCGAATTAGGAACACTATGCTTTTTAATGAATCGATATTCGTGTATTCGCGATAAAGATGCTCGAGAACGAATTTCATTTCTACATAAATGTCGCAATCATCTGGCTCATGCCCACTGTTGCAGTACTTCTGAAGTATGCGAACTTCTTGATTACCGATTTTTATAATTTGCTATTTTAATCACTTAAGGCTGTGTATATAATTGGATTCAACTATTATCCGTTGCCCCTTATAGTTAAACTGCATAGTTTCATTTGAATCTCGCAAATACATAGCCTCGTCTTCAGTCAAGTTACTACTCGTAAAACAAGTTAGAAGGAGGTTAGATATGTCTGAATTTGATTTAAGTGAAGTGCTTAAACTATGTAAAAGTAGTGCGTCCAATGGCGACAAGATTGCAAAAGAGAAATTAGCACATCTCAATAGTTCGTTGTTGGACGCCCAAAATCAGGCGCAACAGGACATTGCGTGGCTGGATAATAGTGAATGCAGTTTACCAGAGATGTCCGAGGCACTAAAAAAACAGCTTTTAGATATCCAGTCTTCTTTTGTTTCGCTTTCTAAGGTTTCTGATTCTGACCTCCGTTATTTGAGGAAGCATCTATCAAAGTTCTCCATCACACTATTTGGTAGAACAATGGCTAGCAAATCAACACTCATGGAGATTCTACGTCATGGAGATGGAGCGTCAATCGGAAAAGGAGCGCAAAGAACCACACGAGATATTCGTACATATGAATGGAACGGACTCACCATAACGGACGTGCCGGGAATCGGTGCTTTTGAAGGTGCAGAAGATGAGGCACTTGCTTTTAATGCAGCTAAATCAGCTGACTTAATAATGTTCCTTATTACTGACGATGCTCCTCAAGCTATAGAAGGCGATTGTTTTAGTAGAATAGTTAAACTTGGAAAACCTGTAATTTGCGTGATGAATGTCAAGGCAGCAGTTAATCCGGAACGTAGCCCTAAAATGATTGAACGAACAATCAAAGGACGTTTTGATATTGAGCGCTTAGACAGCATAAAAAACCAGTTTTTGCAGTATGCAAAGAAAGCTGGTCAAGAATGGTCAAATATCCCTTTTGTATATGTTCATCTTAAAGCTGCATTTATGTCTCAATCAATTTCTGAATCCAATCCTGATTTTTCTGAACGATTATATGAATTAAGCTGTATTGATTCACTGAAACAACTACTTGTTGACTGTGTTCGTGAGAATGGCGTTTTTTACCGCACAAAGACATTTATTGACATCATTGATAATCCGTAACCGCCAACCACACCCATACGTTGATTCGGCACTAAAAAAGCGATAAAATAGTTCCAAAGGGATTTACCCCGAAAGGAGCTGAGAATATGCCAACGATCAGAGAAGTAAAAACCGAGCTTCGTCACAGGGAGTGGGCAGAGCAGATACAGGAATGCCAAAGCAGCGGTATGACCGTAACAGCGTGGTGCAAGGAAAAGGGGATCAGTCAGCACACATACTACTCACGCCTGAATGTGGTGAGAAAAGAACTGCTGAAACGAGCTGGATTGCCTTTGCAGCAGATCGTACCGCTGAGTGTTTCTCAAAGCGTCACCTGTACTACAGCTACCATGAAAACACAATGTATTGCAAGCAGTGCTGAGCCAGAGAAGGCAGAACCAGCTTTCGCACAAAAGGTAATTGTTCGTAAGGACGGGATTGAGGTCGAAATGCCGCCAGATATCAGGAATGTATGTCACAGTAGAGGAAAATGCCAAAATTGGTAATTTCTCGATCGGTTTTGAGGATTTGACAACCAATAGTTTACAGACACCGATAACGCTCACAAGAATTTACGACAGCCGTGACAGAAATGTTTCCGGTGACTTTGGTTATGGCTGGAGTCAGGCAGTAAAGAATATCAGAATCTATACAAATGGTCCGCTTTGCTATGGCTGGGAGATGGAATATGATTGGAGAAAAGGCGTCATATTCAATCCAACAAAGTCTCATATTATTACTGTGGACTGAGGAAATGGAAAAACAGATAAGTTTACTATGACGGCGAAGTCCCGGAATGATGCTAGTCTTGGCTATACAGCAGGCGCTTACTTTACTCCCATGAGTGGAACAACTGCTTCATTATCAGCGGAAGGTGCCCCGGGATATTATCAGTGTTCTAAAGGTTATTTATTTGATGATGAAGAATATACCATTTTCGATCCTCAAAATTGGACATTAACGACAGCAGACGGAACAAATTATGCAATTAATAGTATAATCACAGACAAGAGCGGGCAGACAATGAACTTTGCAATCGGAAAAATCAAAGGTACAAACGAGTCGCTGACAATAACCCGTGATGCTGCAAATAGGAGCACAAGCGTCAAAACACCTTCCGGTTCGAAAGTTTCCTATATGTATGACGAGAATGGTGATCTTGTATCTGTGACAGATATTTCAGGTAATGTTATGACATTCAAATATAACGCTCATTACCTTGAAGAGATAATTGATCCTCGTTGTGTCAGAGTTTCCAAGAACATCTATGATGATGACGGCAGACTAGAGCGTATCTGAAAACTAAAAATAGTTGTATCATTTAGACAAAAGCCAAATGGAAGCAACGTATACGAAAGGAAGGAACGATGAAGCAAACTTATCATAACGAGTAGCAACTCTGCGAAAAGCTTTGATTTTATTAAAAAAACACTCAACCAGATTACGTTCGGCTCTGCGAAAAAATCTCTGTAAATTCAAAAACTGTGATAAAAGTGATATATT
>ERZ773194.4035-NODE-4035-length-12045-cov-3.896414_pt1 | contig 12045 bp, 9 predicted proteins | sample MGYA00511240_ERZ773194 | MGnify/ENA primary metagenome ERZ773194 (study PRJEB29015, sample SAMEA2737774) | human gut metagenome | biome: human gut; feature: human-associated habitat; material: faeces | place: China | collected 2012 ... | reverse complement strand
CAGGACGAGGTATCCGTCATATTCTCCCGCTTCGATATATTCCTTAAAGCGATGGGCCTCAACCTCTTTATGGCGCTGTTTATATGGCTCTGGTCGCTGCTGTTTATCGTGCCGGGCATAATAGCCACCTACCGCTACCGCCTTGCCCCCTACCTCATGGCGGAAAACCCCGGCTTAGGCATACGCGAGGCGGTAAACATGAGCAAGGAGCTTATGGCGGGCCACAAGTGGCGGCTGTTCTGCCTTAACCTGTCCTTCATAGGCTGGGGCATACTCAGCGCCCTGACCTGCGGCATAGGAGACCTTTGGCTCAACCCCTATATCTACGCCGCCAACGCCGCCTTCTACGTTGACCGCACCGGACGCAATATCCCCATGGCAGGGGAACCCAATCCTGACCCGGCGGTATAAGGGGAAGCCAAGCACCATAAAATACTTCAGGAATAAGCCTGTCAAGGCTCAATATCCGGAGGAAAAATGGACATTACCATTCAGATGCGCAGCCTTGAGCTGCTCATCAAAATGCTTAAAAGGGACATGGAGGGCATACCCGCCTACGGCTACACGCGTCAGATGGGGAGCCTTCCCCTTTTGTCCGCAAGGGAATCCCTGCCTCGCTGCACCCCTGAGGAGGCGGGCCTTTCCAGCACGGTAGTGGAGCGGTTCTTCAGGAACCTTTCCGATAATACCGCCGAGCTGGGCATACATTCCGCAATGCTGCTGCGCCACGGCAAGGTCTTCGCCGAGGGGTATTACGCCCCGTATCGGCCTGAAATCCCCCATATGCTGTACTCTGCCAGCAAGAGCGTCACCTCTACCGCCATAGGTATGGCTGTGGACGAGGGGCTCATGGATATAGACGAGCGCCTGGAGGACATATTCCCCGGCTATGCCGGCAAGCCCGCAAACAAGTGGTCGAAAATGCTGACGGTGCGGCACCTCCTCACCATGAGCACAGGGGTCCGCTTCAACGAGGTGGGCAGCGCTCTGGACGAGGACTGGGTAAAGATGTTCATGGAATCCGTACCCAAGTTCGAGCCGGGCACCCAGTTTGAATACAATTCGCTCAATACCTATATGCTCTCAGCCGTACTGAGAAAAAAGACGGGCATGAGCCTTACCGAATTCCTCACCCCCAGGCTGTATGAGCCGCTGGACATACGCAGCCACCACTGGGAGACATGCCCCAAGGGCATGGAAAAGGGAGGCTGGGGGCTGAACCTCTGCATAGAAGACCTTGCCAAGATAGCCCAGCTGTATTTAAACAAGGGGGTATGGAATGGACGGCGGCTCCTCTCCGAAGAGTGGATAGACGCCGCTACCTCGCCCCAGATACCCACTCCAAACGGCGAAATGAGGCACGGCTACGGCTACCAGATATGGATGAGCGGCGGCGGGGCTTACCAGTTCAACGGCGCTTTCGGTCAGTATGCGGTAATATTCCCACAGTACGATGCTGTGGCTGTAATATACTCCGGCAGCACACAGCTCTTCGCCAAGACGTCCCTAATGCAGCTGCTTGATTCCTGCTTCTGGGCCTGCTCCGACAGGGAGCTCGCACCTTACCCTCCAGGCTATGACAGCCTGAAGGCGTATCTCGCCAAGCTGGTGTTTTCTCCCGAGCCTGAAAGGAAGGGGCTCGGGACGGACAAAATCGCCTTCAATAAGATACGCAGCTTGCTTGACGGCAGGGAGTTCCGCCTTTTCGACAATTACGGCTCCCTTTTCCCGCAGCCGCTGCAAAACGTTCACGGCTGCTACAGCAAGGGTGCGGACATAATACGCTTCAGCTCAACGGAAAAGGGCCTGGCGGTCACATTTTACGAGCAGTGCGAACGCAATACGGTATACATAGATATGGACGGAGGTTTTACGGATTCCGTCTTTATAATGAAGGAGGAGCAGCATCTGGTCTCCACCCGGGGAATATGGTCCGCAGGTGAAAACGAAGCCTGCATTACGCTGTTCACCAGCTTCCTCGAAACTCCGGATACCCGTATAATTGAGCTTCGCATACTCAACGAAAGCATAGAGGCGGTGTTCGACGAGACGCCCACAGCCGAAGGAGCCACCAAAATGCTCCTGGAGCTGGTTGGCCTTGTGGACGACAACTCCATGAAGCGGCTGCTTCCCGCCATGAAGCATGTTCCGGGCATGAGCGAAAGCACCATAACCGATATAGTCAAAAAATACGCAGCGCCCCGCTCCTTCGGGCGGGAGATACACCTGCATTAATGCATATTTCCAATATGTAAAACTAAGCATACGGAGGTGAACATTTCAAATGAAAAAACAGCCTGTACTCGTATTGCTTGCCGCTGGCATGGGCAGCCGCTACGGCGGGCTAAAGCAGATCGACCCCATCGATGCCGCGGGTAACCTGATAATCGACTTTTCAATCTACGACGCAATACGCGCCGGCTTCCACGACCTTGTGTTCATAATCAAGCATGAGATTGAGCAGGACTTCATGGATGCCATCGGCAGCAGAATATCCCGGCGCGCCAACGTCAAGTGCGCGTTTCAGGAGATGAATAAGCTGCCCCATGGCCTGAAGGCTCCAGAGGGCCGCACAAAGCCCCTCGGCACCACCCATGCCCTGCTCTGTGCAAGAGACGAGATCGGCGGCAGACCCTTCGCCGTCATTAATTCCGACGACTACTATGGCCCTGCCGCTTATAAACAGCTTTACGAATTCCTCGCCGGAGACACGCCCTCAGACGAGCAGCTGATGATAGGCTATAAGCTGGAAAATACCCTCACCGAAAACGGCAGCGTAGCCCGGGGCATATGCGAGGTGGACGATGAAGGCTTCCTCACCCACATAGTGGAGCGGCGCAGGATATTCAAGCGGGAGCACGGCGGCGCTTTTACAGAGGACGACGGCAAAACCTTCATCGAGCTTCCGGAGGGCACCCCCGTCTCCATGAACTGCTGGGGCTTCAAGCCGGATATCCTTCCCATGCTGGAGGATGTATTCAAAGCCAATTTCGAAGCGGGCATAAAGGAGAACCCCGCCAAATATGAGGATCTGCTGCCCAACGCTGTGCAGGCCCTTATGTCTGAGGGCAGGGTGCGGGTAAAGGTCGAGGAAAGCCCCGACCGATGGTTCGGCGTGACATACAAGGAGGATAAGTCCGCGGTTATGGAGAGCATAGCGAAGATCAAGGCTCAGGGCGTATACTCCGAAAAGCTCTGGGACTAATTCATCAAAGGAGAAACAGTTTATCAATGTGTGGAATAGTAGGCTATATAGGCCCCAAGCAGGCCGCGCCCCTCATACTGGAGGCCCTCAAAAAGCTTGAATACCGCGGCTATGACTCCTCAGGCATAGCCATTGCAGACGGCAATAAGCTTAGCGTCGTGAAGGCCAAGGGCAGGCTGAGCGTGCTGGAGGAAATGACGGACGGCGGCAGGTCCCTGCCCGGCTGCCTCGGCATAGGCCATACCCGCTGGGCCACCCACGGGGAGCCCAACGACGTAAACGCCCACCCCCATCTCAGCCAGCACGGCGATGTGGCTCTGGTTCATAACGGCATAGTGGAAAACTACATAGAGCTCCGTGATTTTCTTACCGAGCAGGGCTATTCCTTCATGTCCGAGACTGATACGGAGATAGCCGCAAACCTTGTGGAGCACCTTTACAGGAGCAACCGCGAGGACGGCCCCGAGGCCGCCATACGGGAGGCCCTTAGCCTCATCTCCGGCGCGTTCGCCCTGGGCATAATCTTTGCCGATCACCCGGATACCCTTTACGCCGTGCGCAAGGACAGCCCGCTTATAGTCGGCGTGGGCAAGGGGGAAAACTTCATCGCCTCAGACGTGCCCGCAATACTCAAGCACACCCGCCAGGTGATACGCCTTGACGAATATGACATGGCTGTGCTTACTGCAGGCAGCGTCAAGATATACAACCGCTACGGCGAGGAGCTGCACAAAAACATAGAGCATATCCAATGGGACGCTGACGCCGCCGAAAAGGGCGGATATCCCCACTTCATGCTCAAGGAGATAATGGAGCAGCCCGACGTGATACGCAACACCGTCCGCCCCCGTATAAAGGAGGGCGCCATAGACCTCGGCCTTTCCCATATATCGGCGGAGGACATACGGGCCTGCGACAGGATATTCATAGTGGCCTGCGGCTCCGCAAGCTACGTAGGCCAGGTGGCGAAGCACTACATCGAGCGTTACACCCGCATACCCGTCACGGTGGAGCTGGCATCGGAGTTCCGCTATTCCAATCCCATAGTGACTGACAGGACCATAGCCATAGTCATAAGCCAGTCCGGCGAGACCATAGATACCCTCTTTGCCCTGCGCGAGGCAAAGTCCCGGGGCGCCCATGTGCTGTCCATAGTAAACGTAGTGGGCAGCACCATCGCCAACGAGAGCGAGGATGTCATATATACCTGGGCCGGCCCCGAGATAGCCGTGGCCACCACCAAGGCTTACAGCGCACAGCTTTCCGTATGCTATCTGCTTGCCCTGTACATGGGACATTGCCGCCATATGGTAAGCGACGGCGAGCTTAAAAGCTGTCTGAACGCCATTGAGGAGCTGCCCGGCCTTATGCGCGGCCTTCTCGAAAAGTCGGACCATATCAAGTACCTTGCGTCGCTCCATTTCAGCTGCCGCAACATATACTTCATAGGCCGCAACATAGACCACGCCCTGGCGCTGGAGGGCTCCCTCAAGCTCAAGGAAATATCCTACATATTCTCCGAGGCGTATCCTGCGGGCGAGCTGAAGCACGGCACTATCTCCCTGATAGAGCCCGGCTCCCTGGTAGTAGCCCTCTGCACCTACAGCCCCCTGACCGAAAAGATGATAAGCAACATGCGCGAGGTAAAGGCCCGGGGCGCAGTAGTGCTGGCGCTTGCCACTGAGGGCACTCCCGGCGTAGAGGAAACCGCCGATCAGGTCATGTGGATACCCAAGACCGATCCCTTTGTTCTGCCCTCGCTGGCCATACTGCCCCTACAGCTCTTCGCCTATTACGTGGCTCTGCTCAAGGGCTGCGATATCGACAAGCCGAGGAACCTTGCTAAATCGGTAACGGTGGAATAAATACGGATATCAAAAAAAGTGGCTGAACGCCACTTTTTTTATGTCCGTTATCAGAATATCCTCCACGCGCAGATGAAGTTGCGCCTGGACCAGTCGCCCATGCAGCTGCGGTGTATGACTCTGCTGTTGCCGCTGGAGGCGTCTATCATCGTCCCGTCGCCCATGGCTATTCCCACGTGGCCGCGGAATACGATTATGTCGCCCCTTTGCAGGCTGGAAAGTGAGCTGACTTTTGTGTAGCCCGATACGCTGCGCCAGCCGGAGGAGGTGAGGTACTTCTGGTTCACGCCCGCCTGCCTCAGACACCAGTATACAAAGCCCGAGCAGTCGAACTTATCCGGCCCCTTGCCGCCCTTTGAGTACCGGCAGCCTATCTTGCTCTGGGCCGCGGAAATGAACCTGTCAACGCTGCCCATAGTGCCGGTAAGCGCGCCGGTGCCGCCTCCGGACGAGCTGCCTGATGAAGACGAGCCGCCCGACGAGGGCTTATAGTTGCTGGGCGCCTTCTTGGCCTTGCTGGAGAACAGCGCGGCCATTGTGCCCTTGCCCACCTTGCCGTCGGAGCTGAGCTTGTTGCGCTTCTGGAAGGCCGCGACTGCGGATTCCGTAGAGGTGCCGAAGTAGCCCGTGGCGCTGCTCTTGAGGTAACCAAGCTCCTTTAGCCGCTTCTGAATTTTTGTTACGTTGCTGCTGGTCTCGCCTAATGATATCACGCTGGCCTTGGCGTTCCTGCTCATGAGCAGCTCCTTAGTGGAGGGGCCTATGTAGCCGTCCACCGTAAGGCCGTTCTGCCGCTGGAAGCTCTTGACCGCGTTCACCGTATCCCTCCCAAAGGTACCGTCCGGCGTGCTGGAAAGGTATCCCAGCTTGTTGAGCCGCTTCTGATAGCGAAGCACATCGTCGCTCTTTTCGCCGTACTTCAGGCTCTTTGGCACCGCGTCCTCGCTGTAGAGCATTTCGCGGGTCTGGGTCCCCACCTTGCCGTCAACGCTGAGGCGGTTGTTCTTCTGGAACTCTATCACCGCCTTCTCGGTCTCCTCGCCGAAATAGCCTGTGACCTTATCCAAATAATCCAGCTCCCGCAGTCTCGACTGTATATCCTCAACATCGGAGCCGCTTATGCCCAGATCCGCCATGTATGTGAGCGCCTCGTCGGAGAACAGCTTCTCGTAGGTCGCCCTGTCCACCACGCCCGTCACCGTAACGCCGTGCTGGCGCTGGAATATTTCCACCGCCTCCTTCGTGTTGGGGCCGTAGTAGTTGGTGGGCTCGTCGTTGTCCATATAGCCGAGGTCCATAAGCCTCTGCTGTATCTCGGCTATGTTCTCGTCCTCAAAGCCCTGCTGGAAATACAGCGGCTTGGGGGTCGGCCCCGCCGCAAGCTCCTTTGCCTCCCTGTCCGCCTGAACATTCTCATAGTCGCCTGTAAGGTCTACTATGCCGGCGGAGGAGGTTATTACGCCTTGCATACTCTGCTGAGGCCGGTTGGCGGATATTACGGATATGCCCGCTATGAGCAGCACGAGGCAGCCCAAAAATGCGCACAGCGACGTTATGGTGCGCTTATCCCGGCGCTTTACGCCCAGCGCGAGCCGCCCTATGGCCCCGCCTATGCCGCCGCGCCTGCCGAAGCGCCGCAGGGAAAGCCCCAGCCGCCTGAATGCGTTTTGCAGTATGGTCTTTATGTTTGATAAGCCTCGGCTTTTTTTCATCTGCCAGCGTCTCCCGGATATCCAAAATATAAAATACTGTCTGAAATATTATAGCACAAATATTATAACGCAAAATCAAACAAATCGTAAACCCGCAAGGGATCGTGTCCTTCTGCATTTTCAGGGCAATTTTGGATTTTGCGTCTATCAAATTATTTTGCTTGGGGTTATAATGATAAAAAAGCATAATTGGGGGAAGAATTCACAGCATGATAATCGTCGGCATATGCGGCGCCAGCGGCAGCGGCAAGAGCACCCTTGCGAAGGAAATAGAGGACTCCCTTACCTGCACCTCGGCAATAATCGGCCTGGACTGCTATTACAGGGACCATTCCGACCTGCCCTTTGAGGAGCGGGTACATATAAACTACGACGAGCCGGATATATTTGACTTTGACCAGCTTTATGCCGACATACAGCGTCTGCAAGGCGGTCTTCCCATAACCAGAAAGGGCTACGACTATGCCAGGCATATGCGGGCGGACAGCGACGAGCTGATACAGCCCATGGACGTGCTCATACTCGAGGGCATACACATGTTCCGCGATAAGCGCATAACCGACCTCATGAGCCTGAAGGTCTACATGCACGTGGATATAGACGTCTGCCTGCTCCGCCGCATAAAGCGGGATATACGGGTTCGCGGACGCTCCATAGAAAACATAGCCGAGCAGTACATGGCGACCGTAAAGCCCATGTACGAGGAATACATAAGCAAATACATTCGGGAGGCCGACTTTGCCGTAATGCGGGGCGGCAGGAACCGCATGGCGATAGACGCCATTTCCGCCTACATCTCCGCCAAGCTGCTCGCGGAAAAATTCGACCGCGAGGCGAAGCAGGAGGCTCTCAAAAATTCAGCTTCGGAGGGTTCCATTGAAGGATAAGCAGGATATGGAGGGACTTTGGAAGTCCTCGAGAAGATACATTTTTATAGTGGCCTTCGGCGTCATATTATATGAGATAATCGAAAACCTGACCGCCGTAAAAAGCTCAGTCGGGGGCTTTTTCGACGCCATCAGCCCCATATTCATAGCTATGGCCATAAGCTTCATAGCCAATATGCCCATGTGCTTTCTGGAAAACAGGCTGTTTTCAAAATGGCGCGCCTCAAAGCTCAAGCGGGTAATATGCGTGGTGATGGCGATGCTGTTGGTGCTTTCCATAATCACGGTGCTGATAGTGATAGTAGGTCCCAAGCTGGTCGACAGCATAAAATCCCTGGCGGAAAACTACGATTCCTACTCCAAGAGCCTGATTAAATGGGGCACCGACGTATGGGAAAGGCTGAACCTCAACGATGACATAGCCGTAAAGGTTCGCCAGGTGTCCGAGGACATATTGGACAAGCTGGACGGCTTCATAAGCGGTCTCGCCTCCGGCCTGCTGCGCTTTACCGTAAGCACCGTGGGCGTGGTCGTGGATATGCTCTTTGCGCTGATAATCAGCATATACGCCCTCGCGAACAAGGAAAACCTGCTGTGCCAGTGCCGCAAGTTCATAAAGGCCGTGTTCAACGAGCAGCATGCCGCAAAGATATTGGACGTATGCGCCCGCACCAACAAATCGCTGCACAACTATGTATACGGTATGCTCATAGAGTGCTTCATACTCGGCATGATGTGCTTTATGGGGATGCAGATACTGGGCTTCCCCTTTGCAGTGCTGATAAGCGTTATAATAGGTGTTTCCCAGATGGTACCCATAGTCGGCCCCTGGGTATCAGGCGCAATAGGCCTCTCCATAATATTCGTTGTGGACCCTCCCCGCGCCCTGTGGTTCATAGTGTTCGTGCTGGCCATACAGCAAATAGAGGGCAACCTCATATATCCCAAGGTGGTTGGAAACGCAGTGGGCATATCCGGATTGTGGGTGATGATAGCGGTGCTGTTCGGTGCCCGTCTCTTCGGACTAATGGGCGCCATACTCTGCGTGCCCATAATGGCTGTGCTGTATACCCTTATTGGGGAATGGGTGAATAATCGGCTGGAGGAAAAGCGCGCCATTGCCCAGCGAGACGAGAAATGACGGAAATAAAAAAGCGGCCCTGGAGCCGTTTTTTTATTTATCTATATCACTGAGCTTTCTTAAGCTGCTGAACTTCGGAGTTGAGGTTTTTAACGACTATCTTGAGCAGTTCCACATCGCTTTGCAGCTCGTCTACTTTGCTCTTTGGGGCAAGCGTTTCAGAGAGCATGGCGTGACCCTCGGCTAAAACCTTGAGCTTAGGAATTATCTCGTTTTCGATGCGCAGGTTTGTCTTGATCGCCTCTGTCTTAAGGTTGCTCACATCTGCCTTAAGTTCACCGATGTCGGCCTTCATGCCGTTCATGTCGGCCTTCATGCCGTTCATGTCGGTCTGTATACTTGCCAGCATTTCAAGTATCTTTTCTTCGTTAGTCATTCGCCTCACCCTCCTTTGCCCTATATTATATCCTACGCCTGTCCCTATAACAAGATATGAAATCTGCTTATATCTCTATGATTTTGGCCTGACGGTCTGTCAATGGCAGCAGGGAAAGGTACACTGCCTAACGTCCAAGGACAGTGCTTCCCTTGCGGTACGGAAATCCGCATAATACCTCGCTGCATGAAAAAGGCGCGAACCCGCGCCTTGTTGTCTGCCTACTTTCAGTCCCTGCACTTATAGCTTCCGCACAGGCTCTCATCTGCGGGGTTGCCGGTATGGCAGCCGCACATAGGCTCAACCTCGATGCGTTCCAGCCCGCAGTCGCATCCGCTCATGTTGTATGCGCAGCTTGTGACCTTGCAGCCGATGGTCTGGCTCTTTGCCTTTGACATTCTTAAGTACCTCCTGTTTCGTAGTCAGCCTTAGTTTGCCGCCTGTATGGAGGCGCTATTCAGGTAGAATATGACAGGGCGTTTTCAGCTCTTTGCCTCGAACCTGTTGCCGCACTTGGAGCAGGTAACTCTTATCCTGCCCTTGCCCTTGGGTACCCGGAGCTTCTGCATACACTGGGGGCAGGTGAGGTATTTGTATTTTTTCTTTTCCTTCTGTACGTTTACAAAGTTCTGCCGGCGAATGCGCAGCGTCTGCCACCAGTTGCGCACGCTGCGCTCCATGTTCATATACCGGGCCAGCTCCTGCTGCCGGGCGTAAAAGTTTCGGCTAAGCATACGGAAAAGCGCAAAGGCGATAAGCGCCAGCGTTATGCCGCGCAGCGCGTAGTACACCCCTGCCGGCGCCCTGCCGAAAAACCAGGATATCACGGATACTATAAGGCTCGCGATTATCAGCGCCCTGCTGAGCTGATCCACGCCGTATCTTCCCTGAAACCACCTGTTGAACATATTATGCCCGCTCCTCTTGTCCTTTTATAAGTATCGCCGCGCCGTATGGGGGCAGCTCCCTTTCTATACAGCCGTTTTCCAGCTCGGCCCTGATATTGCCGCAAAAATCCTTATCCGCAAAGCAGGCCGTTACCGGCTCGCAGCTCCTGTTTACCATGCATATGACCTCCGGCCGGTACAGCGCGAATACATCGCCGCGCCCCGCGAAGGCGCAGCCGCCTTTGGCGCGTTTATGCAGCTCTCCCAGCTTTTGGAAATATGCGATGAGCTCTGTATCCTCTTGACCCCATGGGTATGTGCCCCGGTTGAAGGGGTCCGCCATGCCTGTAAGCCCCGCCTCGTCGCCGTAGTAGAGGCAGGGGGCGCCGGGCATCATATACTGTACCGCGGCCGCCGCCATGAAGCGCTTTCTGCCCGCCTTCAGCTGCTCTATAGTGGGGGAATACGCCGCCTGCTGCTCTCTCGTAAGGGAATCCCTGTCAGGTGCCCCCGCAAGCGCGGTTATGGCCCTGACGACATCGTGGCTGCCCATGAGATTGAGAAGGCTTTCGTAAAACTGCGGCGGGTAGTTCTCCATAAGCCGGAGCAGGCCCCTTGCCAGCCCTTCGCCGTCGATCCTTCCGAGGAAGAAATCCATAAGCAGCCTGCGGAATGGGTAATCCATCACGCTGTCCAGCTCGTGGCCGTCCACATATTTACGCCGGCCGCCCATACTGTGCTTATTGGTGGCCTCCTCCCACACCTCGCCTAAGAGCACCCCATCGGGATCTATGCTCTTGAGCCTTTTGCGCAGGAATTCTATAAATCCGTCCGGCAGCTCGTCCGCCACGTCCAGCCGCCATGAGGTTATTCCCATTTTGGCATATTTTTCCATTACGCCGCCTATGAATTCCATGTATGAAGGGGTAAGCTCCTTCACCTCGGGCAGCGTCTCAAAGCCCCACCAGCAGCGGTATTTGTCAGGATACTCGGTAAAGTCGTACCAGTCCCGGCAGGGGGAATGGGGATTGCTCTGAGCCTCCTTGAAATAAACGCTTTCGCTGCCGGTATGTGAGAACACACCGTCCAGCATGAGCCGTATGCCGTATTCCTTAGCGGCCGCCGCAAGCTCGGCTAACGCCCTGTCTCCCCCAAGCATGGGATCAACAGTCATGTAGTCCGCCGTGTTGTAGCGGTGGTTGGTGGAGGAAAGAAATATGGGGTTGAGGTATATGCACCCCACGCCCAGTGATTTCAAATAGGGCAGCTTTTCCTTTACGCCGTACAGGTTGCCGCCGAAAAAATCCTCCGGCACATAGTACCTTTGCCCGTTTACCGGCAGGTAGTCCGGGCTGTCGCTCCAGTTCCCATGGAGCCTCGGCGCGCCGAAGAGCCGCGTATGCTCCTCTATACCGAGTATTTCACCTGGCCTTCTAAACCTGTCCGGAAATATCTGGTAAACGATAGTATTTTTAAACCAGTCCGGCGTTTCATAGGGGTCGTAGACCGTCAGCTGGTAGGAATCCGGCTGCTCTGTGTATATACTTCCCTCGCCCTCTGTACCGCTGTAATACCGCCTGCCTTCCGGGCCGTCAATCAGAAAATAGTACCATACGATACCGCTGTGGGCCGGGGTATAGGTAAAGCTTACGCCGCCCTCTTCCCGGGCGCCTGAAATCAGCTCCTCCCGGCCGTCTACCCAGAGCCTGAGTGTTATTTTACTGTCGTCCCTGTCGGTTTCCATAAAGAAGCGCACCGAGCGGCCCGCTTCCACCGCGCCAAAGGGGGCTTTGTATTTCTCGTATCGCTGGTCGAATTTCATCATAATTAAAATTTTAGCATAAAATATTTCGTTAGTACCGCACTTCGCAACATTGTCACATTTTTTTGCCCTGTATGCACCATATGCCGCCCCACGAAATATTTTCTCGCAAAAAGGCCCCTTTTAAGGGGCCAGAGTGAGCTGTCTTGA
>ERZ773194.4033-NODE-4033-length-12049-cov-4.886193_pt1 | contig 12049 bp, 12 predicted proteins | sample MGYA00511240_ERZ773194 | MGnify/ENA primary metagenome ERZ773194 (study PRJEB29015, sample SAMEA2737774) | human gut metagenome | biome: human gut; feature: human-associated habitat; material: faeces | place: China | collected 2012 ... | reverse complement strand
TCTCCCCTGAAACCATTTCCCCCGATCAACCTGCTTTTCTCCTGGGCGCTCACTACGACAGTGCCTTTCGCAGTCCCGGGGCGAGTGATGATGGTGTTTCTGTTGTTGTGATTCTGGAGACAATCCGGTGTCTTGTCAATCAAAAGGCAAGCCACTACCGAAATCGGCTGGTCGCTGTGCTGAACGGAGCCGAGGAGAGCTACCTGATAGGCTCTCACGCCTTCGTCAAACACCATCCATGGGCGACCCATGTTGTGGGGTTCATCAACATGGAGGCAATGGGGAGCGGAGGAGCGGAGATCCTCTTTCAAGCGACTCCGGGAAAAGACTGGGTTCTGCGAGAGTACGCAGCGTTGGTGCTGTTCCTTGCATTCTCACTAGACACGCCCCTCATCCCTATGGAACGGTGATTGGGCAGGACATCTTCGACCGCAATCTTGTTCCCGCTGACACAGACTACCGCATCTATCGGGACTATCTGAACGTTTCCGGTCTGGACTTTGCCTTTATTCGCAATGGATTCACCTACCACACACCCGACGACGATATCCAACACGTCGAGTCCGGTCAAATCCAGCACATGGGAGACAACATCCTTGCAGTGACAGAGAGCATCCTGCAGAAGGATCTGAGTGACGTAGTCGACAGGGTGGTGTCTACTTCGATTTCTTTGGTCTCAGGATGGTGGTTGTCTCAAAATCGACTCTGTTCATCACATGGAACACAATTCTCGCTGGCGCCATCACACTTGTCATCTACAAGAACCTGGGCGTAATTCGGGGACTTCTCCGACTCCTCACGCTCCTCCTCCTATGTCTCTTCTCCGCCGCCTTTCTTCCTCTCCTAGTCACCATAACGCGAAGCGCTCTCTTCTGGTACTCCATTTTCCCTCTTGTCCTTGTTCTCTACGCTCTTCCTGTCTGTTTCACTGCCTTCCTCATCACTCCCTTTCTTGACATGCTCTTCCATCCTCGAGCACCTCCGTCGCTGCTTCTGCGTCAACACCTTCTTGCATCTTGTTTCCTCTCCATTCTCTGCGGCGCCGTGATGGCTTTCTATCGCATCGGGTCAAGCTTCCTCCCCCTCTGCGTAGCACTCTCCTCCGGAACCACGCTCTTCTTCCTCTCAATGGCCGCGTCGATTGGTTGGAAGATGGAGGAATCGGGTCTGGGAATCCTCCTCCTCCTAACGATCAACTGTCTTCTTCCCTTCGCAGTCTTCGGATACATCATTGTTCCCCTGGATGCGGTGGCGGGACCACTCGTTGGCAAGATGTCGAACGCTCCGCCACTCTTCATCGAACTCGCTTGTGGATTGTTGGCGTACCTGCACTGTCTCCCCGCCCTGCTCTCTCTTTCCCCTTTCTTCAGTCTTCTTTCACGAAGGGAACGACGGCCCCTTCTTTCCCTCATCGTCCATCTTGTCCGTCTCCTCGGAATTGCTCTTCTTCTGACCGCTGGACTCGTTTCGCTCTGCCGCATCGTTCCGGGAATGAAAAGCAAGGCTGCGAGGCTTGTGTTCAATCCCCGGGCTCCTCGAAAAGTCATTCTCATGGAACACGCACAAGAGAATGCCACGTTTCTCTGCGTGTCCGCAACCGATCCCTTTGGGATGGAAGATTTGGAAACATGGCTCCAAACCGTACAGCCAGGAGAAGCGGTTAAGCCACTCCAATCGAATAACTGGACCGCCATTCTCCCCATCAGCACCATCCTCACCGGACTGAGTGTTCCCACCGCGTTCCCAAATCGCCACTACTCCACCGTTTCCGCACAGTTCCTCTCCTGTGAATCCACCGAATCGTGTGTATCTTGCATGAATCCAACGTAGATGTGATGAAAAACTGTACCTGACGATCAACACAACCATCCCAGCATCCACTGTCATCACCTTTTTCAATACCACTCTAGTAGTTTCTCTTATCTCTTTGGACGCAGGTGAAAGCCTACAGTGAAAACAACGCATCCATTCCGGTAAAGGAGGATTCTCCAGGAACTACCATTCTTCGTCAGAGTGGAGGACTGGGCTCAGAAAGCACAGCTTACCGTTTCCACCTTCGCCAATCGAGAGACACGGCGATTCAAATCGCCGTTGCCTACTCCGAAAACATGCTTCACAACTACAGGAAAGAGGGAATCCAGCACACATTCCCTCCTTCCTCCAGCTACCACATCTACTCCTTTTACGGAGAGACGCACCAAATAAGACGATACTCTGTTTGTGTCACATATGCTCTCACTTTCCACAGAAGCCAAACCCAATTGTAGCTTTCAGAGTATTCGAACCAAAGATATTAAGTGCTCATAGTCGATGCAGTGCACTATCTGTTTTCGGAATATCGACGTTTATGCCGTGCTCCCCTGTAATCACAACATCTGCTGCTCAGAGTGCATTTTCAAAGAGATCGCGTTATTTGGAAATCGAAAGTGTCCTTACTGTAAGGTAGAAATGGGAAATGGGAGTGAGACTAAAGGCAATCGTCAAGACCCCGATATTCACTGTAATTCCGAAGAAAAAGTATTCGGAGCTGCAAGGCGAATACCGATTCAAGCACAACAAGGAGTATGATATTGATTTCGACAACGAGATCGTGGAGAAGTGGCATCTAGACCTGCTGATTATGCGCTGTACCGTCTGCGACCCCTACGTTCCGTACAGCAAGATCAACGAAAAGAGCTACGCGCGCCATGAGATTGAGGACTACGGGACGGTGGGCTCCTTGCAAGACCACTTGCGCGCGGAGCACGGAAAGATGATCTGTTCCCTCTGTGCCAACAAGGGTCGTCTTTTCCCGTACGAGCTGAAACTGTACGCTCGCCAGGTCGGTTCGTTCTCGGGTGATCATTCAGGTGATTCAGGCACATATGAGCGGTGTTCTCAAGGACCCCTCACAGCCCATCCATGTGGTAGGTGTGGGTCTGGGATGCACTTATACCGTTGATTTATTAAATCCTCAGATTTTTGGCAAAAACGATTTGTACATTGATTATTGCCTTTTTCTCAATCCCTTTTACGTATTCCTGTTTGTTATTATTTTTGTTGAATCCCATTTGACCTCGGATTGTTTTTGACGCCCACTCCAGACCTATTTGAAGACCCCCCCCATGGCAGGCTTGAAGGCTTCTATCCTCACTTCCTTTGGGTGGTTGCTAGAGACTGCTGTGTCTACATGAAAACCACTGCTCATTTGCCATGATAACCCTTGGCTATAGAGAAAGAGGCAGTCAAACTTAGCAGAATGTGAGGTTTAACCGCGGAATTAGTAACCGAAATCTGCCTTATTTCGTTGCCCAAAGAAGTACCGTTTCTGTAGAAACAAACAACACGGTTATTTTCACTAATTCCCAATACGGTAGTACCACGGTTATTTTACACCAAGAGTGTATCTCTTAGCTTACCAACAACCTATTGTGTTATCATCTGCTGTAACACTATTCCGATGATCCTTATTCACAAAGGATTCACCGTTGTTACAGCAGATGATAACACACTAGGATCACTCTTCATCATTTCTATTGATTATAACACAATTCAATTGCTTACCTAAATAACTTCAGCGTTTCACCATCCCTTTAATCACCCTATATATTAGGACTTAGCAACATCCAATAATGTACAGTAATGAGAGATATAGCTATAAATAATCCACTTACATACCTGTTCTTCAATTGAGGTTGTCACTCATGATAGGCCTATATGCGATTAGTATACGAGAATTAGATTATAATAGAAGATATGACAAAACAAACTTACTTACCAGAAAACTCTATGCTTTAGTAACATCAACTACCCTCACTCACGTACCTTACTTACCTATTTCACATACAAGAGTTTCGATACTAAAATACAGAACATGCGACATCACACCTCCCTACATCACCTGTACCAAATGTGTTGAAAGCAATATCTAAAACACATTTTGCCATGTCATTTCTCCTACCCTTCATTCCTATTATGACAACGTATTCCTAACACATCCAAACACAAACTAGTTATCAAGGCAAACTACCCTACCTCACTAGTATCCATTTTCAACTCCGTCGTAACAACGGAAGAAATAATTGTGAAGAAGATTCAAAGGTGGAAACATGACAACGGCAGAATATCGAGATGAGAATTGTACAGCAATAATAAGTACTTTGTAACGTCATCATGTATTGGAGGTAGTTGCTCTTAAGGTGTTTCAAATACTAACTACATCAAAAGAACCATATTTGTTTGCTATCCACCCAAGCTGTGGTTTCACTATTTTCCAGCATCATGGATAATGAAGTCTACCTTGCTATGATAAAGGAAACACTGCGTAAGAGGAGTGAAATAGACGAAATTCTACACTCTCAGTTGGAGGAGGCTAAGAACCTTAAGAAGCCACTTTCAGGAGATAACATCAGTAGTATCTTATTATCCTGGTCAATTATAGAGCTTCTTACCGGTCTTTATATGACTACTTCCAATCCGGCCTGCATCGATACCTGTCTTACGGGAATTGGAACGTCGTTGTATCTTCCAGATACAAAGATAAGAGGAAAGGAGATTATCGATACTATTGCTTCCATGATTAGTACTAAGAATATGGTTTCCTTTTGACAATGACATATAGATTCGTACTGCTACGAACTTACTGGTAAGAAATACCGACATTCTTCCTTCTCGAATAGAACTATACCGAGCGTATGATTGGTCATATTATGTTATTCGCAGTTATATAGGAAGTTTTTACCTTTCTTACAGGGTGATGGATGCAACTCCATGTCTCCTGCTGATTATGATAAATTAATTACTATTGTTAATATCGTAAGTAAAAGACAAACTATCCCACGTGGTCTTACCTGTGTTTTCAGTAACCTTCTTGTTGAGCTAGCCAAAGAGCTGGATACATACAAAGTGAAGGGAATGCGATCCGCGTACTTTACGAGTTTGCTCAGGGATCTGAACAAGAAAAGAGTGATGATATTGCTTGCTTTTCCTCTCTAGATGATAGCATGTGAAATGGAAGAGCATATCCGAACACCTGTGGAAGCTCCTGTTTATCGTGAGAACAGGGAACCCTCACCTCCCCCACGTGATACGGATAATAGCGGTGAGTTCGCTCCAGATGGTGATCAAATTATGGAACCAATTCCTCCAACAGAGGTCAGAAGGTCTACAAGAATACAGAATAGAAGGAATGCTCATTAAGTTAACACTGTTTGCTTCGAATACGATCTGCAATTGTACCTTCTTTTTCTCTTCTTTCCCACAATGGAGAACGTTCCATCCGAATGGTCTGACGTATGCAAATTGATGTGAAGACAAGGAACACGGGGTCGATTGTCCTATTCTCAATCACTTCCACTTTATTGAAATGGAGTCTCTGTAAGGATACGAGAGCAAGAGGTGATGAGTTTAGTCCTGACCAGTCCTCCACAACATATCCATAATGAACAGTTGGTAGGAAAGAGGAACCTGACAAAATGGATATCTCCAAGCACACTGCCAACGGATAATCGAAGCCGTATACTTTGCTGGTTACATATCCGACTACCATGTACACATGAATCAGATCATCAAAACCCTTCGTATACGCCAGCGAGTGAGAATTGTCAATCAACCACTGCCTGCCCAATGCAACATTGATATCCGCAGCATGAAGTGCCATAGTTCGGAATCTCACACTCGACCACCACTGATAGGTTTCAGAAACAGGTAGGTTGGGGTACTTGGGCGTATACTGGTAGACTCTAAGCCTCAGTTTATCCAAATATGTCACTCTCCCATATGAATTATCTTCCCAGAAAGCCATATCATCACTGAGATTATTGTTGAACGCCTCCTTCATATTCCCAAGTCTCCTCGATAGCGAAGCAATAACAGCTTCTTGAAGATTGGAGCCGAATGAATCAACAATCGGAGCTTCCTTGTTCATGAGCATAAACATCTCAATAATCTCTTGGACTTGCATACGTTTAGCAACCGATAACTCTTCATTGGGGCATGGCTGCGATGCTCCTTTAACAAGTCGAAGAGAGGATTCGTTTTGGAAGCAGTCACAGGCCTTCATATCACCGTAGAAAGCTAGAGTATTCCAGTAGTATTGGGCATTCATGATCGAAACACATCCAAAAGTTGGAGGTGCCATACTCACCAGCAAACCAGAAAATAGATTCAAGATACTCTGCACTTCAGCCGCCTTATCCAGGTGGGATGTACAATTGTACAAGTAGCCCATACAATCAAAACACATTTTTGCACAAAACACAAATGGATCGGTCATTGAATCTTGGTATATCAGCGCGAAAAAACCGAGAGAGAATAGAATACACTTTTCATCATTCAATGCCATGTAATATGATGGAATGACAATTGTGTCCTTTATCCATTGTGGTAACATTCCCTTTTGACGAAGAGCGCGCATACGTTGAATAGCACGGGCATTTATCAACGGTGAAGGAGAATAGAAACTGAAATCATGGGTCTCCTCCTGGGGGTACAACAGCTCCTTCATATACAGAGTAAACACTTCAGGCATGCCTGAAGCCCTTAAGCTCTTTGTTGTCGCTCCTGACAAATACTCCAATATCTTCTTGGTGAAGTTGGGTATATGGTGCATAGGGTCGAGAAGTGTACGTCCATATCGTTTTAGAAAACTGTTCTTATCCATATCAACGATCCTTGGCTTCTCATTCCTCTTGTCACCTTCACCGATGAATGATCTTAGCAACTCTTCCAATTCACTCGGAATACCCCCTTCATCAGATTCAGCTTCCTCTTGATCATCTCCTTCCTCAGTAGGTAACACTCCATCAACTGACGTCAAAGGTTCCGTATTCGTCCCTGTTTCCATAGTATCCTCATCTTCTTCCATTCTCATTTGCTCGGCTTCAGTATTACACTCAGCAAGTGATTGTCTGATCTCCTTCATAGCCTCATTAAGTGATTGTTTCTCCACCTCAATTTCCTGTTGAATTGTCTGACGATTCCTTCTAGAAGATCTACTCTTCGATGCCTTTTCAGTTGACTTGTTTGGCTTGCGACCTCTCTTCTTGATGTGTTGGATTCCCTTTATTCTTTCTGCTGTAACAGTTGGATTCTTCTTAAGTAAGTGCTTGAAGGCATCTACTAATTGACGAAAACGGTATTCTCGGGCTTCAGTATCAGCAAAAGTTGTCGGTAACCATAAGTCCCATTTTTTATTTGGAAACAGCTCGAAGAAGGATGCAAGATGAGAGATTTCCTTCTTAAACAGATCATGGGACAAAGGTTTTATGCTCATTATCCTATCCTCCAGTTCAAGATACGAGTATTCTCCTTTCTTCTTGAGGTCCATAAGGAGATGGTATATGAACGATGCGCCACGATATGCACAATCGTGATTCAGAGAATCCAAATTACGACTCCTCAGGAACATATACCGGTCATAAACAGTATAACAGGTATTACTCATATCTGTTAGAGACCCTTCCATCATGCTGTAACGTTGAGCATGCTGATTTTGATCCAGAACAGAGGGAAAAAAAGATGCCTTCATTCCCGATAAGTCCTCCATGTCTTCTTCCGCTGGTATGTCACCATGAAGAGAGTTAAGCACCCAGCGAACATGCAACAGTTTTCCGTTATATCTGTAGTACGTTCCATAGTAACCCAAAATATGATCCATCCTCAAGTATTCTCCAACTGCTGATGCAATATCATCCTTGTTCTTTACAATAAGAACAAAATGCGACATCGCTCTTGTTGCTCGATAGCATTCTTTGCAGTTGTTCACAACCAGATTAACGACAAACAGTTCCTTCACCTCTCCAAGACTAAAGCAAACAATAGAATCAGTAAACAGCGAATAGTGGATAATAACATCCACCGTTGTATCCTTACTGTTCACAAATTGGAGAGTAGGAGTATCACCATACTGTCTTACCGCCGCTGGTTTAATCCTTGGAGGAATGCATCGGGCACGCTTACTATTCTGGGATTTGTCATGACCACAGATTTCTACAACCCTATTAACATCTTCCAGCGTTTTGAACGGATAATAGACTCCGCCCACATTGATAACACGCTTTTCCTTGATATCATTCCAGCAGCAAGAAAGGGGAGCATCGGGAGTGGACATAGGAGCATCGGGAGCGGACATAGGAGCATCGGGAGCGGACATAGGAGCATCGGGAGCGGACATAGGATGGGGCCAATGAAATGGGCATTCACTAGATGTACTGAGGTTTTCCACTAAGTATTATGCAGTGACAAAATGTAACAATCACAAATTACACTGTTAATACACTGACGAGCCTGATCATCGGGATGAGCTACTTGATTCGTATCATTCATTTCGCAATATAGAGAATTCAAAAAGAACTTGAAAGAATAGAAGAAGGAAGCACCGGAGCCATATTTCCTACGCAACTGTTTAATAGAATGACAATAACCCGCCCAAGCAGTAATAAGAAAGAAAGCATCGTAATTTGAAACTATTGACAAAACAATAACAATAATGATTACCATCTTCTTTCAGTTGGAATAGTTGTCGCCACTTCTTGATCTTCATTTTATCGTTTTCATCAGGGTTCTGTTTCGTCATAACAGAGATGACATCGGATGTTATCTTGAATGAAAAGAGTTTCTGAATTCTCTTGACTTCAGCATCGTTCTTCTTCTTCTTCCCTTTTGACACCAACCTTCTCCTTTTATCCTCAAACTGATCTCTTCGGTAGGCCGCCAATTTATCCGTTTCAACTGACACTCTTCTTCTACGAGATTAGGTTATGCAAGAAGCGAATACCCAATTGCTGCAGCATCACTTCTCCTACGAAGAGACTCTAATTCCTGATTCATCATCTCAATATCTTCAGCAGTTGGGTCATTCAATGGATGATAACCAACTGCATCATTTGCTGCTTCAGCTACAATATCATCAGAAGCACCCTGAGAACATGTTGATTCCTCCGTTGAAACCGTACGACATGAAGTATCCCTCAAAACCGACATATATTCCGTTACTAAATACTGGTCGTCGATGCAGATATCCTCTTTTGAGGCGAAAAAAAACTGAAACTCAATAGAAGATGAATTGAAATCAGCAATGCCATTCATAAGAAAGGCACGGCACTCCTTAGGGGTTTTGATCTCTTGATAGTAGGATACAAGCAATCTTGCTAGCTCTGTCTCACCAAGGGCAATTAGAGTCTGCATGTTGTTGATCCCACAAGTGATGCAAAGCTGATCCGTTGTTGTACATAAGCGAATTTTCATAGCAATTTGATTGCGCGTCACATCAATACACTGATCGATTAAACCAAACTGAACCATGTTGCCAATAATAGAGATCATACTCTCTGTAATAAGTCCACTATTACTTGCTGTTTTTCGTTTATGCGTACACAACCGAGTTTCGGAACTAGACTTCAGTCGCGATGAACAACAGCCAGGACAGTTAAGTAGAGAGCACCCTTGAAGCAAACGAGTATTACAAAACGGACAGAATACGCGACAAGTAGCAATAAAGCCATGCTTCTCACACTTGAGGAGACGCAGGAAACTGGATGGTTGACATCCAAGATCGACGACAGATTTTATGATCTGGCTGAGAGTATCCGCCTTATGGCCAATTTCGTTGAATGTACAATCTCTTATGCATTGCCCAGCTTGAAGAGACACATTAGATGTTAACACGGAATGGAGAGTTTGAGATTGCTTCAACAGCTTTTCATCCCCTATACTGATGATATATCAATAGAAAAATACACTCACTCATAATGAACTTCAACACATAAGTATCGAATAGAAGCATGGCATGATCTGCTGGAATGATAAAAGACTGAAAATTAAACAAAACACAAAAGCCAACAATAATGTTATGACCACAATCATCACTGATGTCAACGTGTTCATCATCATCATCACCACCACCATCGTTGTTGCTATTCATAACAACAATACATCAATGAGAATACTCTAAAAACATATGATTAGTATCATCGTTATTGTTGGCAAATGGCATCAGAAGGTAATGATCAAGGAAGAACACGTGCATTCTCTTATGTTGCCTATTCATTCAAAAGCAATAAAAAATACAATTGTGAAATCACCTCATGATTGCGAACGAACTTCGAATAATTATCAACATACTCTACGAATATACGGAAGGGGTAATCAATACTTTCTAGGAAAGCCAGAATCTCCTCATCACTATACTCACTCCTAAATTGTGAATGATAGCGCAATAGGTACACGACTCTATCAACACGAGGTTCACTCTGTATCTCCGTTTCACCACCAAAGACTAATGGTGTTATCAATGCAAAGCATCGTACTCGCCAGCTTCATGAGCATACGTTTCAGGAAGTATCTTCCATATTTCACCATTACGTCATTAATTTCACTCATTGTGAAAAACTACATGTCATTGAATCGCCAAAACCACACGTATGCATACATCAATTACCTATGTAGCGTTATACAGCATCTAGTGAAGAAAACAAGGGTGCAATAGAGATGGGTGGCATTAGCATCTGCTGGCCGCTTTTGCAATCATTCTGCAAGACCTATTGCCGAGGGAATCCTCTATGAATTGAAAGGAAGTGATTCATAAGGAACCATCACATCGTCATGAGCGCTGAGTGAAAATTCGAACGTAAAAAGCACGTAAGAATCAATGTGGTAATGAGAAACAACGGGTGGTAACTACAACTAGGGATAATACTGCTTCATCCCATGATGGAAGGAAAGCAAATCGTGATAAAATATGCATACTACTCATTCATAACAGTTGAGCAGGCACCACAGGTTGTACTACTTTTGCTTCCTGTGAGAGCGATGGTCATCATGAAGTGGTCAAACTAAATAGTGGACGGTGTACGTCGTGAATTGGTTATACCGAGTCATGTGATGTGCACTGAACCACTAGAACACGCTTCTGATGAAGAAATAAGGGGTCAATGGCATGGTCCCTCAGTCCATCGTTGCAACAGTGATAATACCAAGAAATGGATGTAAACCGAGAATGAGAGTAATCAATTGGTATCTGTTACGAAGGTCGCCCAATCATCATCACGTACCTTTCACATTAGATGATTGGAAATAGTGTGTAGTTAGATGTACACTTCAAGGTGACAGGTATACTCGATAATCATCGGATCATTTGGATCATCGCGATGGAGGTTATGTGAACCAATCAATACGCAAATGGAATTTACTAATTATGTGGAAAACAGTGGATTATATGAATAGACTGACATTCGCCTGATTGCAGATCAACTCAATCAAGGTTCATTTTCTTTAATACTGCGCATATCAACTGGTATTAGTGTGGTTGTACATATGAGCTTGGTATATTATGTTATGACATGATGACAACATGATGACGTGGGGTGGCAAATGGTATGCTCCAAAATGTTTGATACCCTATATACATTATTGCTATGTTGGTGCGGAGTTTTGAATTTGCCTCGCTTTTATGAAAGGAAAAATCAACGGTATAAGTGTGGCACGTAGCCGTGTCCCGTCTGTAACAAGGTCCAGTACGACGCCCGAGAAGTGTTGATTCATTGTCGTGCGAACCACGTCCACTGCTTCCTCTGCGGCATCAACGATCCCAGCTACGTGCGTGTCCGTCCTTTTCTCGAGTCTAGTACTATGCGTCGGAGGAGCAGCTGTCGGCGCACTACGACAAGGCGCACTACCCCTGTCATTTGTGTAACATGTTTGTGGCGGCGACGATGATGGAACTCATCGAGCACCAGAACAAGGAGCACGGTCATGTCGATAGCAACAACCATGTCGATGTGTCTTGTTCTCACCAATTCTAGTTGCGTTTCCATGAAGAGTCAGCGCCCTCTACCAGTGCCGAGGTGGCGTCAGAATGGCGCACAGTAGCGGCGCCTCATGCTGTTCCTCGTCCGACGCCGGTATCTCACTTTGTGACGCATCCGGTATCGGCACGTTCGGGGAATGCGAAGAGAGGGTTGGCGTCGGTTCAGCGTCCTGCAGTGAATTCGTCGGTTCAGCGTCCTGCAGTGAATTCGTCGGTTCAGCGTCCTGCAGTGAATTCGTCGGTTCAGCGTCCTGCAGTGAATTC
>ERZ773194.4032-NODE-4032-length-12049-cov-7.478656_pt1 | contig 12049 bp, 10 predicted proteins | sample MGYA00511240_ERZ773194 | MGnify/ENA primary metagenome ERZ773194 (study PRJEB29015, sample SAMEA2737774) | human gut metagenome | biome: human gut; feature: human-associated habitat; material: faeces | place: China | collected 2012 ... | reverse complement strand
TACACAAATACCCTAATTGGTCTCGTGAATTGAAGCAGATATTCGATTCTTATCCGGATATGCAAATACTTTTCACAGGCTCCTCTATTCTGGATATTTATAAAGGAACGGCAGACTTGAGCAGACGTGCGCCAATCTATGAAATGCAAGGACTGTCTTTCAGGGAATATTTAAGCATGTTCCACCAAATTCATGTACCGGTCTACACCTTGGAAGAGATATTGGAACATAAAGTTGAGATTCCGGGGATAGCGCATCCGCTTCCATTATTTTCCAAATATCTCCAATACGGCTATTATCCATTCGGCAAAGATGTCACTTTTGAAATAGAGTTGAATCAAGTAATCAATCAGACTATGGAGAATGACATACCCCAATACGCAAATATGAATGTGTCGACAGGACGAAAGCTGAAACAGTTATTGATGATTATTTCAAAAAGTGTTCCATTTAAACCTGTCATGCAAAAGCTTGCTGATATTATAGGAGTAAGCCGCAATTACTTGAGTGACTATTTGCTCTATATAGAGAAAGCCGGTATGATAGCACAAGTCCGGGACGCAACCGGAGGGATCAGAGGTCTGGGTAAAGTGGAGAAAATATATCTGGATAATACCAACCTTATTTATATATTAGGGGGAGAGAATTCCAATATCGGTAATATACGCGAAACATTCTTTTATAACCAGATGCGGGTGAAACAGGATATTATATCTTCCAAAGTCTCTGATTTTCAAATTGGAGAGCGGACATTCGAAATTGGCGGAAAGGGCAAAGGACAACAGCAGATTGCCAAAGCACAAGAGGGATATGTTATAAAAGATGATATTGAGACCGGATATGGAAATATTATTCCACTTTGGAATTTCGGAATGAATTATTAGTATATCTTTGTACGAAGTGACGCGCTTATGCGAGAAGATAAAAGAGAGATGCCAAGAACGGGCAGAGATATTACAGGGGACGGCTGGTTCCTACGTGAGCGGATTGCGTTTTCCTGTTGCGGTTTTGCAGTAGTTCAGGGAGGTGGAATTTCATCTGTCTGAATAACACAGATGAAAAAATAAAAAGAGCATCAAAAAAAACGTACTATTCAGTGAGTTCATATACTCGTAGAATGTTGCTTTTTTTGATGCTGCAAAGATATGGACTATTCAAAATAAATTAGTTGTCCAAATAAACCAATCGCTTTACCTATTATTTAATACATTGAAAAACAGATGATTCTATTCGTCTTTCTTTTATCTGTTTTTTTAATTCAGTGGGATTGTAACCAAAATTGCATTTGCAATACTTATTAAAACTGGATGCTGACAAGAAGCCAAACTCATGCGCAATTTCTTTGATAGAAATTGAATCATAACTTAACCTTGACAGTATTTTCTGGTTTTTTTGTTTCTGTAACCAGACAGAAACAGGTTCTCCAAATTCCTGTATGAACTTTCGTTGCAAGTCGGAGTTGCTCATTCCCAATAACTGCGCCAGTTCCTTTTTGCTGTACACTTGGTCTTTGTGTTGCAATACCGCTATTTTGAAGTCAAACTCCTTTCCCATTATGGGGTGGAACAGCCTGATCATTTCTCTTTTTGTATAGGTTGTCCTAAAGATAATGAACAGTTCCCGTTCTTTAATTTCATGCAGATGTTTGCAACTCACACCTGCCTGAAGATAAGTTTCCAGCAGACCAAGAAACAAGTTTAACGGCTCCTTTATGGGGAGTGCCTCGAAGTACAAAGGTACATCTGATTCTTCTTTTAAATAGCTGCTTAACATGTGTTTATCACATAAGGAAATGTTGTTATGGAAAAAAGTAAGGTTGATGTATCTTCCCGGAAGGATAACCTCTCCGACATAGTGGGACGAGATAGGGATAAACACAAATTCATTTGCATGCACCCTTGCTTTTTCATTTTCATCTTTGGTAATTTCGACCTCTCCAGACAATATAAATATCAGGTGGTTGGCTTTTATCTCCTGCTCCTGATTGTCGAAATTTTCTCCTGTCAGGGCTTGTCCTAATGAAAAGCCGCTGTACTCTTCTGTCTTGTAGTTTACACACGATGTGTGCTCTTTAATGTAGTTCAGTTCCATTTTGTATACTCAATTTAAAGTTATTAATTCAGGCATTTCATGCCCAATGTTTCAGTTTATGTTTCAGAAAAGCTGTGCCTTATGTCATTCATATATAGCGTATTATCCACATCTATAATAGAAAGAAATGGTACAGTGAAAAAACATTGAATCTTTTTGTCTGCGTAAATCATTAATTATCAATACTATATATGTATGTCATCTGTTTTATTCAGACAGATGAAAAATGTGAAAGCCGAGAAAGGGAAATTAACGTAAATAAATAGTTGAAATACAACGAATAATAAAATAAGAGACTATGCTAAAAAAAGTGACGATTTTCATGATTACCTTGTTTGCGCTCTTATCCGGAACGGCTTCGGCTCAAGAGTTTGCGGTGAAGAGTAATCTGTTGTACGATGCAACTTCTACGATAAACTTGGGAGTAGAATATGGGTTGTCTCCTCGCTGGACGTTGGAGGTGTCCGGCAACTATAATGCGTGGACTTTTTCTGATAATAAGAAAATGAAGCTCTGGATGCTTCAGCCCGGAGTTCGTTATTGGACATGCAGCCGTTTCGCCGGACATTTCTGGGAAGCCCACTTGCTTGGAGGCGAATACAACTACGGCGGTATGCTTCCTTTCGGCATAAAGCCCTCCGCGTCGGGATTGGGCAGTAAGCGCTATCAGGGCTGGCTGGCGGGAGCAGGAGTGGGCTACGGTTACAGTTGGGTGCTGGGCAAGCGCTGGAATTTGGAAGCTACCCTCGGACTGGGCTATGTGCATTTCAGCTACGACCGTTTCGAGTGCAAGACGTGCGGCGACAAGCTGGGCAGTGGGAATAAGAACTATTTCGGCCCTACTAAGGCTGCCGTTTCCCTTATCTATATTATAAAGTAACGAAAGAAGAAATAAAGATATGAAGTGTAGTGTGCTATTATGTGGCTTGCTGCTGATGCAGGCGGTTGGCCTGTCGGCTAAGGAGCAGGTGCGTTTATCGGCGGACGATGTAAAGATGGTTCGCAGTGAAGACAGCGTGCGCGTTTCGTTCAGGCTGAATGTAGGCGGGCTGGGCAGAGATTATGTGTTGAAAGTTACCCCGTTGTTGCGTGGCAAGGGCGGGCAGGAAGCATGCCTTCCGAAGTTGAACTACGGCAGCCGCCGGGCGCAGATAGTGGAGTGGCGCGAGGGCGGCATGAAAAAGACGCAGGCGGTTGCTCCTGCCTACAACAAGGCAGGCGAAGAACTGCTCTACACCCATACGCTCCCCTACAACGATTGGATGGAAGGTGCCTCCCTCCATTTGGAAGCGCAGAGCGAGGGCTGTTGCAGCAAAGAGACATTGCAGTCCCTGCGGCTGCTGGACAATGCGATGCTTGCCACCCCTGCCGAGCTGTTTGTTCCCGTAGTGCCCCGGTCGGAGCCTGTGATACCCGTTGTGGAGCAACTGGCGCAGGAAAACAAGTTCTTGGGTGTGTGGACAGGCAGCGTGGGCACAAAGGAGGACATCGACCGTTATAAAGACGAAGCCACTCTGGTGGTCTACTTCCCTGTGGGTAGCGTACGGGTGGTTCCGGAGTTCGAGAACAACCGCGCCAATCTGGAACATCTGCTCTCCGTTCTCGACAAGATAGCCGAAGACAAAAACTCCCGCATCGCCAAGATATTGGTAGTAGGTTCGGCCGAGCTGAACGCCCGCATTGCCGCCAACCGGGCACAGGTGTTGGTGGATTACATCACGAGCCGCACCCGGCTCTCACCTTCCTATTTCGAGGTGAAAAACGACCAAGAGTCGTGGAGATTTCTGCGCAGGCTCGTTGCAGACAGCGACATGGACTCCCGGCAGCAGGTGCTGCACATCATCGACACTGCTCCGGTGTGGGACGCCAAGAAGAAAGTGGGTCGCTTGGGACTTCTCATGAAGCTCAACGGTGGCAAGCCCTATCACTATATGAAGCAGCACTTCTTCCCGAAGCTTCGCAACGCGGGATACATCAAGGTGTTCTACGAGGCGCAGCCCGACCCCGAACTCCTGTCGCTCAACAAAGCCATCGACCTGCTGCAAGCCGAACAGTACGCCCAAGCGTTGCACACGCTTCAAGGCAACACCCACTTTCGTGCCGACAACCTGCGGGGCGTGTGCCACATGATGAACGGCGATACGGAAAAGGCCCGCACCTTGTTCCAAAAGGCGGTGGCCGCCGGTGACCCCCAAGCTGCCGAGAACCTGAAACAACTGGAAGAACTGCTGAATAGAAGCAGATAAAGCAAGACAGGTTTTCCGAAGCGGAACAGGTTCCGGCAGAATAGAAAGACAGGATAGAAAGACAGGATAGAAAGACAGGATAGAAAGACAGGATAGAAAGAGTTTTCAATAGGTATTATAGACAATAACAATAATCATTTAAGTACTAATTTTTAAGATTAAAAAACAATGAAGAAGATTAAATTTTTAGCAGTGGCTCTTGCAGCCTTCACGATGTTCTCGTGCACTAACGATGAAGTAGAGAATTTAGGAAACAATGTTCCGGGCGAGCAGGCGGTACTTACCATCAAGCTTAAAGGCGATGGAGATAATCAGGCGCAATCAAGAGCTGCGGGTGGGGCTCTCGACACCGAGGACGTTGCGATTAAGGACTACCTTGTGTTCTTGTTTCGTGCTGGTGGCGCTTTGGACTGTGCTCCTCATCACAGTTCTTCCGGTACAACTGCTACAATCAACAATGGTACTACTGCCGCAAAGAAAGCGTATGTGATAGCCAATACGGGCGCACTGGCTACCGGCCCTTTTAAAGATGTTAAAACGGAAAGCGACTTGTTGACGGTAACAGCTGACCTGATGGATAATACTAATAATACTTCAACTCAGAGGAAAGACAACCTTTGGATGTCGGGAGAGAGTGAAGTTAAATTTAACGGTGGTACTAACGCTCAGGTTGCTGTATCCTTAAGCTTCGTAGCGGCAAAAATACAGCTTATCGTTAAGGATAACCGTACGGGTATGAGCGGTGGTACTATTCAGATTGCAGACAATGCGGTTGTATTGCTGTTTGCAGGTAAGAAGGGAAAGTTCTTCGGAACCTCGGCAGAAAAGTCTGTACAAACTCACTTCTATACAGGAGATAAAAGTTATAATACTCCCTTTGATACGAATGTAACAACATCTACGGCTCTGTCCGATGCAGTAGGTGCTCCTTTCACAGATAATACAGGTAACACTGTTTTCAACCACTTCTACACTTTCGGCAACGACGGTACGACTCAACCTGCCATCCTTGCCATCAAGTCAACAAAGACTGTGAACAGTGCTGCCTCTACTATTTACTACCCCGTTCACTTTACGACAGCCGATGCAGGCCACACCATTGAACCGGGCAAGTCCTATACAGTGACTGTTACCCTGAATGGTGATGTGGAAGCCGGTGGCGGCGGTGGTACTACCGACCCGGAAGCACCTGTTATCTCTTCTTCCATAGAAGTGACTGTGACTGCTGCTCAATGGGTTACCCAACCCGTCAGCAAAGAGTTTAACTAAAAATATCCGTAGAAGTTATTTTTATCTCTAACAAGAATGTGCAGAAAGGCGGGACGCCTCCCGCTCCCGCCTTTCATATTACAATATTTTCGTTTCACTATCAATACACCCACCCAATCATGCAGAAGAACAAATTCCGTAACTGCTTGCAAATACTGCCTGTACTGTTTCTTATGGCATTTGTATCTGCAAGCTGCATCAAGGACGACCTTTCGGGCTGTCCTTCTCCCCACGTCTCCGGACTTACCTTGCAGGTAAAGGCCTTCGACGCCGACGGCGGCACGCTTGGCAGCGAGACTATAAAGGACATCACGCTCTATGTTTTCGACAAAGACAAAAACTTGCTCGACACCCTCCACACCTCCCTTTCGGAACTTGTCACGCTGGACTATCCCGGACACGACGTCCTGAAACTGGTGGCATGGGGCAACGGCCGGCAAGGCAGCCAGACGCTGCCCGCACTGCGGCAGGGCGACCACTTGGAGACGGCCTTCGTGTCGCTCATCCACCAACCCCAAACTCGGATAACCTACCCCGTAGCAGGCTCGCCCGACGACCTCTTCTACGGCACCATAGATATACAGACCTCCGTCGATGCGCTCTCCGCCACCGGCACCCTCTCCGCCAAGGAACTTCCCTTGCGGCGCAAGGTCTCCGGCGTAGCCGTTACGGCGCGCCACCTCAAGGACTACGTGGGAAGCTCCGATGGCGATTTCCACTACATCCTGCGCAAGACGGGCAACATGCTCGACTTCTACGGCCTGCCCAACGGCACCGATGTGAGCTACCGCCCCGAAGCCTCGTTCAACGACCGGGGAGATTTCGTCTCCTCCGTTTTCAACATCCTGCCCACCGAGGAGGAGCTCCGCATAGACATCTACCACCGGGGCGTGCTCCGGACGACCGTCATTTCCGACAGCAACGGCAAACCCCTGCGCGTGTCAGAAGGCCGCCTGCTCAACGTGCTTGTCGACTTCGACGGTGCTATCAGCGTAGAAGTCAAAGTCACCGACTGGGGCAAACAAGAGATATGGAAAGAGTTCTAACCCTGAGAGCAGGACAAGAATGATAAGACAGAACAATAAGATACACTAAAAAAATACAGAGATATAAAATGAGAAAGATAAGAAATACGATGCCTTTCCTCCATGCGCTGCTTCTCTCCGCCTTGCTTCTGGCGGGATGCGTCCGCGAGGAGTTTCCGGGTGCAGGCTCTGTGGCAGAAGGAGAGCCTTCGCGGATAGCGTTCAACCTCATTGTGCCGACCATGAGCAACGGCTCTTCCACCCGCACCCTGACCCCCGAACAGGAGAATAAGATTGAGAATTTGCGGGTGATGGTGTTCCGGGCAAACGGTTCGTTGGTGAGCAACGGCAAGTATGTAAGTTCCGGTTCTAAATTTACAATAGACAGCTATTCGGGTAGCAACTACACGCTCTTTTTCATTGCCAACGTCAGCAATGCGGAGATAGAGGCCAAGTTGCAGTCCGCCGCTTCTCTGCCGGAGGTGGAAGGGATTGTGACAACCGCCACCCAGCTGGACTTCGGCATGAACACCACGCATCCCCTGATGATGACGGGAAAGCAGGAGAACGTGAACTTCGCTCCGGGCAACAGCACCTACGGCACTCCTATTCAGCTTCATTTCATTGCCGCCAAAGTGACGCTGATAGTGATAGACAAAACACCTTCCAATCAAGAGATAGTCTTCATAGGTTGGGACGTGGAGAATGCTCCCGCCCGCAGCTACCTGTTTCCGCAGGCTAAAGATATAAACCAGCCCGGCACTACCGCCGACAAAGATGATTACTGGCTGACAACGGATGCGGACTATCCGTTTGAGGTGGAGGACAAACCGAAGAAAACAGTCTCCCAAACACTCTATGTCTTTGAAAATCGCAGAGGAGGACGTGTGAACAGGTCCCTTCCTGGCGACAGGTATCAAGGGATGGCTTTTGACGACCAAGACCACCGCGGCAAAGCCTGGTTCAAGCCCGCACGTGCCACTGCCATCGTCATTAAGGCCATGCACAAGACCACATGGGAAACGAAGCAGGTAAAGGCGCATATCTACTTGGGAGCCGACAACCATAGCGACTACAACATAGAGCGTGGCAAGCACTACACCTTTACCGTAACGGTGAACGGGCTGAATGACATCAAAGTGGACTCGAATGTGGAGTATTATACGGGAGACTTTTCGGTGGATTTTGAAAAGAGAAACTTCGATGCACATCCCGATTTTTCTCCCATGCGCATCAATGCGGTGAAAGGAAAGATGACCATGGAAATTTTGGATGATGCCGGCAGAGCTTATAACGAACCGGGGTTCGATGCCACATGGCTTAAAATATCTCCTTTGGACTTGATGTGGCATCAGGTGAAGCAAGCGTCTCCCCATGATGAGTGGCAACAGCAGGTGGGCGAGGTAGGCAGTTTTGTACGTGCGAAATATATCCCCCACAAGAGTGTGAGGGAAAAGCTGGAGCAGCAAGGAATAACCGGTTGGAATGCGATTCCCACAGGGCAGGAGGATGACGATGTCATGGCATTTGCCGATGCCACCCATCGCATGTGTTATAAAATAACGGATATTCCGTTTACGGAAATCACTGCAACCAATAAGATGCTGTATGTTTATGCGGATGAATATCTAAACAGGAAGGGTGATCGTGGTGCCAGCGTACAACTGACTTTCTACAAAGATGGAGGAGATCCGAATACGCCGGAAGTTAGGACTTTTCACTTTACGCAAATTCGTGGTGGTCATATTTATACTGAATATGTTTATGACCCCGGATTACTTATGATAAATGAGGATGGCACGCTTGGCACTGTCAAAAAACCGTTTTTTACTGAGAGAATTAAGGAGTGTGACCTCTACGGCTTATATCCGGGGGTATTAGACTTTAGAACCAGGAATCCGCGATGGGGCTTTTACGGTATGTTGCTCTATAACGGGCCTGATAAAAGCCGTAATGGTAAATTCCTGACAGAAAATGCCGTATATACCGATGTTCGGCGTGTGAACAATGAGGTTGTAGGTTTTGGTACGGCTTTTGACTCTTACCGTCCGATGTATGGGACTGGGGATCAACCCCTTCCCAAATATACAGGAGCGACTTCCGGTGCTCCTTATTATTATCCAGATGCATCTGCGAATATTTACCACCCCATTTACAAGACTTCTGCGGCACGATACTGCCACGAGAAGAACAGGGACTTAAACGGTGATGGAATGATTGATGCTTCGGAGAGCCATTGGTATCTACCATCGATAGATGAAATGAAGTTAATCTTTCTTTCCAGAGTCCTTGATAAAGATATCCATGGTTTTTTGAATCTTATGACTTCTACTGAAAAAGAAGCCGATTCTTATCTTTCTATCGGTTTATACGTTGATACTATCTATTACAGCTTCGCTGAATACTTTAATGGCTCTTTTAGCAAGGATACTGAAACGTGGACTTATTGTGTCAGGAGATTATAATGACTAGAGTAATCGGAGGGTGCTTTAAGATCTTAAGCAACGGATTGTGATAAAATAAAAAACAGATAAATGAAACTATATATGAAGTTAATATTAGGAATTCTCGGACTGCTGATGACAACTGCAAATTATGCTCAAGATGTGTATGGTAATTCGATAGATGCTTCGGCTATCAATGGAGATCGTGGTCATTATTCACCGAAGACAACATCTGTAGACGGAACAAATTATGCTGAAGGTTCGGACGATTATCTAATAAATTTGGCCCATTGGGGTAATGCTCTGGGAATTGGCAAGGGAATTGAAATTGAAACGTCAGACTCTTTTTCTGACAATTGGCTGGATGCTGCAAATACGTGTACAAATAGGGGATGGCGCTTGCCTACAGTAGCGGACTTCTGGTTGGTGTCCATGTTAAAGAAAGAGCTGGAGGAACAGAACCCGTATTCTTTTACTCCTTTTCTCAGAGGGAAGGCCAGGGAGCTTCCCTCTAATCCGGGAGACAGAGGTTGGCACTATTGGCTTGCTACTGAAGTTCGTGGTATGGGACAATATTCCTATATGATGGTGTTTGATGATGATGGAGATGAAATGGTAGTCAATGGTATGTTAGGCTATTATGGTGTCAGCGGCAAGGCAGGAATAAAAAAAGAAACCTATGATCCTCCCTTTCTGATGCCGTTTCGTTGCGTTCGCGACCACAACTAATAAAAAAATAATTTCTTTCTTTTTAACCCCGGTTCTATGACCCTACACCGCCCCCTACGCCATTACCGCCGCTACCCCCGCCGTTCCCGCACGCCTCGTGCGCTGCGCTGGTTTGCCGCCGTTGTGCTGTTGCTGCTGTCGCTCCTGCCGTTGCTTGCCGGATGCGCTTCGCAATCCGCAGAAACGGAGCGCGGTACGGCGCACTCCGAAACGGCATTCACATTGCCCGACATCCCCCCGCTGCTCGTCACCTCCGAGGCGCGCGCTTCCTACTTGGCGGCGCACTACTGGCAGGGCTTCAACTTCCGCGATACTGCGCTCATTTCCCGTCCGGAAGTCACCGAGCAGGCGTTGGCCGATTTTCTGGACATCCTCTCGCGTGTTCCGCCGAAGGAAGCGCAGAGCAGCCTTACGGCAATGATGGACTCCGCCGCTGTGGACAGTGCCATGTACGCCCACTTCATGAAGTTGTCGGGGAAATACCTCTACGAGCCCAACTCGCCTTTCCGCAACGAGGAGTACTACATCCCTGTGCTGCGCCACATCATCGCTTCGTCCCGTCTGGGCGAACTGGACAAGGCACGCGCTAAGTTCAGGCTGGACATGGCGTTGAAGAACCGTCCGGGCGATGTGGCGGCGGACTTCGCCTACACCCTTGCCGACGGCACTGTCGGCAGCCTCCGGCAGATAAAGTCAAGCTATACCCTGCTGTTCTTCAACTCGCCCGACTGCGAGGACTGCCGCCGCGTAAAGGATTACATGGCTGCTTCGGAGCACCTCGCCGGTATGACGGGAGAGGGTTCCGCCCGCCGTCCCCGGCTGGTTATCCTTGCCGTCTATCCCGATGAGGACGTGGAGCAGTGGCGTGCGGCGGCTTATCCGCCCTGCATGCTCAACGCCCGCGACGCCTCGCAGGTCATCAACCGCCACCGGCTCTACGACCTGAAAGCGGTTCCCTGTCTCTATCTGCTCGATGCCGACAAGCGGGTGCTGCTGAAAGACGTCACAGTGGAGCATGTGGAACTGTATTTGAGAGAGCATGCAAGAAATTGAATTTAGAAATGGAATTATATATAGGGATAGAATTGAAATAAGATTATATATAGAATTTAGAAATAGCAATAGAATTAGAAATAAAATCTGATATGATTAGCATGAAAACCGAAAACATCCCCTTGTCAATGAAAGAAGGCAGTGCTTCTTATTTTTGTTTTGTTTGTTTGTTTATCCACCGGGGGATATGCTACGGGGCCGCTTACGGAAGCGTCTTGTTTTTAGCCGGCTTCGTAGCCGTTTTCGGTTTGCCCATATTGTTGATGGAGCTTTTTGAGAACCGTTTCAGGAAGCGTAACCGGGCGTCACTTGTCCGATAAATAGTAAATTTTTATGAAGAAACCCAAGAAAGAGACGCGTGACGTCATAGCCAAACATGTCCGTTGGACGGAAGCCTTGCGCGTAGTTCGCGCCTATCATCCCGAAGTCACCATTATTCTGCCGGAGGAGAAGATACAGATTCTTCCCGATGACGACGTGCGTGCCGCTATCGCTCCTATGGTGGGCGTCATCCGTCGTGCGCTCGATGCGGGGGTGGGGCAGTGGCATGGCTACACCGAGACATGCCGCGTCAGGCAGGTGCGGCTGCTTCTCAGCCACTACTTCCATTATCACGAGGGCTGCATCGGTGCCGAGGAACTTGATCTGCTCATCGAAGACCTGCTTTATGTGCATAAGGCTTAGGGGGAGATATGTCAGGATGAGACTCCGTTATCATTTCGGTTCCCCCCCGTATAATCATGTAAAAAAATACACTTTTCCGGACTTAACCCTTTGCTTGGTAAATGTTTACACTGTCATAACTGTAAATATTTACTTTTCTTGCGTTATTCTCATTTAATATCTTTGCCCAAGCATTGCAGATAAAAGGCCGCAAAGACCTTTGTGCAGTGTGTATAAATTTAAACAACTGACAAAGATAATGAATTCAGAAAATTATGCATCATTGTGCCGGAGAAAAACGGATGATTCGTTTACCGCAAACGCATCATCCGTTTGCCCCGGACACATCATCTGTTTGGGCGGAACGCATCATTCGTTTTTTTCTTCAACACATCACCCTTTTTTTCAATGCGCCGTTCGTTTGTTTTTCGGCGCGTCATTCGTCTTTTTCAATGCATCATTCGTCTTTTCCGCGTTGCCCGGTAGATATACGATAGTATATCTTATCTTCTTATTATTTATATTGTGT
>ERZ773194.4030-NODE-4030-length-12055-cov-9.112417_pt1 | contig 12055 bp, 12 predicted proteins | sample MGYA00511240_ERZ773194 | MGnify/ENA primary metagenome ERZ773194 (study PRJEB29015, sample SAMEA2737774) | human gut metagenome | biome: human gut; feature: human-associated habitat; material: faeces | place: China | collected 2012 ... | reverse complement strand
GTCAGCTCGGCGGGATAAAAAATATGCTCGACGATAACCGATATTGCGGCGATATTCTTATTCAGCTTGCCGCTGCTCAGAATGCACTGAGAAATGTCGGCTATATTATACTTGAAGAGCATATGGAGACCTGTGTCGCCGAGGGTATAAAAAACGGCGACGATGAGGTCATAGCGGAGGCTGTTGAACTCATTAAGAAGCTCAAATAATCGGAGTGAGACAGATGGAAAAATTTGATGTTACCGGCATGACTTGTGCCGCGTGCAGCGCCCATGTTGAACGTGCGGTGCGCGGAGTTGAGGGTGTGAAAGAGGTGACGGTCAGTCTGCTGACAAATTCCATGACCGTCGATTTCTCTTCACCCGCCACTGCCGAGAAAATATGCTCAGCCGTATCTGCGGCGGGTTATGGCGCATCGCCGCAGAATCAGGGCGGCAAAAAAGAAAGAAAAAAAACATTGCTTGAAAGCAACGAGCCGAAAAAAATACTTCATAGGCTTATAGCCTCGGTCGTGCTGCTCCTCCCGCTGATGTATGTCTCGATGGGACATCTAATGTGGGGCTGGCCCGTGCCGCAGATATTTGCTTCGGATCCGCTTGCGATAGGACTTTATCAGCTCCTGTTGACGACAGCTGTTATGGTTATAAATCAGCGATTTTTCATCAGCGGAACCAAGAGCCTTTTTCACGGTGCGCCGAACATGGACACGCTAGTGTCGCTCGGAAGCGCGGCAGCTTATATATACAGTACAGCGGTGCTCTTTGAAATGTGCAACGCGGCGGTGAACGGCAATGTTCAGATGGCGATGCACCATCTTCACGGACTCTATTTTGAGTCGGCGGCAATGATACTGACGCTTATAACCGTCGGCAAATATCTTGAAGCCGTCAGCAAAGGGCGCACAACAGATGCGATAAAGAGCCTCATGGATCTCGCACCGAAAACCGCCTGTGTGATAAGAGACGGCAAGGAGCAGGTTATACCCGCGGAGGAAGTCGTAAAAGGCGATACTTTCGTTGTCAGACCAGGCGAGAGCATCCCTGTTGACGGCAGAGTTATAAGCGGCGAGAGCGCGGTTGATGAATCGGCGCTTACCGGCGAGAGCATCCCTGTTGACAAAGCACCGGGCAGTCTCGTCAGCGCGGCTACGCTCAATCAGAACGGATTTCTTACTTGCGAAGCGACGCGTGTCGGCGAGGATACAACGCTCAGCCAGATAATAGATATGGTCGAAAATGCCTCGGCAACAAAAGCTCCGATAGCGAAAATCGCCGATAAAGTGTCCAGTGTATTCGTCCCGACTGTTATGGCGATAGCTCTTGTTGCGGGTGTGGCGTGGCTTATTTCCGGTCGCCCGTTCAGCTTTGCGCTTGCCCGCGCAATAAGCGTTCTTGTCATCAGCTGCCCGTGCGCTCTCGGACTTGCAACCCCTGTCGCGATAATGGTCGGCAGCGGTATGGGCGCAAAGCACGGAGTGCTGTTCAAGACTGCGACCGCGCTTGAACAGACCGGAAAAACTCAGATAGTCGTCCTCGACAAGACCGGAACGCTGACTCAGGGCAAGCCGCAGGTCACCGATATCGTGCCCGCCGACGGATTTAATAATGATTCGCTGCTGAAACTCGCGGCTTCGCTCGAAAGCAAGAGCGAACATCCGCTCGCCGCGGCGATAACGCGCAAGGCAGGGGAGAGCAATATAATCGCTGATGAGGCGCAGGGCTTCTCCGCTCTGCCCGGTCACGGAGTCAGTGCGGAGATAAACGGAAAATCCGCGATAGGCGGCAATGCATCTCTGCTCAAATCAAAAGGAATTCTAGATTCTGCAATGGAAGCCGCCGGCGAGAGACTCGCAGGTGAGGGTAAAACGCCGTTGTATTTCGCCATTGACGGCAAGCTTGCCGGTATAATCGCGGTTGCCGATGTAGTAAAAGACGACAGCAAACAGGCAATATCCGAACTCCAGAGCATGGGTGTCAGAACCGTTATGCTCACTGGCGATAACAGGCGTACGGCACTCGCTGTGGCAAAGCAGATAGGCGTAGAAAATGTCGTGTCAGATGTGCTCCCGGGTGACAAGGCGGATGTGGTCAAAAAGCTCCAGAAGTACGGCACGGTCGCCATGGTCGGCGACGGCATAAACGATGCTCCTGCGCTCACTCAGGCGGATACGGGTATTGCTATAGGTGCAGGAGCCGATGTTGCGCTCGATGCGGCTGATGTTGTGCTGATGAAGTCGAGCGTCCGCGATGTTGCGGCATCGATACGCCTTTCGCGCCAGGTTCTCAGGAATATTCACGAGAATCTGTTCTGGGCGTTCTTCTATAACTGCATCGGTATTCCGATAGCCGCAGGCGCGCTGATACCCGTGTTCAATATCGCGCTCAATCCCATGTTCGGTGCGGCGGCAATGAGCCTTTCGAGCTTCTGCGTTGTCACCAATGCGCTCAGACTCAATTTCTTCAAGCCCGATCGCCCGTTCAAAGGCAAGTCAAAACCGTCGGTCAAGCTCCCTGAGCTCATGCCGGCAGAAGAGAATATAAAAAATACGGAGGAAACAGCTATGAAAAAGACAGTTTATATCGAAGGTATGATGTGCAACCACTGCACAGCTCATGTTCAGAAGGCACTCGAAGCGCTCGACGGAGTTGAGAGCGTTGAAGTCAGCCTTGAGGACAAAAAAGCGGTGCTTACGCTCAAAAATGATGTCGATAACGCCGTTATAATGAACGCTGTCAAGGATGCCGGATACGAGCCGACAAAATGTGAATGATTTTTTAAATAAATCTTGCCATAACACTTGACATATCGAAAGTTATTTGTTAAAATAATTGCCGTCGTCACAGAACGGCAATTAACTGCGGGTGTAGTTCAATGGTAGAATTCCAGCCTTCCAAGCTGGTTACGTGGGTTCGATTCCCATCACCCGCTCCAATACGCGCTTGTAGCTCAGGTGGATAGAGCAACTGCCTTCTAAGCAGTGGGTCAGGGGTTCGAGTCCCTTCAAGCGCGCCAAGCCTGCGGGCATATCTCTTGATGTGCCCGCAGCAAACTAAATGGTGGGTATAGCTCAGTTGGTTAGAGTGCCAGGTTGTGGCCCTGGAGGTCATCGGTTCGAATCCGATTATCCACCCCAGCAAACCAACGCAAAGCAGAAATGTTTTGCGTTTTTTATATATTGCATATATCTTGGGGTGTAGCCAAGCGGCAAGGCAACGGACTTTGACTCCGTCATTCGCTGGTTCGAATCCAGCCATCCCAGCCAGAAACTCCCGCACTTTTGTGCGGGAGTTTTACTTATTACTTCTTCACTATTCATTTTTCACTATATAAGTAAAAGTTTTATGATTTGCAGTAATTGTTGACTTTATTTAATTGTACGTACTGCGCTTAGAAATGCAACCGCTTTTCCAATTATGCGGATTTTATCCATTTCTTCTTCTATATATATTATATCGTTATAGAGTGGGTTTTCGGGATGAAGAACAATTTTTGATGGATATTTATATATCCTTTTTAATGTAACTTCGCCATCTATCAAAACTGCGGCTACTTCTCTGTCCTCGACGTAAGATTGTTCCTTTATATAGACAATATCACCGTCAAAAATACGAGCGTTTATCATACTGTCACCCCTAAAACTGATCGCAAAATCTGCATTGAGGCTTTCGTCTGCATTGATGAGAGCCTTGATATTTTCAGTTGCCAGAATAGATTCTTCACAGACTATTGTGCCAAGGAGTGGAACTTTTTTCATTTTGGGGAAAGGGATAATATTATCAGGAGTCTTGTATTCTACTTTGCCGGTTATAAAAGTTAATGGACTTAATTTGAGAATTTCGCTTAAAAGTGCGATTTTATCTCGCTTCATATTTTCAATATCACCGTGTTCCCATTTTCTTACAGTGCTTTTACCGACACCAACATAATCTCCTATATTTTCTAAAGTTAACCCAAGTTCTTGGCGTCGAGTGCGTATTATTTCTCCAATATTCATATACTTTTAACTCTCCTTTCATAAATTTATAATATCACAACGGTTTCTAAAAGGCAACTTAAATTTAAAAAAGTTTCCATAAGTGTTTTTGTGATGTCGCCAGTTGTCAATTAGATGGTAGATTTATCCCCCAACATATGATAAAATATCTATATATAAACTAACCGGAGGATTGACGGCTTTTAATGAACGACAGGATGTTTACAAACAAAGACCTGCGGGCGATGATTATTCCGCTGTTTATCGAGCAATTTTTACTTTTGCTCGTCGGCATGGCGGATACATTTGTCGTCAGCTTCGTCGGCGATGCGGCGGTTTCCGGCGTGTCGCTTGTAAACTCCTTTAACACCGTCGCGATCTTCCTATTTTCCGCCCTCGCATCCGGCGGCGCTGTAATAATCAGTCAGTATATCGGCAGCAAAGATAACGAGCAGGCGGGCAAAGCCGCAAGTCAATTATTGATGTTTTCGGTTGTCAGCTCGATTGTTATATCCGTTCTTATTCTCGTCTTTGAACGCCCACTTCTGAATCTGCTTTTCGGCAGGGTTGAGGATGATGTCATGGCGGCGTGCGTCGAGTATATGCGTATAACCGCGTATTCGTTCCCGGCTCTCGCGGTTTATAACGCCGGCGCGGCGATGTGCCGCAGTGTCGGCAGAGCCGATGTGTCGATGTATATATCCGCCATTGCAAACGCTGTCAATGTTGTCGGCAATATTATCGGCGTGTTCGTTCTTCATGCCGGGGTCGCGGGAGTTGCTTATCCGTCGCTGATAGCGCGGGCTATTTCCGCCGTCGCCGTCACTTGGTATTGCTTCATGCATCGGAAAACTCCCGTGAGATATACACTTTCCGGTATATTCGCGTGGCACGGCTCGTTGCTCAAAAAAGTGCTCGGCATAGCAGTCCCGAACGGCGTTGAAAACGGTGTCCATCAGCTCGTCAAAGTGGCGCTAAGCAGTATGGTCGCGCAGTTCGGTACATATCAGATAGCCGCAACGGGTGTGTCGCAGAGCATATGGTCGCTCGCAGCGCTGATGGGTATGGCGATGGCTCCGGTCTATACAACTGTCATCGGGCAGTGCATGGGCGCGGGAGATATTGAAGAGGCAAACCACTATTTCAAAAAGCTCAATAAGCTGACATTCATTCTATCATTGGCGTGGAACACGGCTGTGTTTGCAATGACTCCGCTCTTGCTCAAATTCTTTGCCATATCCGATGAAGCCAAGCATCTTGTGCTCATCATGGTTCTCATCAATAACGCCATAAACGCTTTTGCCTATACATACGCAGGACCGCTCGGGAGCGGGCTGAGAGCGGCGGGGGATGCGAAATTCACCATGACCGTCTCTGTTGTTCTGACTGTAGCCGCGAGGCTGTTCTTCTCTGCGCTGTTCGGTCTGTGGCTCAATATGGGCGCCGTAGGCGTGGCGATAGGCACGAGCATGGATCTGCTCTTCCGCGGAGCGATATTCTTTGTACGCTATAAAAATCAGAAATGGACTAAATTCAAACTTATATAAAGCCTATGAAAAGAAGAACTCTATCACTTATAATCTCCGGTCTGCTCGGCGTTATAGCTATATTATCCGGCATATATTTAATGGCGGCGAGCGTGACAAATTACATTGCCGAGTCTAAAAAGACGGACTGGATAGTAACCGAAGCCCGGATAACCGATGTTTCGAGCCGCGTCAAAAGAAACAGCAAATCGAGCACTACGTTTTATGATCTTACATATCAATACGAAACGGACGGCAAAATATATACCGGCAAGAAAAGCAGCGTTTCCGGCATCCGACTCGTCGGAGACGAAATAAAAATAAAATATGACCCCGACAATCCGTCTGATTCAACATCGGATATCACTCCAGATAAAGATGACTTGATATATCCGTTCGGCGGCGGAATTTTGTTCTTGGCGGCAGGAATTTTCTTTCTGCTGATGGCAATAAAACGAAGCAAACAACTTAAAAGTGAAGATGAAGCATATCCGGAGACTGTGGAAAACAGCAGAAACCCAAAACGAACAATTATAGCCTTACTGCTTATGGCTGCGATTATCGCGCTGACCCTTGTCTTTCTGCGCGCTCAGCCGTCGGGCATTGAAACTTTCTCTTCCGTGATGACCGAGAACGGCTATACAGTGTCGGACATGACCGACGAACTGCGTACGGATTGGCGGGTCGGTTCGCTGATAGAAGATTCGCGCTCATTGCATACCGAAGATATGCGAATAGACTTTTGTGTCATGGACTCGACCGACAGCGCGCGGCGCATCTATTCGGGAATGACGCTTCCGGTAAAAGACGGAAAAGAATACACCTACAAGAGTACGAATTACACCTTCTTTTCAATCGAAGACGATAATTTATATACCGCCAAGATTTACAGCGGCAATACCGTGATTTACGCCGCAGCGTCGCATGAATGCCGCGATGAGCTTGTTGACCTGCTCAGACAAATGGGATATTACAAATAAAAAAGCATCCGCACGAATTAACGCGCGGATGCTTTTTGAATTTCTGTTATCAGTCTTCGACAGTGACTGTGCCGTCTTCGTCAACGGTGATGGTCATGCCGTCCTTGACATAGTTGAGGAACTCCTCGCCAAGGCAGTCGACTGTGGGCATCGGATCGTCAGTCCAGACTGCGGAGAGAATAGCTCCGGCAGCCGCGAGCGAGTCTATATGCTCCGAGAAGAGCAGGCAGGCGGGAGTTCTGCCCATGACCTTTGCGCAGTAGAGAACCATGCCGCCGGTCGTCGAGCCGATAGTCTGGGGCAGGCAGAGAGCCGTGCCGACCATGGGCTTGCCGAAGAGATCGGGGTTGTTCTGATCGCCGCACTTAGCGGTCTTGTCACCAAACTGGAGGCTCTTCTGGAAGGAAGCAAGGGTATTGAATCCGTTGTGAGAAACGAGAGCTTTTGCCGTGCATTTGCCTGCGGCAACAGGGCGTCCTTTGAACTGTTTCATTGTTACTTTGCCTCCCTTGTGATGATATCGAGAATCTCGGCGCTGGTGTAGTAGCGCGAGGTGGTATATGTTCTGAGCTTGTTGGAGTTGGTGATGACGGGCATCTTACCTGCAAGCGGGTTGTTCATATACATCAGCGGGCATATGTAGCTGAGAACGACGCCGGTAGCCTTGAGCTTTGCAGCGTTGGGCGTTGCGTTGAACTTTTCAACAACAGCCGGAGCGGCGGTGAAGACGGTCGGGATGGAGACCTTGCTTCTGCCGTTCTTCTTGAGCGACTCGCAGACATTCTCGGTCCACTCAACGAGCTGATCGTAGGAGAGGTGAGGACATCCGACGAAGCAGAGCTTCGGAGTTGCGTTCTTGTCTTTCCACATGACGGGATAATTGTTCTTGACTCTGTCGAGCTCGGCGTCGTCAATGACATAAACCTTTGCGCCCTCGGCGATAAGGCTCTCGCCCTGCTCAACTGCCTCAGGAGTCAACTTGTCAATGTGATAGAGACCGACAGCTCCGTTGGAAGCGGTAGCCGCGCCGAAATCCTTGAGGTATGCCTTTGCATCGCCGTCAAGCTCGGTGCCGATCCACTTATCAAGACCCTTGACATAGGGGACATCTTCCATGACCTTCATGCCGATAGCGGAACCGAGAATCTGAGCCTCGGGCTTCTTGGTGGTCTTGACTTCGACTATCCATGTAGCCTTTCTGCCCTCGTCGGTGACAAGTCCGAAATAGGGGACGCGGCCGACGATGGAACCGAAGAGCTCGATTATGCCGGAGTTTCTGTTGCAGCGTGCGCCGAGAACGGAGTTTGCATAGACAACAGCCGAGGACTCAGCCCATGAGAGAACATCGCCCTTCTTGGGGGTGTTGCCGACTTCGTCCATGTAGCAGGTGCAGGTGTAGGACTTGCTGTCGATAAGACCGAGCTTTGCAAGCTGCGCATCGTAGCTGTCCTGCATATTGTACATGAACTTCTTGAAAACGATGTTCTTCAGGAAGCTCGAAGGTACATTGGGATCGAGGGGCTTGGGGTCAACGGAGAACTTCTGGCTCGAAAGAGCACCGCCCGCTATAAGCTGATCCATAAGATCATAGACAGGCTGCATGACTCCGAGACCGAAGCTTGTAACAAGGTGACCCATCTTGCTTGTGACAGGCACCATCTTGGTGGCGCCGAAAGCGTCACCGTACATGACAAGGGTCTTCATGACCTTCGCCATGGTTTCGCCTTTACCGCCGTTGAGGATTTCTTCCTCTTCGGGAGTAAGGTGCATTTTGTAATTCATGTATATCCACCTTTCAATAAATTTTTCAGCGGAAGCGCTCGCTCGCCGCATATGTAACAAATAAATTCTATCACAAATCGCAAATAAAATGATTGGCAATTTAGAAAAATAAACAATTAATAAATAAAAAAATATCGAATTTTTGTATTTGCTTGTCCGCATATACGGCAAATAAATATTTCTTGCAAAATCCTATGCTTTGTGATACTATTTTAGCCCGCATCAATCGGAGGAGGGAACATGGATGATAGGACTCAGGCGCGGAGATGTCAGGCTTTTTGAGCATAACAAAGAGTGGAAAATCGAAGGTGAGAAAACGGTAAACGAACTTCGTAAAATACTCGGCTCGGATGCTGTTGATATTCAGCATGTCGGCAGCACATCTATAAAGAGCATAAAGGCAAAGCCGATAATAGATATTGCAGTCGGCACAGATGATTTCAATCGCATTTTATCTCATGAAGCCGAATTGCTGAAAGCAGGCTATCATTACCGTCCCAATCACGATATGGGCGGTGCACAGCTGCTTTTTGCCTGCGGCAGTTACTATGAGGGCGGCGATATGCAGACGCACTTTATCCATGTTGTGAAATATAACAGCATGGAGTGGCGGAATTATATAAACTTCCGCGACTATCTGAACACTTATCCGGAGATAGCGAAGCAGTATGAGAATGTGAAAACAAGGCTTGTTGAAAAGCTCGGGAGTATGGGGAGCAGAAACGATTATGTTGACGGCAAGGCTGAGTTTATAAGCCACACTCTCCGCAAGGCAATGGTGTGGTCATTTCTCGGCAAGACTGTCACAATGGAGACCGACCGCCCACTGGGGTATGTGCACAGAAAATCCGGCTATGAGCTTGTCTATCCGCTCAATTACGGCTATATTCCGGGCGTTCTCGGCGGCGACGGCGAAGAGCTTGATGTTTATCTTCTCGGTGTCAACGAGCCTGTTGAGAGCTTTACGGGCAGAATAATCGGCATTGCCCACCGTGTCGACGATGTTGAAGATAAGCTGATAATGGCGCCGCCCGATATGAATTTTAACCGTGAAGAGGTCGAACATGCGGTGTATTTTCAGGAGCAATATTATGACACGTATATAGAGCTTGTTAAATAACAGAACAACCGCAGTGATATCAAAATCATTGCGGTTGATTTTTTATAATATTTCGCTGTTTTCAAGCAGATATGCCGCACCTATAGCACCTGCATCATTGCCGAGCACGGCAGGGCGAATGAGATGAGCGTCAGAGTCGGGCAGGGCATTCAGAAAATCTTCGAGCCAATATTGCCTCAGCTCAATTAGCCCGCCGCCGATTACGATACATTCGGGGTCAAAAACACATTTTACCGTGTCAACGACCGCGCACAGGTCGGATATAAAAATTTCGACTGCCTCGCGGCATTTTTTGTCGCCGTCTGCAGCTTTTTTGAAAACTCCGTTGCAGTTGAAGCAGCGGCAGTCAAGCTCGTTTGCCGTTCGCATAAGCCCGGTTGCCGAAACATACTGTTCGGCGCAGCCGACCTTGCCGCAGTTGCATTCGCGCCCTCCGGTGTGCAGGGGAATGTGACCTATCCGCGCCGCGTGAAAGTTGGCTCCCGTGAGCAGCTTTCCGTTTATTGAAGCCGCACTGCCGAGCCCTGTTCCGAGGGTCAGCATGACGGCGTTTTTGCAGTTCTCAGCCGCCCCGAAATAAGCCTCTCCGATGAATGCCGCTGCCGCATCGTTTACGACGAAAACACGGCGGTTGAATTTATTCTCAACATCTTTTTTTATCTCGAATCCCGTGAAGCCGGGCAGGTTGCCGGTCGCGTATAGAACCTTGCCTTCATAGGGGTCGATGTCTCCGGCAGAGCCGATGCCTATGCCCGCATCCGCGCCGGCAAGCGGGAGCAGATCTTTTATAACGGCGAAAAGGCAATCCCTGATGCTGTCGAGTCCGCGGGATATGTCGGTCGAGCGCTTTGCTCTCGCCGTAACGGTTCCGTTTTCAATAACCGCACCTTTTATCGATGTCCCGCCGATGTCGATACCGATATTCTTCATCTTATTCACCGAAAGCCTTCATAAAGTGTTTGGTAATGTCCATGGGTCTGGTTATCGCACTGCCGATAACAACGGCGTATACGCCTGTGTCAAGCACATTTTTCAGCTGGCCGACTTCCCATATTCCGCCCTCAGCGATGATGTGCGCGTGCAGTGTCGATGTCATCTCACGGAGCAGCTCGCAGTCCGGGATTGCGATACCCTTGGTATATTCGGTATAGCCGCGCAGGGTAGTGCCGATATAATCGAAGCCGAGTTCGTCGGCACGTTTTGCCTCTTCGTAGTTCGAGCAGTCCGCCATTATCTCAACTTCGGGCGCATTCTCGCGAATGTATTTTATAAGATCTTCAAGCTGCTCACCGTTCGGGCGCGCACGCTTTGTTGCATCGAGCGCAATAACGCTGCACTTCGTTGTCAGCAGGGCTCTGACCTCTTTCAGCGTCGGGGTTATGTAAACTTCGGAGTCCGGATATTCGGCTTTAATTATGCCGATTACGGGCACATCGACCTCTGCCGTTATCTCGTTTATGTCCTCAACATAGTTCGCTCTTATACCAGCCGCGCCGCCGAGTACAGCTGCACGCGCAAAATGTCCCATCATGTGCAGCCCGTAGAGCGGCTCGCCCTTGACTGCCTGGCATGAGACTATAAGACCGTGTTCTTTCAAGTTTGCCATAGTTATCACTCTCCACAGATATTTTCGCCTTTCGCGGCAAAAAAGTCAAGGGGATAGTGGATTTTATCATCAAAAAACGAACCCTCCGTTTGGAGGGTTCGCGTCGGTTTATTTACCATTTGTTCTCGACATATTCGCAGAATGCGTACATGTCTTTAATTTCAAGCTTTGTGCCGTCGTCAAGTACGGCTGTGCCGTTCCACATACCGTGAACCTGATGCGAGTGCATACGAAGGAGATTGAGTGCGTTCGTATCGGCATGGTGATCATAGAACGGAGTCATTACAAAATCAAATCTGCCGTCCTCGGAGACGAAGTGCCAGGGCTCCATATATTTGTCGGGCTTCGGGAAAGTTTCAACATCTATCGCGCCGAACTTGTGAGCCTTGCCGTCATAGAATATGCAGGTCTCGGTCGCATTGCTCTCGTCGCCGATACCCCAGGTTATCTCAAAGCCGAAAATGTGCTTGTTGCCGTTCTCGTCAGTCAGATATGTAGAGCCGTTGCCGCTTGTAGAAGGTGTTTCCTGCGCACTGTCAGACGGCGTCGTATCCTCCGGTTTCTCCGTATCCGTGGATTCATCTGATGGAGTATCCGTATCAGAGGGTGTCTGCACTTCTTCCCGCTGCGGAGGATCAGGGACATTATCAGCAGGCTTACCGCTCTGACCAAACGAAAAGGCCACCACAGACGTGACCAGCACCGCAACGATCAGTGCAGCACCGATTCCAACGGACAGCAGTTTTTTCTTCTTTGGCTTTTCCGGCTCCGGCTGCGGTTCCAGATGCGGTTCTTCAAACAAGCTCATATTGTGTCTCCCTTCGGCAGGTAGATTTTCTGCTACACAGACGCTTTTTAGATTGGACAGCAGTTAGGTATAATAATCAATTACTATTATACATATTCTAATAATAAAATCAATGTTAATGCTGTGGTTTGCAAAGAATTCCTGCCTGTATTGCATGGCAGATAAAAATTTTTCAAATCGTGCCTTGTAAAATGGGCTTTGAGTGAGGAAGAAGGTAGAGAGACAGAAACTCTCTTCCTTCTTTCCGTTTATACGGCGAG
>ERZ773194.4025-NODE-4025-length-12068-cov-2.572047_pt1 | contig 12068 bp, 8 predicted proteins | sample MGYA00511240_ERZ773194 | MGnify/ENA primary metagenome ERZ773194 (study PRJEB29015, sample SAMEA2737774) | human gut metagenome | biome: human gut; feature: human-associated habitat; material: faeces | place: China | collected 2012 ... | reverse complement strand
TGTAGGTGATTCCAACGACTACTTTGGCAAGGGCCTTTCGGGCGGCGAGGTGTCGGTGCGCCCCAACCCGCATGCGACCTACAAGTTCGACGAGAACATCATCGTGGGCAACGTTGCGTTCTTTGGTGCCACGAGCGGCCGCGGCTTCATTAACGGTCTTGCCGGCCAGCGTTTTGCCGTGCGCAACTCCGGTGCCACGGTGGTGGTCGAGGGCTGCGGCAACCATGGCTGCGAATACATGACGGGCGGTCTGGCGCTCATCCTGGGCGAGGTCGGGCAGAATTTTGCCGCCGGCATGACAGGCGGCGTGGCCTACGTCTTTGACCAGTACGGCACACTCAATGCCCGCGTGAACCACGAGAGCGTTGATCTCAAGGCCCCGACGGCCGGCGAGCTGGCGCAGATTCGCGAGCTCATCCAGGAGCACGTGGACGCTACGCAGAGCCCGCGCGGCATCAAGCTGCTCTACAGCTTTGAAACGATGAGCAAGCACTTTGTGAAGGTCATTCCGACCGAGTATGAGCGCGTGCTGGCGATTGTCGCCGCGGGCGAGGCTGCCGGCAAGATGCATGCGCAGGCCGAGGAGCTGGCGTTTGACATTGTGACCGGTCGCGCGAGTGCCGCGGATGTCGCGCGCTTTGATGTTGCGGGCACTGCGTCCGTGGCTGCCGGCTCTGTTGCTTCGACCAAGAAGGAGGCGTAAGTGCCATGGGTAAGCCCGGTGCTTTTCTTGATATCGATCGCGTGACCCACGAGCTGCGCCCCGTGGAGGAGCGCAGCCATGATTTTGATCCGCTGTACGTGGAGCTCGATGACGATGCGCGTCGCGCCCAGGCGAGCCGCTGCATGATGTGCGGCGTGGCGTTTTGCCAGATGGGCGCGAGCTTTGGCAAGGCACGTCCGAGTGGTTGCCCGCTGCATAACCTGATTCCCGAGTGGAATGAGCTGGTGTACCGCGGCCGCTGGGACGAGGCTGCCGAGCGCCTGTCGCTCACCTCGCCCATGCCCGAGTTCACGAGTCGCGTGTGCCCGGCGCTGTGCGAGGCCGCGTGCAACCTGGGTTCGGTCGATGGCCAGCCCACGACGATCCATGACAACGAGCGTGCGATCAGCGACCATGAGTGGGCAAATGGCGGCCCGCGTCGCTTTGAGCCGGCAGGGAAGGGCGCACCCACGGTTGCCGTGGTGGGCTCCGGTCCTGCTGGTCTGGTGGCAGCATGGGAGCTTGCGCGTCGTGGCGCCCGCGTGACGGTGTTTGAGCGAGACGACCGCCCGGGCGGTCTGCTTATGTACGGCATTCCCAACATGAAGCTCGAGAAGTCCGTGGTCGAGCGTCGCGTGGCGCTCATGCGCGAGCTGGGCATTGTGTTTGAGCTGGATGCCGATGTGAACGATCCCAAGGTTGCCGCCAAGCTCGATGACTTTGACGCCGTCGTGGTGGCTGCCGGCGCTCGTGCGCCCCGCGGTCTTTCGGCTGCGAACGTGGATGCTCCGGGCGTGGTGTACGCGGTGGACTACCTGACGGCTTCGACCGTCTCGGTGCTCGATGGCGGCGAGCCTGCGGTGAACGCGCGCGGTCTGGACGTCGTGGTCATTGGCGGCGGCGATACCGGCAACGACTGCGTGGGTACCGCCGTGCGTCAGGGTGCGCGCAGCGTGCGCCAGTTTGAGTTCTTGCCGGCTGCGCCCGATAAGCGCACGGCGAGCAACCCCTGGCCGCAGTGGCCAAACGTTAAGAAGACCGACTACGGCCAGCAGGAGGCCGTCACTGCGATGGGTGGCGAGATGCGTGCCTGGGGCGTGGATACGCTCGAAGTGCTGCTGGACAAGAAGGGTGCGGCTGCGGGTCTGCGCGTGGTCGATCTGGACTGGTCGGCGGGAAAGCCCGAGCGCATCGCGGGCTCCGAGCACGAGGTGCCGGCGCAGCTGGTGCTCATCGCCTGCGGCTTTACGGGTCCCGAGCATGGCGTGTTCGATGCAGTGGGCGTGCCTGTTGCCACCGCTGGTCGTCCGCTGCCGGTGATGGCTGCCGAGGGCTCGCACCTCGCGGCTCGCACGGAGGGTGTCGCCGCGGATGCCGCGCCGGAGTATGTGGCCGGTGACGCCCGCAACGGCAGCTCGCTCGTTGTGAGTGCTATGGCCGATGCCCTGGCCTGCGCAGCCGAAGTCGCCGAGGCGCTGGAGCTGTAAAGTAGTCATTCAAGAACGTCCCCAACGACTAGTCATTGGGGACGTTCTTTTTTGTCTAGTCGTTGGGGACACTCTTTGCGAGCGATTTGCTCGTTTATCGACGTACGGGTGTTCATTTGTCGACTTCTTGGGCTGTGGTTACCTGTTGTTTCTGTGGTGACTGCGGGCATCTGGCTCAAATGAGCGGGTTGGCTGTCTATGTCTACCTGCGGTTTTGTTGCGGTGCGCTCATTCGGTCAAGTGTCCCGTCAAGTGTTTGGGTAGCATCTGGTTTGCAGTCGAGGGCCTTTTTTGCCCGCGCTTGCCTCGGTTGCCAACCCTCCTCGTAAGCTCAAATTGAGGTCCATCAGTTTGAGGAGGATGCCATGACTGACCAAGTTTTTGACCGAGCAGAGCTGGCTGAAGCCGTCGGCAACGATATTGCCGACATGGCTCACTTTTGGATGCTGCGGAAGTTTCAATTCCTGGAGCCGGCGCGCGAGCAGTTCGAGATTATCGTCGATCCGTGGCTCAGCTATTGTGAGGAACCTTCTCAAAACGAAATCATGGCCTACAACATGGCGTTTACCGATTGGCTGCTGTTTGAGCGCCCCTATTACCACGGTAAGACGCTGTTGGAGCTGTATGTGGACGAGCCGCCAGCGTCAATTTCTTCTGCTTCGCTCGGGCGACTTAAGCAGGTGCGTGATACGCAGTATTTCTCACGCTTTGGCATTTTGGACAAGGATCCCGCGACTGGCATAGTCGTGCTGAAGGACACGCGCACCGACCGTCGCTTTGATGTCTACGACCCACATATCGTGCAAAAGGAACACTGGAATGATGGCGCAATTGCGGTACGCCTTGCCTGCGCTGACGATGTCTGGCTGGCGGCGGGGCAGCTCTACCTGTATGACATCGCGCGCCTGAGCGATACGGCGGTCGACGGGCCGGGCGCGGTGCATCCCGAGGACCTACAGGACGGTTTCGACACCTCGTGCATCAGCTTCTTTTTGCGCTTGGTCCGCGACATCATGGGCGCCCAGGGGCGGTACGTGAAGTCGCTCAACATCTACGAGCGGGAGTGGGAGTAGGGGGGGTGGGCTGTTGTCGCCTGCGTTGCCTTCTGTCTTTATGTCTTGATCTGTAACGTTTAGGGACAAAAAACCGGTCTACCTGTTACAGATCGAGACGAACGCTTGGACTCCGCTGGTTTGTCTAAATCTGTAACGTTTGGGGGCCTGGAGAACGTCTAACTGTTACAGATCGAGACGTTTGGCGGCGGCGGCAACAGCGGCGATGGCCATTTCTCCGATGTGGTTGGTGGTGATGGAAGTGTCTAATATCGTTTTAAAACACAAGCATACGACTCGCAACACGTTGGCACGGAACAGGATGCTCGCGCGGCTCACGGAGGCGACTGAGCAAGGTGCACTGCTCGCAACGCATGACAATACCGAGCTTATGTGGCTGCGACGCCATGTTGGAACCGACGATATCGCGGAGCCCGAGCCGTACCTGTTCTGTTTTCAGCATGATTGGGATGCATTGACGCCGGTGGATCGAGCGCTGCGGACTATTAAGGGCCTTGCGGAGTTTCATCCCGATTGGGCGTTTTGGGGCTATGACGCGGCGCTTTTGTGGGGTCTGGAGGTGCCGAACGATCTGCTCGGACCGCGTTTTCTTGTTAAGACGGGTTGTTCGGTGACGTTGAGCGGCGGGTGCAGGTTGTTGCGTCCGCAGATGGCGGGCGCGCTCGAGCGTGTTGATGGCGTGCGGGTGACGTCGTTTTGGCGCACGGCGGAGGATTGCTTGCTGCGTGTGCCGTTCTCCTACGGGTTGGCGATTGCCGATTCTGCGCTGCGGGCGAAAGGCGTATCACGTGGGGATTTGTGCGAGCGCCTCCGTGCCGATTGCGAGGACAAGCGAGGGTATCGCAGGGCACAGGCGATTGTGTCGTATGCGGACGGGTTGTCCGAAAACGGCGGCGAGTCTCGGTTCCGAGCGTTCTTTATTGCGTACGGCTTTCCGGTTCCGGAGCTGCAGGTGGAGTTTTGCGACCCGCTCGATCCGACCAGTGTGTTTCGCGTCGACTATTTTTGGCGACTCGAGGACGGGACGTGCGTGATTGGCGAGCTCGATGGAAAGGGAAAGTATACCCTGCAGGATGGTGGGGATCGGGAGTCGGTCGACCCATTCGTGGCAGAACGTCAGCGGGAGTCCCATCTGACGATGCTCGGCCACAAGGTGCTTCGGTTTACGTTTGATGAGCTCAAGAATCCGGGGAAGCTGGCTGAAAAGATGAGACTGGCGGGCATTCCGCAGCGGGCCGATTTGGCTGAGCAATGGAGGCGGCAGTGGTATGGGCGCTGAGGGGTGCAACTGACGCGGATGTGGTTGTTCCTGCCGAGTTTGTCTCGATCTGTAACAACAAGGGGCCGTTTGGCCTCGCAAATGTTACAGATCGAGACAGAAGGTTGGCTGCCGCTAAAAGATCTCAATCTGTAACATCTAGCGGCTCAAAACCTGTCTACTTGTTACAGATTTAGACGTTTGATGACAGTGTTGGAGAATATCTCGATCCGTAACATCTAACGGCCAAAATTCGACCCAACTGTTACAGAACGAGACGTTTGGCCCACACGGCTGGAGCATCGCCGTGCTGGCCTCTCTATCCTCACATCCTCCCTTTTCTCCGTTAACCGATATGCTCGACTTTAGTCGCTGCATTAGGTGATAATGGACAAATGTTCATGTTAATCGTGAGGGAGGAGCTCGATATGGCGACTACCGATCGTCCCACGTTGTTTATCAATGCGACCGTTCTGGATGGCTCGGAGCATATGGAGCCGCAGCCCGATATGGCCGTGGCCGTCGAGCGTGGCATCATCACCTGGATGGGACCGAGCGCTGTGGCCCAAGCTCCAGCGGGGGCCGAGGTCATCGACCTGGGCGGTGCGTGTCTCATGCCGGGTCTCATCAATATGCACGTGCATCTGTGCGGTTCGGGCAGGCCGGTTTCGGCGGGCGATGCGGGCGCGCTGATGAAGAAGCTCGATAATCCCGTGGGGCGCGCCATCGTGCGCCATATTCTCAAGGGCGGCGCTCAGCAGCAGCTGGCAAGCGGCGTGACCACGGTGCGCGGCGCGGGCGACCCGCTGTTCGCCGACATCGCCGTGCGCAACGCCATCGACGCCGGCAAGTATCAGGGTCCGCGCCTGGTAGCGCCGGGAACGGGCGTCACGGTGCCGGGTGGTCACGGCGCGGGGCTGTTCGCGCAGGTCGCCAATACCCCCGGCGAGGCGGCCGAACAGGTGCGCGATCTGTATGCACGAGGTGCCGACGTCATCAAGCTGTTCGTGACGGGCGGCGTGTTCGACGCGACCGAAGTAGGCGAGCCGGGCGTGCTGCGCATGCCGGTCGATGTCGCCGCGGCGGCGTGCAAGGCGGCACACGAGGTTAGCCTTCCGGTCATGGCCCATGTCGAGAGCACCGAAGGTGCGAAGGCCGCGCTTCAGGCTGGCGTCGACACAATCGAGCACGGCGCTCCGATGACGCCTGAGGTTCTGGAGCTGTACCGCGGCGCCGCGGGAACACAGCTCGAGGGACGCGCGCCGAGCGTGACCTGCACGATTAGTCCGGCGCTGCCGTTTGTGTTGCTCGATCCGGAAAAGACCCATTCGACCGACACGCAAAAGAAGAACGGTGACATCGTGTGCTCGGGCATTATCGAGAGCGCCCGCGCCGCCCTGGATGCCGGCGTTAAGGTGGGCCTGGGCACGGACTCGAGTTGCCCGTTCGTGACGCAGTACGACATGTGGCGCGAGGTGGCTTACTTCGCCAAGTACGTGGGCGCGAGCAATGCCTTCGCACTGCATACAGCCACGCAGGTCAATGCCGAGCTGCTGGGGCTGGGCGGCGAGACCGGTACGATCGAGTGTGGCAAGGCGGCCGACATTTTGGTGACGCGCGAGAACCCGCTCGATGACCTGCGCGCTCTGCGTGAGCCGATGCATGTGATGTGCCGTGGCGATCTGGCGCGCAAGTTGAAGGTCAAGCGCATTCCCGAGGTGGATGCCGAGCTCGACACGATTATGGCCATGCCGGCAGAAGCCCTGGTAGAGGAGCTCGCTCGCGATGGCGTAGCGTAGGCGCTGGTGTGACGGGGCAACAGCTTTATCGAATGATGTCGCCCCATGCAAAAAGTCGGGGTCTCAACACGAGGCCTCGGCTTTTATTTTGTCCTATGGTGTAGCGGCTAGGAGCGGGTTTCCATCTTGGCGTGGCACTTGGGGCAGGTGACGCGGATTTTGCCCTTGCCCTTGGGAACAGAGAGCATCTGGCCGCAGTTGGGGCACTTGAGGTATGCCGTGGTCTTACGGCCCTTCCACATCTTCTTGGCCGTTCGCTTGGCGCGCTCAAAGTCTTCCTTGCTCGTTCCAGCTGCGCGCGAGGTGCTGGCCGCTGCAGTTCCACCGCCCAGGCTGGCGACGAACTTGCCCAGGCAGGGGACGTTGGCAGTCGCGGCAACGAAGGCATCATTTTCCTTGCGGCGGGCGTCGATGTTTTTGGACAGGCCACGCAGCACGCCGAGTACGATTACGGCGATGGCGATCCAGCTGAGCCACTGGTGGCGGGCCATCGATCCGACCATCGCGAAAATAATTCCTATGAAGCCCAGTACGATGGTGAGCTCGTCGGCGCCGTTGCGGCCCTTCATAAAGTCATTCATACGAATTGCCTTTCATTCGATATACCGCACGCCTTTATACCCCTTTTGGTGCATTGGGGACGGGTTAATCTGCACCAAGGTGGTGCAAACGTACCTGTCCCCCTTGCACCAATTACTTGGCGAGCTTGTCGACGACGCGTTCGATCTCGGCGAGCTTGGCGGCTTTGAGTTCCTCGTCGCCCGATTCGATGGCCGACGCGACGCAGCCCTCGATGTGTGCCTTTAGCACATCGGCGTTAATGCGCGCGATGAGTGCCTGCGTGGCCATGAGCTGCGTGGAGATGTCGACGCAGTAACGGTCCTCCTCCACCATTCGCAGGATGCCGTCGATTTGCCCGCGTGCCGTCTTGAGCATGCGGGTCACCGATTTGTGGTCTGCCATCATGGCGGGTCCTCGTTTCTGGTCGATGGGGTCGAATGCCTCTGGTGGTTGCTACGCAGCGGTCACAGACAGGGCGTGGAACTTCTCGCCCGCGCCCTCGACGGCGTCGGCGAGCTGCTCGGCGGTCACGGTGTCGGCGCACTCTACCTGAACGGTCTGGGTCTCGTGATCGGCGTCGGCATCGGTCACGCCGGCCACGTTGAGCAGCGCGGTCTCGACAGTAGCGTCGCAGTGGCCGCACATGAGGCCGGAAGTCTCGATTGTGTAATGCATGGGTGTACTCCTTATCGATTGAGATTATCTGACAGTTTAGTCGTGAACAGCGTCATCTTAAAGGTGCGCTGAGGTGCCCGAGATTGCCCCGAAAGAGGAGCGAAGCGTACTTGGGTACGCGAGCGACGGTTTGAGGGGCAAGGTCGGGTGCATCAGCGCACCGTCTTAGGCTTAAAGGATTTCAGGCGCAGCGCATTGCTTACGACGCAGACACTCGACAGGCTCATGGCCGCGGCGCCAAACATCGGCGAGAGCTGCCAGCCGGTGAGGGGGAAGAACACACCCGCGGCGAGTGGAATGCCGATGCCGTTGTAGAACAGCACCCAGAACAGATCCTGCTTGATGTTGCGAATCGTGGCGCGCGAAAGCTCGATGGCGCGGATGACATCCATGAGGTCGCTGCGCATGAGCACCACGTCGGCACCCTCCTTGGCGATATCGGCGCCGGTGCCGATAGCGAGGCCAACGTCGGCGCGCGCCAGGGCGGGGGAGTCGTTGATGCCGTCGCCCACCATGGCGACCTTGCTGCCCGCATCCTGCAGTTCGCGCACGTGGCGTTCCTTGTCGGCGGGAAGAACGTCGGCGATAACCTGCTCGCTGGTAAGCCCCACGCGGCGGGCGATGGCCTCGGCCGTCACGCGGTTGTCGCCGGTGAGCATGCGCACATCGACGCCGAGCGAGCGCAGCGCGGTAACGGCCTCGGCACTCGTCTCCTTAACCTCGTCGGCCACGGCGACGATACCGGCAAGCTCACCGTTTTTGGCAAAGAACAGCGGCGTCTTGCCATCGGCGGCAAATCGCCCCGCAAGTCCTGCGGGCACGGTGATACCCAGCTCGCTCATCAGGCGCACGTTGCCGGCTGCGATGACATTCTGCCCCTCGCGTGCCGTAACGCCTCGCCCGGGCACGGCGGCAAAGTCCTCGACCATGCGTGCGACGATTCCGCGCGTCTCGCACTCGGCCATAATCGCCTCGGCCAGTGGGTGTTCGCTCTGGCGTTCCAGCGCGGCGGCCAGCTTGAGCAGCGCCTTTTCGCTCATGGCGGGCGAGCCGTCAGTGCGCGTGGCCACCACGATATCGGTCACAGCCGGTTTGCCGCGGGTGACGGTGCCGGTCTTATCGAGCACCACGGTGCCCACGTTGCGCAGATTCTCCAGCGCTTCGGCGCTCTTAAACAGCATGCCCATCTCGGCGCCCTTGCCGGTGCCAACCATAATGGCGACGGGCGTGGCCAGGCCCAGCGCACACGGGCAGCTGATCACCAGCACGGCCACGGCGGAGGTGAGCGCCTCGTTTACGCTGCCGGTCAGCGCCATCCACGCCACAAAGGTCACGGCCGAGATCGCAAACACCACGGGCACAAACACGCCGGCGACCTTATCGGCCATGCGGGCGATGGGCGCCTTGGTGGCGCTGGCGTCCTCGACGAGCTGAATGATTTTGGCGAGCGACGTGTCGGCGCCCACGCGCGTGGCACGGAAGGTAAACGATCCGGTGCGGTTGACCGTGGCGGCATTGACGGTGTCGCCGACGGTCTTTTCCACGGGGATGGACTCGCCGGTGAGCGCGCTCTCGTCCACGGCCGAGCTACCCTCGAGTACCACGCCGTCGACAGGGATGGACTCGCCGGGGCGCACACGCAGCACCTGGCCGGGAAGGATACTGTCGACATCCACAGCGGTCTCGGTGCCGTCGTCGGCCACGATGGTCGCGGTCTTGGGCGCCAGGTCAATGAGCGCCTCGATGGCTCCGCCGGTTTTGGATTTGCTGCGCGTCTCGAGGTATTTGCCCACGGTGACGAGCGACAGGATCGTGCCGGCGCTCTCAAAATACAGGTTGTCCATGCCCGTCATCATGGCCTCGTGGATCTGACCTGCGGCTAGCTGGTCGGCCATGATGAACATGGCGTAGAGCGACCAGGCAATGGAAGCGGTGGCGCCCACGGCGATGAGTGCGTCCATGGTGGGTGCGCCGTGTACGAGCGACTTGAAGCCGTTGATAAAGTACGCGTCGTTGACGTAGACGATGGGGATGAGCAAGACGAGCTCGGTGAGCGCCAACGTCATGCTGTGGGTGTGGTCGGTGAAGACGCTGGGCAGCGGCCAGCCAAGCATGTGTCCCATGCCTATGTAGAACAGCGGGATGAGGAAGATGATCGAGATGATGAGGCGGGTGCGCATGGCGGAGGCGACGGCCTCCAGCTTTTTGGTGGGCGACTCCATATGGGCGGCGTCGGACCTGGCTTGCGCGCTGCCGTTGGGGGCGGTTTCGGTGCCCGTACTGACGGGCGAGGCCGAGTAACCCGCGCGATCGACAGCGGTGCAGATGTCGTCGGGGGAGACCTGCGCGGGGTCATAGTCCACCAGCATGGAGCCGGCGAGCAGGTTGACGGCGACGCTTTGGACGCCGTCGAGCTTGCTGACGGCGCGGTCCACGTGCGCCTGGCAAGCGGCGCATGTCATGCCGCCCACGTCAAACTTATCTTGAGCCATGGCTTCTCCTTTCTGTAGTTCGGTGTTGGAATTGTTAACCCGCCGATACTATACACCCATACCCCCTGGGGGTGTCTAGTAATAGTTGGAATGTATGACTTTTCATTACAGATGAGGGTGGCGGCTCGATCAATGGTCGCCTCTGCCAAACATCTCAATCTGTAACGTCTGGACCGGTTTTTGAACCATAGCTGTTAAAGATATAGACAAACATTTCAGCCGAAAACTAACGTCTCGATCTGTTACAACTAGACCCCGTTTTACCGAGTATTTGTTACAGATCAAGACAAACAGTTGGCGGGAAACTCAATGTCTCAATCTGTAACATCTAGCACCAAATATGACCTCTAACTGTTACAGATCGAGACAGGGCGTCCGCGGTCAACTCAAATGTCTTGATCTGTAACATCTGGGCCGGTTTTTTAACCCCTTACTGTTACAGATTGAGATGTTGTCTCGCGGGGTTGGGGTTTGTCTCGTTCTGTAACATCTAGACCTGTGTCTGCCGAGCTAGTGTTATAGATCGAGACAATTGCCGGGGAGGGGTTCCGTTACGGCAAGACACCCGCTCCCTAGATGCAGAACCCGGGGATCACGCAGGTTCGCTTGTTTGGCTTTTCCGCAGGCGTTGCGCACGTAAAGACGTCGCCGTCGTGGCCCACACGGTTCATGTAGAGCGTGCCTTCGCTCTCCGATGTGTCGGGACTCACCGTGCGCTCCCACCAACAGGTGTCTTTGCCCTTCCACTGGCGAACCATCGTCTCGTTCGTGGAATACGGACTCACTTTAAGCTCGCGGAACAGTTGGTACTCCTTGCCCTCGCCGTTGTAGATGTCGGCCAAAAAGTGATAGCCCTCGGCAAACGAATAGGGCGGTTGCGTACCGCACAGCTCGACCATGGCGGGCAGCCAAAGGGCTGCGGACAACTCGCTCAGACACGATGCGCTTCTGGCGGAGCCAACGTTATTCGAGATCTTTTTGACAGACTTGATGAGCACGCGCAACTCGTTGGGCAGCAGCTCAAGGCCGTCGTTGTCGAGCCATTCCCGCAGCTCGCAATCTGCCCAGCCGGCGCTCAATGGTTGGGCCGCGGCGTCGCGTTCGGCAATGCCGGCATCGAACATAAACGTCAGTCCGGCCTTGCCCGTCCCGTCCAGAAGCTCGTCGTGGCGGATGCCCACGAGTTGTGCGCCGACCTCCAGCCCGTTGGTGAGCGTGACGCGCTTGGTGCACGGATAGGGGATATGCCCATCGGCATCGAGCAGATGATAGCGCTTGGCAATCTCGCGTGCCTCGCTACGGGTCCCGGCGGCCTTAATCATGAGCGAAATCTCCTGCAGCTGAGCCCAGGTGTAGTCGTCAAGAGAGCTGCGGATGCCATCGAGGTAGTCGGGGATGCCAAAGCCACGGGTCGCCGCGCCAATGACGCCGAGCCCCGCAACGACTGCAACGACGCCGCCGATAATAAAGCGACGGCGGGTCATGGCATCGTGACGGGCCTGCTCCAGGATCTCTCGTGCGCGCTCGCCGGCGACGTCGACCTTAAGGTGCGTACCGGAGTCGATGTCGATTACGGCGTCATTGCCCGCGCCCTCGCAGCCCTCAGATTCTGCAGCGGGGAGGTATGCCGAGAGCGCCTCGAGCATCTGCTGCTCGGTGGGGCGATCGCCCTGTTCAACCGAGATACCTTTCATGATGATCTGGACGAGTGCCTCGTCGTCATTGCATCGCGGCTCGAGCGGTGCCGGCTTGGTCTTGGTCTTTATGAGGTAGAACGAGCCGGTTGCCGCGGCACCCGTCGACTTAACATCGAACGGTTTGCGACCGCTGTAGAGCTGGTACAGAATACTCGAAAGCGCATAGACGTCGATCGCGGGCGAGCGGCGAAGGGCCGCGATGCCTTCGATATCCTGCGTGAGCATCTCGGGCGCGGCGTATGCGGGCGTGGCAAAGCGCCAGATGTCGGCGAGCCGGGTGATCGTGTCGTCGCCGAGGGCCATGGTCGCGGAGCCCATGTCGA
>ERZ773194.4021-NODE-4021-length-12073-cov-3.910135_pt1 | contig 12073 bp, 10 predicted proteins | sample MGYA00511240_ERZ773194 | MGnify/ENA primary metagenome ERZ773194 (study PRJEB29015, sample SAMEA2737774) | human gut metagenome | biome: human gut; feature: human-associated habitat; material: faeces | place: China | collected 2012 ... | reverse complement strand
GCGGGCGGCGTTTCGCTCACGCTTTTTTATCTGGACGGATGCGTCAGCGCCGCGCAGATCAGCGGCGAGATCGTCCGTCCGCTCTCGCTGCTTCGCGCCCGGTCCGAACACGATCTTCTCACACGCGCGCTGGAGGGCGGCGTGTGGGCCTGCACCGTCCGGCAGCGTTCCTCCCCGGAGGAAGCGGTCCCGGATATCGCCGCGGGGTACGCCGCGCTCGTTTTCGACGGCGAGAGCACGGCGCTCACCTTTGAGGTCAAGACCGTCGACAAGCGCGGCGTGAACGCGCCGACGGTGGAAAAGAGCGTGCTCGGCGCGAAGGACGCCTTCGTCGAATCCGTGCGCGTGAACACCGCGCTCCTCCGCCGCCGCGTCGGGAAGCCGTCGCTCAAGCTCTGGGAGACGATGCTCGGCTCGGAGACGAAAACGAGAGTGGATATATTATATATAGAAGGCGAAGCCCCGCCCGAGCAGGTCGAGCGCATCAAGGCGCGTCTTTCGCTCCCCGATATCCCGGCGGTGCTCGCCGCCGGAGACGTGGAACAATACCTTGCCGGAACGCCCCGCGGCATCTTTCCGCAGGTGATCCACACCGAGCGGCCCGACCGGTTCGTGCTCGGTCTCGCGCGCGGGAAGATCGGCGTGCTCTGTGACGGGCTGCCGATCGGCTTTCTTCTCCCCGCGTCACTGCCGGACATGCTGCGCGTGCAGGAGGACCGGGCGCGCCACGCCGCCGTCGCCACGGCGCTCGTGCTGCTGCGGTATCTGGCGCTCTTTCTCTCGCTCGCGCTTCCGGCGCTGTACGTCGCCATCGCGATGTACCACCAGGAGATGATACCATATAAATTATTGCAGAACGTCATCGATTCCAAGCAGTCCGTGCCCTTCTCCACGGCGGCGGAAACGCTCGGGATGCTGCTCTCGTTTGAGCTGCTGCAGGAGGCCGGCATCCGCCTCCCTGACCCGGTCGGGCAGACGGTCTCGGTCATCGGGGCTCTGATCGTCGGGCAGAGCGCGGTAGAGGCGAAGGTTTTGAGCCCCATTGTAATTATAGTAGTCGCCATGGCGGGCATCGCGGGGTACGCCCAGCCGAGCCAGGAGCTCGGCGCGGCAATCCGGCTCTGGCGCGTCGCGCTCGTGCTCGGCGCGGTGGTGCTCGGGCTTTACGGCGTGATGGCGGGGCTGATGCTGCTTTTGTGGCGGCTGTGCGACACGGAAAATCTCGGCGTGAGCTATCTTTCGCCGCTCACGGATTCGCGCCCCGGCTCTCTGCGGCGCGCCTTTCTCCGGCCGCCGCTGCGAAAGGAGGATCGGAAATGAAGCGCTTTTTCCGGCTCAGCGCGGCGCTCGCCGCGCTCGCGCTGCTTTCGGGCTGCGCGTCTCTGCTGCACCCGCGGCAGGTCGAGGATCTTCAGCTCATCCAGACGATCGGGTTTGACGGCGGCATCGGGGACATGACGGTGTCCGTCTCCTCTGGCGAGGCGAGCGAGGACGCGGTATCGGCGCAGCTCGCCGCGCGCGGCGCAAGCATCCAGACCGCCGTGCAGCGTCTGCAGGACTTTTCGCCGCGGGAAGAGCTGTTCTTTGCGCACATCCGGTACGCCGCCGTGGGCGAGGACTGTGCGCGCGGCGGCATTACGCCCATCCTCGATTACTTTGAGCGCGGCATGCAGACGCAGCTGAGCGTGCCGCTGTTTGTCGTGAAGGGTGATAGCGCCTATACTCTCATCGCTGCAAACGGCGGCGAGAACGAGATCACCGCGGCGCTCTCCTCGCTCGAGGCCGACACCGAGCGGCAGGGCAGCGCGCACTGCTTCACGGTGCTCGAGATCGCCTCGCGGCTCAACCGCAGCGGCGCGGCGCTTGCCTGCGCGATCGCCCCTACCGCGCCGGAGAGGAGCGTTCCCGAAGCGGAGGACGGCGCAACGCTCGCGCTCGAGGCCGGGTACGCCGTTTTTCGCGGCGAAACGCTCTGCGGCTTTCTCGATACCGACGCTGCGCTCGGCGCGGATCTTCTTCTCGGCTTTGCGCCGCAGGCAAGCTACGTCCTCCCCGACGGGAGCGGCGGCACGGTAACGGTGCAGCTGCACACGGCAAAGGCTTCCCTCTCCCCCGTCCGAAACGGCGGCGAGACCGCCGTCCGGATCGCGGTGCGCGTCCGTGCCGGGGTGACGGAATCCTCCGGCGCGGACACCGCGGACGCGGAAATGCTCGTCCGGCTGGAGGACGGGCTCTCCCGCGCCGTCACCGCGCAGATCGAAGCGGCGGCGGAGGCGTCCAAGGCGCTGGACGCCGATTTTCTGGAGCTGTGGCGCGTGCTGCCGGAGGTGAAGGACGAGGGCGTTCTCGCCTCGCTGCGCACTCTCGTGCAGACGGAGAGCGTGGTCGAGCGCTCTTATGATATTTACGGCAGTGCACACGGGAAGGAGGAGGGTGAGCATGGATGAGCGCACCGACGGCATATCCCGCCGCCAGCTTTCCATGCTGCTTTTCGTTTCGGCGCTCTCGCCGCTCATCCGGCAAGCGCCGGGCATGGCGGTGCAGAGCGCCGGGAGCGCGGTCTGGCTCTCGGCGCTTCTGGCGCTCGTTCCGCTGCCGCTCGCGGGGCTCCTGCTCGGGCGGCTGACGCGAAAGCGCGTCCCCGGCGAGGGGCTCGGCGGCGTGCTGCTGCGCGTGTTCGGGCGCTTCGGCGGCACGGCGGCGGTGCTGCTCTATACGGCGTGGACGGTATTTTACGCCGGGTTCGTGCTGCGCGCCGGGGCGGACCGGTTCGTGACCGCGGTGTATCCGGGGAGCCGGCCGTGGCTTTTCATGGCGGTGATGGCGGCGCTGTGCGTTCCGGCATGTCTCGGGCGGCTCAAAACGCTCGGACGCTGCGCGGAGATCGCGCTGCCGCTGCTTGCGCTCGTATTTCTGTTCGCGTTCCTCTTCTGCCTGCCGGGGCTGGACGCGGCAAACCTCGCGCCGATATCGAGCGATTCTCTCGCCGATGCCGCGCGCGGCGCGCCGTGGCTTTTGAGCACGATGAGCGTGCTGCTTCTGCTCGCGTTCCTCTCCGACCGGACGGAGCCGGGGCCGCTCGCCGCGCCGTTCAACCGCGCGTTTCTCGCGCTCGGTCTGCTCGCGGCGCTTTTATGCGTCACGGTCGTCGCCACGTTCGGCGCGAAGCTCACCGCCGAGATGCATTTTCCGTTTTTCGTTATGATCCGGTGCATCCGCATCTTCCGCCTGCTCGAGCGCGTGGAGGCGCTCGTCGTGGCGCAGTGGGTCACGACCGACTTTCTCCTGCTCGGCGCGCTTTTGCAGGCGGCAACAGGCGAGCTCACGCTGTGCTTCCCAAAGCTCGGGGCGCGGCGCGGCGCCGTTGCTCTCACATGTCTTGCGCTCGCGCTCCTATCCGGGGCGCTGTGCGCATCGACGTCGTTTTCCCTGCGGGAGCTGTCGCGCACGCTCGTGCCCGTTGCCAGCGCCTCCGCCGCCGGGGTGCTCGTGCTGGCGTTTGTTGTCGGGCTGCTGCGAAAGAAAATTTAAACGTACCGGCGGGGAAACCCCTCCGTCTTTTGCCTGCGGCAAAATCCGCCTCCCCTGTCAGGGGCGCTGGCCGCCGAAGGCTGACGGAGGGGTTTTCTTCGCCCTTTTTACATTTTACTTTGATTTTACACGAACGGGGTTTCCCTCTTTACATTTCCTATAGTATGATATGCTCGAAAATGAGAGGGGGCGTCTTTATGATATATTGTGTGGAAGACGACGCCAGCATCCGCGAGCTGGTACTGTATACGCTGCGCGCGTCCGGCTTTGAGGCGCGGGGCTTTGCCGAGAGCGGCGCGTTCTGGGAGGCCATGTGCGAGCATGTGCCGGATCTTGTGCTGCTCGACATCATGCTCCCCGGCGAGGACGGGCTGGAAATTCTGAAAAAGCTGCGCTCCTCCCCGCTCACGGAGCAGCTTCCCGTCATTCTCGCCACGGCCCGCGGCAGCGAGTACGACAAGGTCGTCGGGCTGGACACCGGCGCGGACGACTATCTCGCCAAGCCCTTCGGCATGATGGAAATGGTCTCGCGCATCCGCGCGGTACTGCGCCGCACGGCGCGCCAGCCGTCCGGCGTGCTCTCCTGCGGCGGCGTCACGCTCGACGAGGGCCGCCATGCCGTCACGGTGAACGACCGTCCCGTTTCTCTCACGCTCAAGGAATACGAGCTTTTGAAGCTGTTTCTCGAAAACATCGGGCAGGTGTTCTCGCGCGAAGCGCTGCTCTCGCGCGTGTGGGACGCCGATTACGCCGGGGAGACGCGCACGGTGGACGTGCACGTCGGAACACTGCGCACGAAGCTCGCCGAATGCGGCGGCCTCATTGAAACGGTGCGCGGCGTCGGCTATAAAATGGAGGGCGTGAAATGAGCCGGAAAATATTCACCGCCATCTGGGGCGCGGCGCTCGCGGTGTTCGCCGCGTCGCTCGTCTTTATCATGGGCGTATCGTATAACTATTTTACCGGCGTGCAGATGAAGCAGCTCCACGCGGAAACGGCGCTCGCCGCGCAGGGCGTGTCGCTCTGCGGCAAGGACTACTTCACCGGCCTTTCGACCGGCGACTACCGCGTCACCTGGATCGACGCAGACGGCACGGTGCTCTTCGACACCGGGGCGGACGCCTCGCGCATGGAAAACCATCTCGAGCGCGAGGAGATCCGTCAGGCGCTCCAGAACGGCACGGGCGAGGCGCGCCGCTACTCCCCCACGCTTGCCGACCGCCAGCTTTACGCCGCGCAGCGTCTGCCGGACGGGACGGTGCTCCGTCTCTCGGTCGTGCAGCTCGCGCTCTGGTCGCTTGTGCTCGGGTTTGCGCAGCCGATCTGCCTTGTGGCGCTGCTCGCGCTTGGGCTCTCGTTCCTGCTCGCCTCGCGGCTCACAAAAAAAATCGTCGCGCCCATCAATGCCATTGACCCGGACAACCCGATGCAGTATTATGAGAAGGACGAGTACCGCGAGGTCGAGCCGCTTCTGCGGCGCATCGCCGCGCAGCAGGCGCAGCTCCGGCGCGACCGCGCCGAGATCGAGCGCGCCTCGCTCATCCGGCAGGAGTTCACCGCGAACGTCTCCCACGAGCTGAAAACGCCGCTGCACGCCATCTCCGGGTATGCGGAGCTGCTCGAAAGCGGGCTTGCAAGGCCGGAGGACGTGAAGCCCTTCGCCGGAAAGATCCGCACCGAGTCCGGCCGCATGACGAAGCTCGTCGAGGACATCATCGATCTCACCCGGCTCGACGCAGGCGGTGAGGACTATGTGTTCGAGTCCTGCGATCTTCTCCGCATCGCGGAAAACGCCGTGGACAGTCTTGAAACGGAAGCCTCCGGTGCCGATGTTACGCTCTCTCTCAAGGGCGTGAGCGCCCCTATGCAGGGCGTGCCGCAGCTTCTCCACAGCATCGTCTACAATCTCTGCGACAACGCCATCAAGTACAACCGCCCCGGCGGGCGCGTCGATATCACCGTCACGCCGGAGGACGGCGCGGTCGTCCTCACCGTGAGCGACACCGGCGTCGGCATCCCGAAGGACAGCCAGAGCCGCATTTTCGAGCGGTTTTACCGCGTGGACAAGAGCCGCTCCAAGGCCGTCGGCGGCACGGGGCTGGGCCTCTCCATCGTGAAGCACGCCGCGCTCATCCAGAAGGCGGACGTGCGCGTTGAGAGCGAGCCGGGCGAAGGCTCGACCTTCACCGTGACGTTCCCGGAAAAATAACATACCCCGACCGAAGCCCGCTCGCCGCGGGTTTTCGGCGTATTTACATCGAATTGCAAGGAGGAATACAATGCTGAATTTTAATGACAAAAAAGGCTTTATCTGCGATATGGACGGCGTGATCTATCACGGCAACAAAATTCTCCCCGGCGTGCCGGAGTTTATCGACTGGCTGCAGCGCACCGGTAAGGAATATCTCTTTCTCACGAACAACAGCGGCTGCACGCCGCTCGAGCTCAAGCAGAAGCTCGCCCGCATGGGGCTGGACGTGCCGGAGGCGCGGTTTTATACGAGTGCCCTCGCAACGGCGGCGTTCATCCGCGACCAGTCGCCGGGCTGCTCGGCCTACGTCATCGGCGAGGCGGGCCTTCTGAACGCTCTCTACGATGCGGGCATCACGATGAACGACGTGAACCCCGATTATGTGATCGTCGGCGAGGGGCGGAACTATTCGCTCGACTCGCTCACGAAGGCGACGAATCTCGTGCTTGCGGGCGCAAAGCTCATCGGCGCGAACTCCGACCTCTCCGGCCCCATCGAAAACGGCATCGCCCCGGCGTGCCGCGCGCTCATCGCGCCCATCGAGATGGCCACCGGCAAGCAGGCGTACTTCTGCGGCAAGCCGAACCCGCTGATGATGCGCACCGGGCTCAAGCGTCTCGGCTGCCACAGCGCCGAGGCCGTCATGGTCGGCGACCGAATGGACACGGACGTCATCTCCGGCATGGAGTGCGGCATGTCCACGGTGCTCGTCCTCTCCGGCATCTCCACGGAGGCGACGCTCGACGAATACGCCTACCGCCCCAGCGCGGTGCTCGACGGCGTCGGCGACATCGTCACCCTGGCCGAAGCCCAGCACGCGGAATAATTGCATTACGCCTCCCCTTGGGGAGGCATTTTCTTCTTAGGCTTTTAAGACTTTTCTTACTATTTTCCGGTACACTATGCTCCGAGGTGAACTGTCATGCGAATTCTTGTGGCGGAGGATGAGAGAAATCTCAACCGCATTCTGACCGAGGCGCTGACCGACGAGGGGTACAGCGTCGATCCCTGCTTTGACGGGCAGGAGGCGTGGGACGCGCTTGCGTGCGCGGAATACGACGTGCTCGTGCTCGACATTATGATGCCCCGCATGGACGGGCTGACGCTCGTGCGTAAGCTGCGTGAGAGCGGCAGCACGACGCCCGTGCTGTTCCTCACGTCCCGCGACAGTGTCGAGGACAAGGTCGAGGGGCTGGAGACTGGCGCGGATTACTATCTTGTAAAGCCGTTCCACATGCAGGAGCTGCTCGCGGTGGTGCGCGTGATGGCGCGCAAGTATACCGACACGCGCACGAACGTTTATACGATCGCCGATCTCTCCGTGGACGTGAGCGCGCACACGGTCGTCCGCGCCGGGCGTGTCATTGAGCTGACGAGCCGCGAATACGCCCTGCTCGAATACATGATCCGGAATAAGGGCGTCGTGCTCTCGCGCGAACGCATCGAGAACAATCTCTGGAACTACGACTATGAGGGCGGCACGAACGTCGTGGACGTATACGTCGGCTACCTGCGCAAAAAGATCGACACCGGATTTTCCAAAAAACTCATTCATACCGTGTGGGGCACGGGCTGGGTGCTGCGGGAGGATTGAATATGTCGGCAAAGTGGCGGATGGTGCTCTGGTTCACGCTGATGATGCTCCTGCTCGCGGGCGTTACGCTCACGTTCGTGCTGGTGATGAACGGCTCGGTGATCGCGAACCCGACATCGCAGGTCGTCAAGGAAGTCTCCAGGCGCGCCGACGATATTGAATTCGATAACGGCACGTTCGACTGGGACGATATGAAGGAATACAAGCACGGGGTGTACTGCACCTACTATGACGCCGGGGGGACGTATCTCCGCGGCGCCATGCCGTTTGCGGAGGCGGTCGCGCTGCCGCTCCAGACGGGCGCGGTGCGCCCCTACTCCGCGGACGGGAAGGACTGGCTCGTATACGATTCCTATGTTGATATGACGATCACGGGACTCTGGGTGCGCGGCGTCATTTCCGCGGACGCCGCGGCAGGGCCGGGGCGCGTCATACTGCCGCTCACATGGTCGCTGCTGCCGGTGCTGCTTCTGCTCTCGATCGGCGGCGGCTGGCTCATCGCGCGGGACTCATTCCTCCCGCTCGAGCGCATCACCGAAGCCGCGGGCAGCATTTCCGACGGCGACGATCTCTCCGCCCGGCTTGATCTCCGGCGCGGCCCGCGCGAGATGCGGCGGCTCGCGCGCACGTTCGACGGTATGTTCGCGCGGCTGGAAACGTCGTTCCTCTCCAAAAAGCAGTTCACCGCCGACGCGTCGCACGAGCTGCGCACGCCCGTGGCGGTGATCCTCGCCGAGTGCGACCGCGCCAGGCGCAAGGCGGAAACGAAGGAGGACTTTCTCGCCTCCATCAACGTCATCGAGCAGCAGGGCAACAAGATGAATACGCTCATCGAGCAGCTGCTCTCGCTCACGCGCATCCAGCAGGGCACGGAAAAATACCCGCTGCGCGTGTGCGATCTCTCCGGCTTTGTAGACGCCTGCTGCGACGAGTTCGTCCCCGTGGACGAGCGCGGCATGACGCTCGAGACCGATATCGAGCCCGGCGTTGCGGCCGCGTACAACCCCTCGCTCCTCTCGCGGGCGATGTTCAATCTGATGCAGAACGCGTATAAATACGGGCGCGAAGGCGGAAACATCCGCATCTCGCTCTGTCGGGAAAACGGCAGCGCCGTGATCTCCGTGAAAGACGACGGCCCCGGCATCCCCAAGGCCGAGCAGGAAAAGATCTGGCAGCGGTTTTACCGGTGCGACACCTCCCGTGCCGAGGGCGGCACGGGTCTGGGTCTCTCGCTCGTGCGGGAGATCGCGCTCGTGCATCATGCCCGCGCCGAGGTCGTCAGCGAGCCGGGAAAGGGCTGCGACTTCCGCATCGTTCTGCCGCCGGTCAAAAATTAGAAACAAAAAATTTTTTCTTTCTTTTTGTTCTTTTAATATTTTTCTTAGAATTCCTTTGTAAACTACAGCCAAGATGAAAGAAACCCCATGTCCCGCCGACAAGGGAGAATTTGCAAAGGAGTTTTATCGTATGAAGAACAACATTTATGAACTGAATCTGACCGCCGCCGTCGCGCTGAGCGAGGCCGCCCGCAGCGCGGGTGTAAACACCAACGAGATCACCGACGAAGAAATCACGCTGGATAACGGCTACTACGAAGTCCGCTTCACCAGCGACTGGCTGCAGTACGACTGCTACGTGGACGCCGCCACCGGCGAGGTCCCCGGCATCACCACCATGCCCCTCCCCGCGGCCTGATAATGTAAGACACGCAAAACCGGCGCCTCCCGAAAAACGGGAGGCGCCGGTCTTTTCTTTGAGAAGATGGAGAGATCAAGCCGCGGCGGCTTTTGCTTCGAGCGTCGCCTTGAACGGCTTTTTGCGGATGATGTAGTAGCACACGATGTGCGCGGCCGTGGAGAGGATCCAGGAGATCGGATAGGACACATACAGGCTCTCGAGCGTGCCGACGCTCGCAAACACCGTATATACCCAGATGATGCGGAACACGCACGCGCCGACGAACGTCACCGCCGCGGAGAGCATGCTGTACCCGAGACCGCGGTTCACGCCGGACATGGCCGCCATCGTGCCGTCGAGCGAATACGTTAAGCAGACGATCATCATACGGGTGAACGCCGCCTGCAGCTCCGCCTCGCTCGAAGTATAGAGCCCCAGCACCTGCCGCCGGAACACGACCGCCGGCACCGTCAGTATGCCGGTCAGGACCACAACAAGGACCATCGACCACCGGGCGACGGAGCGCGAGCGCTCATACTCCTGCGCGCCGACGTTCTGGCTCACGGCGGTGGTGGCGGCCTGCATTACGGCGTCCGACGGGCAGTAGAGCAGCCCCTCGACGCTCACGCACGCGCTGTTGCCGGCGATGACCGCCGCGCCGAACGAGTTGACCGAAGCCTGAATAATAAAGTTGGAGATCGAGAAGAGCGAGCCCTGGATACCGGCGGGGATGCCGATATTCATCATTTTCTTGAAAATGTGGCCGGAGAAAAGCAGCTCTTTAACGTGCAGCTCCTGCGATGTCAGCAGGCATCGCACCGTGAGGAAGCCGGAAACGCACTGGCTGAGCACCGTGGCAATGGCGACGCCCGCAACGTCAATGCCGACGACGATAACGAAAAAGAGATTCATAATAACGTTCAGCACACCGGCGATGGCGAGATAGATGAGCGGCTGGCGCGTGTTGCCGAGCGCGCGCAGCGCCGCGGCGGAAAAGTTATAAAGCGCCATGACCGGCAGGCCGAGGAAGTAGATCCGAAGATACACCGTGGCGAGCGGCAGCACCTCGTCCGGGCTGCCTACGAGCCGCAGCAGCGGCACCGTGAGCGCAAGTCCGAGAGCGCCGGTGATCACGCCGCCGATCACGCCGGTGATGAGCGTTGTGGACACGGTGCGGTGCAGCTTGTCGGTCTGGTTCGCGCCGTAATACCGCGCGCAGAGCACGCCGCCGCCCGTGGCAAGACCCATGAGCACATTGATGATCAGATTGATCATCGCGCCGTTCGCGCCGACCGCCGCCATGGAGTGCGGCCGTCCGAACCGGCCGACGACGATGAGGTCGGCGGCGTTGAACGCGATCTGCAGCATGGACGAGAGCATCAGCGGCAGGATAAACTGCAGAAGCTCCGGCAGGAGCGGCCCTTTTGTCATATTGATCTCATATCTTTTTTTCATTTACCCACCTCGGCACAAACAACATATATAAAATCCGACATATATAACAGAAGAAAGAACACGAAAAAAATCCGTAAATTTTCTCCGTGTCCGCCTATACTATTCTTAGTTTGTGAAAAATTCAAGTATCTTTGAAAAAATATCCATTTTGCTGTGTGAGCGTCAGTCCGACTTCGCCGGCAGATACGGGATGAGCGCGCTCGCGAAGGCGGGCAGCGCCATCGTCTGCAAAACGACGCGCCCCGGACCGGTGACGACGGTGTTGAAAAGACCCTCGCCGCCGAAGAGGACGTTCTTCGCGCCGCGGACGGTCTGGATATCGATCTGGCACGTGGCGTCCACCATGGCGAGATTGCCGGTGTCCACAATGATCTGCTGTCCCGGCGCGAGCGTATATTCGACCGCCGAGCCGTCGATCTCCAGAAACGCCATGCCGTGGCCGGAGAGCTTCTGCATGATGAAGCCCTCGCCGCCGAAGAAACCGGCGCCGACTTTTTTCTGGAAGTGGATGGAGAGCTCCACGCCGGGCGTCGCGGCGAGAAACGCGCTCTTCTGCGCGATAACGGGCATATTCGGCGTGATCTCCACGGCGCGGATCGCGCCCGGGAAGCTGGAGGCAAAGGCGATCATGCCGGGGCCGCCCTCGGCGGTATAGGTGTTCTGGAAAAGGCTCTCGCCGCCGAACATCCGGCCGAGCGCCTTGCCGAGACCGCCGGCTTTCGTTTCCATGCGCATGTTGGCGCTCATCCACACCATGGAGCCGCGCTCGGTGATCATGCTCTCGCCCGCTTCCAGATGGCAGATGACAACGGGCATCGGCTCGCCTTGAATGTTGTACTTCATGTTGTGTCCCCCTTATGGTTTTGTTTTTTTTACAAGAAACCCCTCCGTCAGCCTTGCGGCTGCCAGCCTCCCTGTTAGTTGGGGGGGGCCAAGATAGTTTGCAAATGACTAACTTGCCTCCCCTAACAGGGGAGGTGGCACGGCATAGCCGTGACGGAGGGGTTTATCCTTTTCATTAGAAATCGGCGTTGCCGACGGTACGCGGATGCAGCTCCACATCGCGGATGTTGGAAATGCCGGTCAGGTACATGACCATGCGCTCAAAGCCGAGACCGAAGCCCGCGTGACGGCAGGAACCGTAGCGGCGCAGATCGAGATACCACCAGTAATCCTCCTCGTTGAGGCCGAGCTCGGCCATGCGCGCGGCGAGCAGGTCGAGCCGCTCCTCGCGCTGCGAGCCGCCGATGATCTCGCCGATGCCGGGCACCAGGCAGTCCGCCGCGGCGACGGTCTTGCCGTCGTCGTTCAGGCGCATGTAGAACGCCTTGATCTCCTTCGGGTAATCGGTGACGAAGAGAGGCTTCCTGAAAATTTCCTCGGTGAGATAGCGCTCGTGCTCGGTCTGGAGATCGACGCCCCAGGAAACGGGGTAGTCAAATTCCTTGCCGGACTTCTGCAGAAGCTCGACGGCCTCGGTATAGGTGACGCGGCCGAAGGCGCTGTCGCGCACGTGCTCGAGCCGCTCGCGCAGGCCCTTATCGACGAACTTCGTGAAGAAATCC
>ERZ773194.4020-NODE-4020-length-12075-cov-3.112396_pt1 | contig 12075 bp, 12 predicted proteins | sample MGYA00511240_ERZ773194 | MGnify/ENA primary metagenome ERZ773194 (study PRJEB29015, sample SAMEA2737774) | human gut metagenome | biome: human gut; feature: human-associated habitat; material: faeces | place: China | collected 2012 ... | reverse complement strand
GGTAAATTCGACAATGGTAAGTCCGTTGTTGCAAATAACAAACAGATTACGACCGGTATTTCCGAAGCGGTTGCACCGGCTGTTTATGCGGCTACAAAGGCGGCAATCAAAGAGGAATTATCAAATGCAAATGTCGGTGGCGGTGATGTTTACCTTGACGGAACAAAAGTCACAACGGCAATTATGAACAACGCAAAGAAAATCTCCAAGAACAAAGGAATTTCTTGGAATATGGCTTAAAGAAAGAGGCTCATGCGAATGAGTCTCTTTCTTATGTGAAAAAGTTAGGAGGTGTCATATGGCATTTACGTTGAAGTTTGGTTGGACTAAGGACAGTTTAGAAGATATGCCAACACCAAAATATGAGGGATGGAAAATCTCACGAGAAAAAGTGTGGAACGCAAAAGCAGGAAGAAGTTCAAAAGCACTTTACAACGGAAAGATAGTTGCAAAGAAAGTAACGCTTGACATGGCATTTCCGGCAAATTTGACGCCAAGCGAAATCAAGAAGTTGATGAAGTACGCAGACCCGGATGATTTATCAAACCGGTACGGCTACATACAGTTCACCAATGAAAAAGGAGAAAAAGAAACAAAGCAGTTTTATTTTGGAAACCCTAGTTTTGACGCAATGACTTTCATTAAGGGAAAGTTTATTTGGTCTAGCATACAGATACAGGCGGTGGAGCGATGAGTTATACAGCAAAAGTTTTTTATGTTTTGGAAAGTGACCCTACATATACATTGAAATATGATTCACTTGTAAAAGATGTAAATATCGGAGATTCGTTTAGTTTGTCTTTTTTGGATTTTGACTATAACAAAACTCATTACTACGTAAAATACGCTATCAATAACGGAAGTGTGTATAAACGTGGCGTAAATACGATTGATTGTAAAAGCATGATGATTTCGGATGATTATAGGTATATGTCTTGGTACGTGTTCTGCACAGAAGATGAAACAGATATTACTGGAGACTGTGCAGTTTCCTATACTGACATAGCAACAGAATTATATTTGAGTATAAGTACAGGAAATTCGGATAGTGTAAGCACAAGAGGAAAAGAAACGCTAATATCTGTAAGTATATCGCAAGGTTGTGTTAGTGATTCATTTGCCAGTTATGGCTCTACTTATAGCCCTACTATGAGTTGTGAAATGTATGCAGAAAATAACGATTTTACGGATGCCCTTATTGCAAAGACGTATTACGATAATACAGTAAAAGGAACTATTGTAAATGCATGGATTCTTATAGGAAATGAATTTGCATATCCGGTACCTATCGGAAGATTTGTTGTAAAGGAAAATCCAACATACAACGGTGATACTGTTTCAGTTGCTGGGAACGGTTTAATGAGCGAATACATGGATAGAGCAGAAATTTCAATAAGCTCATTGAATGAATACCATGAGGAAGAACTGGCAAAGAAATATGTTGAAACTGGTAAGTTGGATTTTATTTATACTCGTGATGATGCGTATTTTTGGGAGTATTTACCACAAGATTTTTTACGTGTTACTGGATGCCCTCTGTATATCGACAATTGGGATAGTATTTTAAGTGCTATCGGTAATTATGGGCTACAACAATTGATGATACCAATGCTTTCCGATGCGTCATACGATGAAGAGAATGGATACGATATTTCATGGGAAACAAGAATTACATGGAGAGACTTTCTCTCTGGAATTGCCATTATATTGCGTGCGAACGTAATAGAAAAGAATGGTGCATTTTATATCAAGCAGTTACCACAGTTGCAGACAAGTAATACATACAGACCGATTTTTAATGGAAATTCGTATGATAGCAATGCAATCTTTGGAAACAACCTTATGTGTCCAAATAATATTTCCGTAAAGAGTAATAATTGGTATTTTTATTCTCAAAGAGACCAAAAATACAGTTACCCTATTGGATTTGGATATTACGAGGGAGAATCCACGGTAGTATTGAATGACAAGGCAAGTGATGTATCAAATGTAGAAAATTATCCGGTAACTATTGAAAGTCCTTGGATATTGTATGAAACACTTAATCGTGTAGGAAATCAATATAATTGGTTTGGTAGAAGTTCTCCAATGCTATGGAAAGATGGATTGCAATTTTTGAACAAAGCGTTTGTTTACCATAAAGCGAGTATCGAAACAATGTACTGGCATCCTCTTATGTCGGTTGGTGAAATGCTTACGTTCGAGGACTATGACGGCGTTAAAAAGTATGTGCTTGTCGGAGAAATGACGCTGTACTACGATGGTGGATTTTATGCGGAGATTACATCACCGTGTGAGGTGCAGGAATCAAACACATCGTCAGTTGGTAGCAGTGGTTCCAATAGTTACAATAGTGGAACAATGGCGCAGGCAAGCGGAACGGTTACTAGTACAATCCTTGGTGCTATTTTCAAGGATGGAGTTATTACAAATAGTAAAATTGCGGATTCCACGATTGAGAATAGCAAGATTAATGATTCTACAATCACCAACGCAAAGATTGCGGATGCTACGATTGAATTGGAAAAAGTGTCGAAATCTTTTATTACGGATTTGACGGCAGATAATGCGTATATTGAACATCTGAAAGCAACTATCGGTGAGTTTGGATATATTACTGCCGAAAATGCTGATTTGACATATGCAACTATTACATCACTGCAAGCAGTAGATGGAAAGATAGATAACCTCACAGCCAAAGCAATTACAACGGACAATTTGGAAGCCAAAGTTGCTACCTTAGGGTATTTGTCGGCTGAATCGGCAGACGTTAAATTTGCCACCATAGAAAGTCTTACAGCGGTAGATGGAAAGATAGATACATTGTCCTCAAAGGCTATCACTACAGAAAACCTTAGTGCAAAGGTAGCAGACCTAGGCTATTTGTCAGCAGATAGTGCAGAGATTAGTTACGCAAAGATTGATTTTTCAAATGTTGGAACGCAAGTAGTTAGTTCATCCATGATTATTGATGGAGCAGTAACCAACGAAAAGGTTGCTAATCTTTCTGCAAACAAAATTACGAGCGGTACAATTGACGCAAGCAAAATTACCGTAACAAACCTTAATGCCGACAATATCACGGTTGGAACAATTAACGGTCAGAGAATCGGAAACGGTTCTTTGTCTTTGGATAAATTAGCAGAAGAAGTACCAACAAAAGAATACCTTGACAACGTAGAGAAAAACTTGCAGGGACAAATTGACGGAGCAATCGAGACGTTTACAAAATCAGAGATTCCAACTTTGAATAACGAACCGGCAAATGCTTGGACAGATAATGCCACACGAAAGAAGCATATCGGTGATGTTTGCTATGTTGTAAATCCAACGTCAACGGCAGACGGTTATTGCTATCGTTTTACAAATGTTGGAACAGAAGATAATCCTAGTTATACATGGAGCCTTATCAAGGATTCTGATGTAACAAAAGCACTGCAAGAGATTATTGATATAAACGGAGAGATTAAAGGAATCAAGCGTTTTGACAGTGAAATTTCTGCATGGAAAGTCGATACGGATGCAGAATTATCAAGCCTTAAAAAAAGAACAACAAATCTTGAAATCGATATTGGAACAAAAGTATCATCTTCCGTGTTTAATGAATTAAAACAGACGGTAGATGAAAATTCGGCATCCATTATGTCATTATCTGATACGGTTGGTAAAAAGGCTGACGGAAGTACCGTAGAAACACTGAAAAATACCGTAAATGAGGTGAAACAAACCGCTGATTCAAACAGTTTGTCAATTAGCAGTATGCAAACTGAAATTGGTAAAAAGGCTGACGATAGTACCGTTACGGAGTTATCCAAGAAAACATCTGTCCTTGAACAGAATTTAGATGGGTTCAAAACAGAGGTTAGCAAAACATACACCACTAAGACAGAGTTTGATAACCTCGATATTGGTGGTACAAATTTATACTACTTATACGATTTTAGTAGTCGTATTAGACGCAATATTTCAAAATATGATATTTCTTCAGATGGAACTATAACATTATATGCTAGTGGTGCTGATATGTATATCGGAGAGGTTTTAAATAAAGGTTCTGTATGGAATCCATATTATGGACCAAAAATGGATGTATCTGGAGCAACAAACGTAACATACTCTATAAGCAATCCGCTTTTCGTCAAAAATTTTTATACTTTTTTTGATAAAAATGGAAAAGCAATGGCCCAATCTCAAGCAATATACGCCACATCAGCAACGTTAAACGTTCCAGATGGAGCAAAATATTTAAGTATGCGATTCGGATATGGTAGTGCTGTTGCTGGTACCGCCTACAAGTTAAAAATAAAAGTCGAAAAAGGCAACAAAGCCACTGATTGGTCGCCAGCTCCGGAGGATATTGAACAGACTTCTAAGTCTTACACAGACCAGAAAGCGGACGAGATTACGCAGGTTGTTTCCAAAAAAGTTGGTGCAGATGAAATCATATCCAAAATCAATCAGACGGCTGAAAAGATTACTATTGACGCTAGTAAACTGAATCTTACTGGGTATGTTACAATAGAAAACTTAAAGGGTAGTGGCACCACAGAGATTAACGGTGCAAATATTATCACAGGAAGTATCAATGCTGATAAGTTGAATGTTACGGATTTGAGTGCTTTGGGAGCTACGATTGGCGGATTTAGAATAACCAAAGATGCTATTACAATGAGCGGAGACGAGTTTTATACTGCTTTAACAGGCAAACCACTTACGGACGAAACACCGTATGGTGCGTTAGTTAGTTACTGGCGATTAAGCAAAGCAGGAACTTATTACGGAAGTTACTCACAGATTTCGTATGGAATACTCGAAGCAGGAACAATATCTGGAACAACGGCAACATATACACCTCATTTCAAAGTAAATGGTGATTCTGTCACACTTGAAAAGATTGATACAGCATTAAGAGTTGCTACCGAATATGGTTTAGGTGCTTCACTAACGGACTATTCCTTGCAGATTTCCCCAACAAGTGGAAACCACATGAATCTCGGACAAGGAACGATTCAATCTGTTACAAAAGATAACACGGCAACCAATTTGTACTTGAATAGTTATGGTGGAAATGTTCAACTTGGAAATGATTCTTCTAATATGACGTTTGGTGGTGCGAATAGCACTAGTATTAAAATTGCAAACAAGGAACTGATTGGCGTCCTTAAAGGAACGACACCAACTATAGTCACAAGAACATTAACACTTAATACCATGTCGCTTGCTGGTAATTACGACGGTGAAACCACCGGAACAATAGAGAGTGTAAGCGGATATGTAGTCCTAGCAGTTATTCCAAGAACAAGTGCTGCCACGGATGTCTGCTGGATAAATTGTTATTTTGATTCCAGCAACGTCGTACACGCAAGGTTAAAAAACACTGTTCCCAGTGCTAAAAATAATTTCAAACCTACGGTAGAAGTGCTGTACCGTTTGATATAAAGAAATTTAGGAGGTAAAAAGAAATGGATGAAAACAAAATCACAATCATTGACTACGTGGAGAAGAAATTGTCTGCTGAAATCGCAGAACTTAAGGTTCTGCTTGCAAAGACGGAGTTTAAGGCTTTTGCTTTGCAGGAAGAGAACGAGCGGTTGAAAGCACAGTTGGCAGAGATTCAGAATGAGAAAGGTAAGGTGAATGAAGATGAAAAATAAACACGATATTAGAATTGACAGAAAAAAATTACATCCATGGACAAACTACAAACTTGGACTTTTGCTAAAAGAGTGTGAAAAAAATGGAATCTATCTGATTATCACAGAGGGACTTCGTACAAAAGCATATCAGGATTCGCTTTATGCACAAGGAAGAACAAAACCCGGTGTAATAGTAACAAATGCTCCGGGAAATTCTTATTCTTCACAGCATCAGTGGGGTATTGCTTTTGACATTGCAATCAATGATTCTAAACTGCTTTATAACGATAAACTGATTAGAAAAGTTGCTAAGATTGCAAAATCAAAGAAAGTTGGTTTGAAATGGGGTGGTAATTGGAAATCTATTGTTGACAACCTACATTTTTACCTTGGAAAGTGGGGAAGCACAACTAAAAAATTAAAGAAAACGTATGGTTATTTTGATAAATTCAAGAAAACATGGACCGGAACAGTGAAGTGCAATACATATTTAAGGAAAGGAAAAGCATTTACTTCAAAACGAATCCTTACAATTAAGAAAGGAAAAGAGGTAAGAATCCTTTGGAAATCCAAGGTTTTAAGGATTGCTAAGGTGGAATATGGTGGCAAATATGGCTACATTCGATTGAAAAATCTTTGATGAAAAATCCCAAGTGCTGTAATGGTACTTGGGATTTTTTTGCGTTTGCCCACCATAGTGGGCAGAATATGTGATAACATCCGAATAGAATACGTTCGATTGTGCAGACTAATCATGTGGAGGTGGTTGGTATACGTTGCACGAATAATCTCAAAGCGAAAAGGGAAGGATGTGGATATTCTATTAGAAAGTTGGAACAATTATCGGGTGTGTCCAATTCACATATATCGCAGATTGAAAATAATCAACAGCAGCCATCATTGGAAACGGCGTATAGGTTGGCAAAAGCGTTAAAGTGTGACATTTTCGAGTTATTCGAGTTTCACGAGTAAAAGGGATGGATAATAGTGCCAATAAATTTTACTTGATTTAATCGAACAGATGTTCTATAATAATAACAAACATATGATTCAGAGCGAAAGGGGATTACTTAGGTTGAGTAAAAATTATTATGAAAGAAATACTAAAGAGGAAAATGAAAAGTATCGTGGACAATTGAACCACATCTTTTCTCAAATACATAGTACGGAGGTATTGCAGTATTACTACACATTCATTGTGGAAAAAGAGAGAATCCGTGGAAATGTCTATAAAGATGAATAAATCATATAAGGGAGTAGGCGCAATGCTTACTCCCTTTGCTTTTATGATAATTTGTCGTATCTTGATTTGATAGATGGTATTGTCATTTTTTTGTTTTTCTTTCCATCTCTCTTTAAAACGTAGTAAGCGGTTCTTCTTACAGTTCCCCACACGGAAAGCGTTTTCCCTCTTCTGTAGCCATAATATTCTTGGTATCCTTGGCTCATGTATACTTCATAGTATTTTCCACCAGACTTTACGATTACGGTCAAGTCACTATCCAATGTATCTTCCTTTACATTTTCTATTTTGCCCTTGATTTTTATTTTCTTTCCCTTGTACTTACCTTTTTTCAATTTGGAATAATTGTATGATTTACACATTTTCTTGTATTTCTTCTTTGATGGCTCTTTCTTGCCAGACCATCCCTCTTTGAATCCGTCGGCAAATTCTGAAAATATTCCCATTGTCCTTGCCGGTATAGCGGCTTTTGAAATTGTTGGAACACATACTGAAATAGTAAGCATTAGCGTTGTTGCTACTGTTAATAGTTTCTTCATAAAACACATCTCCAATCTTTTTTATTTACACAATAATGAATGGTATCATTATTTAGTATCAGTTTTGTTTGCTCTCCAAAGCAGGTCAATTCCCTCTAAAATATATTTTCTGGCTTTCTCATCGAGGGTATAATATTTCTTAATGGCTTCTTTTAGTTCTACATCTTCTGAAATATGAGCGTCCAAAAGGGCATCTTCTTCTGAATATGTTTTATCTTTTCCAGCGATTAAGTATTCAATGCTTACGTTAAAAAACTCGGCTATTTTTTGAAGATTTGCTGAGCTTGGTGCGCTTTTATCCAATTTACTAAAATATCCTTTTGCAAATCCACAATCCGCTTCTGCCTTATTTAGCGACATATCTCTTTCTTTGCATAACATTTTTACTCTTTCTTTCATACCCATAGTAAACACTTTCCTTTCAAGTTCTGAAAAAAACGCAAAAAAAACTTGACATTCTGAAAATATCGCTTATAATGTAATTAAAGGTTCTGAAAAAATCGCAACAAAAAAGCGACATATAAAATGCCTGAAAGTTTATTCTTTAGTTTTTTGCTCAACACAATATAAATTATAGGATATTTTCAGAGTTTAGTCAATACAATATTGTGATTTTTTCAGAATAATAAGTAAGAAAGGAGATGTTAGTTTGCTTTACAACAAAATCAAACAGTTGGCAAAGGAAAAAGGAATACCAATCTATAAGGTTGAATCTGATTGCGGTTATGAGAGTGGTGCAATGTGTAGATGGAATGAAAGTTCTCCAAATGCAAAACGATTAAAGATTGTTGCAGATTATCTCGGAGTAACAGTTGATGAATTATTAGAAGAATCAGAAAGGAGCAGGCATGAACAATTTAAGAATCTTTGAAAATTCAGAGTTTGGAAAAATCCGAACAATCACAAAAGATAACGAGCCTATGTTTTGCCTTATGGATATTTGCAAGGCTTTAGACATGAAAAATCCAACAATGGTTGCTTCAAGATTGGAAGATGATGAAGTGACTAAGTTTGACTTAGGCAGTAAAAGAGGGGAAACAAACTTTGTTACCGAAAGCGGATTGTATGCGGTTATTCTTCGTAGTGATAAGCCGAATGCAAAGAAGTTTCGCAAGTGGGTAACTGGCGAAGTGCTTCCATCTATCCGCAAGAATGGCGGTTACATTGCCAATCAGGAGAATCTTACTCCAGAACAGATTGTAGCCAACGCATTAGTTGTGGCACAGAACATCATAACTCAAAAGGACAAGCAGATTGAGGAAATGACACCAAAGGCAAATTACTTTGACGCTTTGGTAGATAAGAAATTAAATACCAACATCCGTGACACCGCAAAGGAACTTGGTGTTGGAGAAAAAGCATTTGTTTCTTTCCTTATTGAAAAAAGATATGTTTTCAGACAGGGGAAACATAGAAAATTGCGTCCATATGCCAAATACGCAGAGAGCGGAAACGGCTTGTTTGTCTTAAAGGACAAGCACAACGAGCAGAATGGTTGGGCAGGACAGCAGATGTATGTCACCCCAAAGGGAAAAGAAACATTCCGTCTGCTTTTGGAAGAAAGGGAGTGAGCCTATTATTCAGAAGATGATATTGGCGGTTCTGACATTTCTTCTTATTATTACGGTGGCAACAAGCGTGTTTAAGGATGTATACGCTTACGAGCCGGAATATGCACAAGAAGATACGTTATTTATAAAAACAGAAGAACCGCAGGTAAATGTGATTCCAAATGCAAATACGAACAGTTCTTTGGAATCCGCAAAACACATAAAGCAAAAGAAAGAGTCAAAGAAGAAACACAAGGAAAGGAAAGGCGTTCAATTCTTGATAACTGCATATTGTCCTTGTTGCGATTGTTCAGAGGGGTACGGAAAGATAACTTCTACTGGCAAGATACCAAAGCAGGGAAGAACAATAGCGGTTGACCCTAAAGTCATACCGTATGGAACAAAGGTTAAAATCAAAGGTCTTGGAACATTTATAGCCGAGGACTGCGGCGGTGCGATAAAGGGAAATAGAATTGACATATACTTTGAATCTCATGCAGACACAGAGAGATTCGGAGTGCAAAGAAGAACAGTATTTATATTAGGAAAGGATGAGTGACAATGATTAAGACAGATGCTAAACCGGCAACACCAGAATTGATTGCAAATTTAATTGAACTTGGTGCAATTTATGTGAAAGACGGAGAGTTTTATGCAAATGAACCGGGAACATACAAAAAAGAAAAGGAATAGCACCCTTGACCGCAAATCAAACTGCTATTCCAGTAGTAAATAACTATGTGTTATTTGCGCTCATTTTATCAAATAAGGAGTGAAAAGTCAAGATGAATAAAATTTTATTAAGAGGTACCGTGGCGAGTAAGATTAAATTTTCTCATTCGTCACATGGTGAGAACTTTTATGAATTTCGCTTAAAAAGCGAAAGAAAAAGCAAGAAAGAAGATGTGATAATCTGCTTGGTTCCGGAAATCGTTCTGGAAAAGTGTTCAATCAAAGAAAACGAAAAGATTGAAGTACAAGGAGAAATTCGGACTATCAATAGGAAAAATCATAAGCACATTTATGTATTTGTGCAGGATGCCATGTGTGGTGTAGAGGTAAATTCTTTGCCGGACGTAAATGAAGTAAAAATGGATGCGCATATCTGCATTCAACCTAATTTACGGCGAACATCCGCTTCCAATAGAAGAGTATGCGATGTAATTGCCGCAAGCAACAGGCAATACGGTTCCGACTATATCCCATGTATAGCATGGGGGAGATATGCTACATACGTTTCCAAATGCGATGTAGGTACTCATTTGGAAATTGTCGGAAGATTGCAGAGCCGTGAATATCACAAGCATATGGACGATGGCAAAGTAGCAGTAAAAACCGCTTTTGAAGTATCAGTTTCAAAAGTCAAAGAAATCGGAAAGGAGAATGAGGAATGATTTTGAAATCATTGCACTTGGAGAATTTCAAAGGTATTAAGAGCCTTGATGTGAATTTCTCAAATAAGACAAGTATTAAAGGACAGAACGCAGTAGGTAAGACCACAATTTTTGATGCGTTCACATGGTTGCTTTTTAATAAGAACAGTGCCGGAGAGGAAAAGTTCAATGTTCGCCCACTGGATAAGGATGGAAACTGCATTGATAACGTAGAAATTAAGGTTGTAGCGGTTCTGGATGTAGATGGTAAGGAAGTAGAGCTTTCCAAAGTGCAGAAGCAGAACTGGGTTAAGAAGCGGGGAACAGACACCGTGACTTTACAGGGCAATGTCAATTCGTTTGAGATTGACGGTTATCCAAAGAGTGAAGCTGAATTTAAGGCTTATATTTCCGGTTTGGCGCAGAGCGAGGATATGTTTAAGATGCTGACCAATCCGCAGTATTTTTCTTCTCTGAAATGGAAAGAACAGCGAGATATTCTGATGAAACTTGTTGCAGAGGTTTCCGATGTGGAACTGGCACAGACCGATGCCAAGTATGCACCGCTGATTGATGAATTGGAAAAAGCACCGTCTACGGATGATATTCGCGTCAAGTTTTCCAAAGCGTTATCCGAATGGAAGAAGAAACAGGCTGAAATCCCGGTGCGTATTGATGAAGCCGAGAAATCCAAGGTTGATGTGGATGTGGCAGAGCAGGAACTTAAAAAATCAGACTTGGAAAGACGCATTTCTGAAATTGACGAAAAAATTTCAGATACTAATGGTGTATTAAAGAAATTGCGAGACGAGGACATGAGATTGCAAATGGATATGTCAGGTATTTTGCAGAGCATGAACGATTCCTTGTCTGAAAAGAAAAGAAAAATCGAATCGTCCAATGCGGAAGTTACTTGTGAACTGGAGAATACAAGAAATAAAATTCAGATTGCGGAAAATGCAATCAAATTAAATGACAGAAGCATTTCTGATGCTGACGCCGAACGAAAGAAATTAGGCGAACAGTACAACGCTGAAAAAGCAAAGGTATTTGATGAAACACCGTTTTTGTTTGACGAATCGAAATGGGTGTTTGATGAAAGCAGTACCGTATGTTCTTTATGCGGACAGCCATTGCCGGAGGACAAGGTCGAGCAGTTAAAGTCTGACTTTGAATCAAGAAAAGTGAAAGCCAGAGAAAGTGCTGCTAAGAAATTGTCGGATGCCAAAGAAGCGTTTATGTCAGAGAAAAAAGATAACTTGGAACGCATTAAAGCGTTTGGTTTCGACAAGAAGCATACCATTGACGGCTTAACAGAAAAGAACAAGGAATTAAATGTAGAGATTGAATCCTTGAAAAAACGTGAGCAGGAATTACTTGCAAAGAACGAAGATTTTTCCAAACAGTTAGATGAAATCCCTAAGGAAGCGGACTATACGCAGAATGAGGAATACATGAAACTGCATGAAAAAAGGGAAAAGGTTCTTGCTGAAATTGAAAAAGAAAAAACTTCCAAATACGACGAGCGTATCGAAGAGTTGCAGGACGAGAAGAAAAAAATGGAATCTGAACTGGATTCTGTAAAAGAAATACTTGCCAAAGCATCTATGAATGTCGAGATTGACGAGCGTATCGAAGAGTTGCAGGACGAGAAGAAAGTAATTGGACAGAAAGTTGCCAACCAAGAGCAAATTATTTATCTTTTGGAAGAATTTATTCGGTTCAAACTTAACA
>ERZ773194.4019-NODE-4019-length-12076-cov-4.306048_pt1 | contig 12076 bp, 13 predicted proteins | sample MGYA00511240_ERZ773194 | MGnify/ENA primary metagenome ERZ773194 (study PRJEB29015, sample SAMEA2737774) | human gut metagenome | biome: human gut; feature: human-associated habitat; material: faeces | place: China | collected 2012 ... | reverse complement strand
GGACGGCATGATCTCTAAGGTCGGGGAGTTCGACAATCTGGTCGTGACCAGGACGTTCTCCAAGGCCTACGCCATGGCGGCGCTTCGCGTCGGATACATGGCATCCAACCCCCGTCTGGCGGAGATGATGGGATGCGTCAAGATCCCCTATTCCCTCAACGCGATCAGCGAAGGGGCCGCCGTCGCGGCGGTGAAGGACCAGGAGTTCGTCAGGAGGAGCGTCGAGCTCGTCAGAGAGCAGCGCCCCAGGCTCATGAAGGGCATGGAGAAGCTGGGCTTCGAGACGTTCCCGTCCGATTCCAATTTCATCCTCGCACGCTCGCCCATCGACCACAAGGTCCTCGTGGACGGACTCAGGGAGAAGGGCATCCTCATCAGGGACTTCGGCTCGAAGCGCAGGACCGAGAACTGCGTCAGGCCCACCGTGGGCACCGCGGAGCTCAACGACCTGTTCCTGGAGAAGGCCGACGAGGTGATCTCCGGATGCCGCTGAACATCACGCTCACCGATTACGGGGTGGGCAACCTCTATTCCATCAGACGCTCCCTGGAGAACTGCGGAGCGGATGTCACCGTGGTGACGGACATGAAGGACGTCCTCGACGCGGAATGCATCGTCTTCCCCGGGGTCGGAGCCTTCGACAGGACCATGGAGAAGCTCCAGCCCTACAGGGAGGACATCCGCGAGAAGCTCGCCTCCGGAACGCCCGCGCTCGGCATCTGCATCGGCATGCAGATCCTCTTCGGAAGCAGCGCCGAGGGCACCACGCCCGGACTCGGCTTCTTCGACGGAAAGGTCGTTCCTCTGGAAGGGAGGATAATCCCCCACATGGGATGGAACTCCGTCGAGTCCGACGATCCCCTCATGGACGGGATCGGGGACAGGCACTTCTACTTCGCGCACTCGTTCCGCGGATGCCCCGACGAGGACATCACCGTCGGCACCACCGACTACGACGGAACCGACATCCCCACGTTCTTCCGGAAGGCCAACGTCTACGGGACGCAGTTCCATCCGGAGAAGAGCAGCGCATCCGGCATGAGGTTCCTGGAGAACTTCATCTCCTTCGCGGGGTCGGTCCTGTGAGGGTCATCCCTGCTGTCGACGTCATGGACCACAAGGTGGTCCAGCTGGTCGGGGGAGTCCCCGGCAGCCAGCAGATCGTCATCCCCGATCCAGTCTCCGTGGCGGAGATGTGGATCGGGAAGGGTGCGGACTACCTGCACCTTGTTGATCTCGACGCCGCCTTCGGCAAGGAGAGCAACATCCCCGTCTTCAAGAGGATCATCGAGGAGCTCGGCGTTCCCGCGGAGATCGGAGGAGGGATCCGCTCCACCGAGACCGTCGACGAACTGGTATCCGCCGGAGCGGACCGCATCGTAGTCGGAACGAAAGCCGTGAAGGAGCCAGAATGGCTCGCCGAGATCGCCGACAGGCATCCCGGGAGGATCGTCCTCTCCATGGACACCAAGGGCGGAAGCATCGCCATCAAGGGATGGCAGGAATCCGCATCCAGGACCGTGGACGAGATGTTCGACATCATCCGCGACATGCCTCTGGCCGGAGTTCTCAACACCAACGTGGACGTGGAGGGTCAGCGCAAGGGGATCGACGAGGCCCAGGCCCGCGATTTCATCTCCAGATGCCCCTGCCCGGTCATAGCGTCCGGAGGGGTGACTTCCGAGGAGGACGCCCGCATCCTGGCCGATGCCGGTGCGGAAGGGTCCGTCGTCGGGCTCGCACTGTACACGGAGGTCATCAGGCCCTGGGAATGGAAGACCCCTTGGAGAGCCTGAGCGCGAAAACGATTATCATCCCGGAACAGGATTGGATACCCATGAAGATGCCTTGCGAACTCGTAGTGACCCATGTCCTCCCGACGGCGCGCGGCGCCATAGCGAGGGAGCTGGTGGAGAAACACGGCATGACGCAGACGCAGGTCGCGAAGCTCTTCGGAGTCACCAGCGCGGCGGTCTCCCAGTACATCAAGGGGATGCGCGGCGGGAACAACCTGATCGACAAGAGCGCCTACAAGGGGGATTTCGACCTCATGATCTCCAGGACGGCGGCGGCTATAGCATCCGGGATGGACGTGACCGAGGCGCTCTGCGGGATCTGCACCTTCGTGAAGACCTGCGGACTTCTCCGCGCGCTCTGCGTCTACGAGGGATACGAGGGCGATCTGACGGTCTGCATGGACTGTCCCCGCAACGAGATCATATCCATCCCCGAAACAAGCCGAGACTCGCTACCTTTTTTATGAACGGGTCCATTAGACGGTCGTTACCATGACCGTTAGAAAGTCCGAGATCGAGCGCAGCACACGCGAGACCCGCATCTCCGTTTCGTTGGACATCGACGGGACGGGGAAGTTCGATGTCGAGAGCGACATCCAGTTCCTCAAGCACATGACGGAGACACTTGCGAGGTACGCCTCGTTCGACCTCGTCATGAAGGCGGAGGGCGACAACGACCACCACATCATCGAGGACTGCGCGATCACCGTCGGCAAGGCGATAAGGGATACCTTGGACGAGACGCCGATCGAGCGCATGGCCACCGCGATTGTGCCTATGGACGACGCCCTGGTCATGGCATCGCTGGACCTTGTGGACAGGCCCTACGCCGATGTGGACCTCCCCGATCCGCTGTACACCCACTACATGAGGAGCCTGGCCATGTCCGTCGGCATGACCCTGCACATCGTGGTCATCCGCGGATTCGACGAGCACCACATAGTGGAGGCCGCGTTCAAAGCCGTAGGGAAGGCGCTCTCCCAGGCCGTCAGGCCCAGGAGCACCGAGCTGAGCACCAAGGACCGCGAGATCATAGAGTGATATCATGCTGACCAAGCGCATCATCCCGTGCCTCGACGTCAAGAACGGAAAGGTCGTCAAAGGGATCAACTTCAAAGGCCTCAGAGACGTCGGAGAGCCTCCTGCGATGGCCGCGGCCTACGAGAAGCAGGGAGCCGACGAGATCACCTTCCTGGACATCACGGCCTCCCTCGAGACCAGGCAGACCATGCTGGACATCGTCTCCCAGACCGCGAGCAACCTCTTCGTCCCCCTCACCGTGGGCGGAGGCATCAGGAGCCTCGCGGACATGAGGGACGCCCTCAACGCCGGAGCCGACAAGGTCTCCGTGAACTCCGCGGCGGTGAAGGACCCCTCGATCATAAGCGAATGCGCCGAGAGCTTCGGAAGGCAGTGCGTGGTGGTCGCCATCGACGGCAAGCGCGTGGACGACCACTGGGAGGTCTTCACCCACGGAGGCACCCGTGGCACCGGGATCGACGCCGTGGAATGGGCCAAGAAGGTCGAGGACCTGGGCGCAGGGGAGATCCTCCTCACGTCCATGGACGCGGACGGCGTCAAGACCGGATACGACATCCCTCTGACGGCCGCCGTCGCGGACGAGGTGTCCATACCGGTCATCGCATCCGGCGGATGCGGCTCCAAGGAGCACATCTACGACGTGTTCGCGCAGACCGGAGCATCCGCGGCCCTCGCAGCATCCATCTTCCATTACAACGAGTGCACCGTCGGAGAGGTCAAGCAGTATCTCAGAGACAAAGGAGTGGCGGTAAGATGACCGAACTGAAATTAGATGACAAAGGACTGATCCCCGTCGTGGTCCAGGACTACATCACCAACGAGGTGCTCATGGTCGCCTGGGCCAACGAGGAGGCCGTGGAGCTCATGAAGGAGACGGGCTACACCCACTTCTGGTCCAGGAGCAGGCAGAAGATGTGGAAGAAGGGCGAGGAGTCCGGCCACGTCCAGAAGATCAAATCCATCCAGGCCGACTGCGACGGGGACACCCTCCTCGTCCGCGTAGAGCAGGCCGGAGGGATCGCCTGCCACCTCGGAAAGGCCTCGTGCTTCGACGAGGTCATCTACGGGAGCACCGAGGAGACCATGGCCATCATCCCCGAGCTCAGGCGCGTGCTCATCGACAGGCTCGAGAACCCGTCCGACGAGAGCTACACCTGCAAGCTCTATAACGACGAGACCCGCATGTGCAAGAAGATCATCGAGGAGGCGGGAGAGTTCGCCCTGGCGATCAAGGACAAGTCCGAGGAGGAGATGGCCTGGGAGCTGGCGGATCTTATCTACCACTCGATGGTCGCCATCGAGAAGACCGGACTCCCCATGTCCGAGGTCTACCGCAAGCTCTGGGAGAGGGCCCAATGAGAGCCGATCTCCACACCCACACGGTCTACAGCGACGGAGAGCTCATCCCCGCCGAGCTCGTGAGGAGGGCGATGGTGCTCGGACACGACGTCATCGCCATCACCGACCACGTAGACATGACCAACGTGGAGTTCGTCGTGACCAACCTGGTGAAGGCCTGCGAGCTCGGAGAGGACTACATCCCCGTCATACCCGGCGTGGAGATCACCCATGTGCCTCCGAGGCTCATAGGGAAGGTCGCCAGCCAGGCCAGGGCCCTGGGGGCCCAGTGGATCGTCGTCCACGGGGAGACCGTCGTGGAGCCCGTTGCTCCGGGTACGGACAGGGCATCCGTGGAGAATCCCGACATCGACTGCCTGGCGCATCCCGGGTTCATCACCCTGGAGGAGGCCGAAATCGCCAAGGAGAACGGGGTCCTCCTGGAGATCACGGGACGCTCCGGACACAACATCACCAACGGCCATGTATGCAGGATGGCTCGCGAAGCGGGCGCATCCATGATCGTCAACTCGGATACGCATCAGCCCGAGAACCTCATGGACGAGAAGGCCGCGTACACCGTCGCATTGGGCGCCGGACTCACCAAGGATGAGGCCGACCTCGCCATTCAGAAAACACCTTTCGACGCCGTGAGGCACCTTCTCTGAACCTCGACGGGCGGGTTCCATCCCGTCCGTCACCCGCATCTCCGCCGGCTTCCAGACCTCGGAATCCGACCTGAAAATGAAGCCCCGTATCCACTCACATTACTATAAAAGGATTACATTGCCCAACCGTAATCTGTAAAATACTCCCCAAGCCATGCGAGAGCATGGCAGAGTGCGCTGAAGAGAAACGCGGAGCATTCACCGGCAGGATGGGATTCGTCATGGCTGCCGCTGCCTCCGCAGTCGGTCTCGGGAACCTATGGCGCTTCCCTTGGCTCGCGTCCAACTACGGTGGCGGAATCTTCGTCATCGTCTACATCATACTAGCAGTCACATTCGGATTCTCTCTCATGGTCGCCGAGATCGCGCTCGGACGCAAGACCGGAAAGTCGTGCGTCAGTGCGTTCGGAGACCTCTGCAAGAAGTACAAGTGGATGGGCATGGTCATAGCATTGATCCCGTTGCTCATCGTCCCGTACTACTGCGTCATCGGAGGATGGGTCACCAAATGGTTCGCCGAGTGCGCCATCGGTCAGCTCGGAGGACTCACGGAGACCGGATTCTGGTGGGATTACATCACCGGTGTCGAGGGCGGCATGGGCGGCCCGACCATCTGGTTCCTCGTGTTCGCAGCGATGGTGATGGCTTGCGTCATCATCGGAGTCAACAAGGGAATCGAGAAGCTCAGCAAGATCCTGCTCCCGGCTCTCCTCGTCATGATGGTCGCCATCACCATCTACGCCCTGGTAGCAGTCGACGGAACCCTTGACGGAGTCGTCTACTTCCTCAAGCCCGATCCCTCCAAGCTGAGCGGCGGTACGTTCCTCGGAGCGATCAGCCAGATCTTCTACTCCATGTCCCTGGCCATGGGAATCATGATCACGTATGGATCCTACATGAAGAAGTCGGACAGCATCGAGAGGAGCGCTCGCAACATCAGCCTCATCGATACCGCCGTGGCCATCCTGGCCGGTCTGATGATCATCCCCGCCTCCTTCGCCATCATGGGCGAAGCGGGAGTGTCCTCCCACGGGATGGGTCTCATGTTCGTCACCCTCCCCCAGGTCTTCGATCAGATGCCCGGAGGAAGCATCGTGGCGCCCGTGTTCTACCTGCTCGTCATCTTCGCAGCACTGACCTCCGCGGTCTCGCTGCTCGAGACGGTCGTTTCCGTCGTCGCCGATGAGGCCAAGCTCAAGAGGAGGAAATCCATCGTCGTATCGTCGTTCCTGCTCATCGTGATCGGAATCATCGTCGTGCTCGGTTTCGGACCTCTGATGACCGACCTGTCCCCGTACGATCAGGGCGCGGGCGTCCTCGGTATCCTCGATACGACGACCAACTCGATCCTGATGCCGATCGCAGCCATCCTCACATGCGTGTTCATCGGCTACGTCATCAGTGTCAAGACGGTGTCTGACGAGGTCAAGGAAGATGGGTGCGAATTCAAGTTCGAGAGACCCTTCGAGTACATGATCAAGTACATATGCCCGATCTGTCTGGCCGCCATCCTCGTGTTCGGCCTGCTCGACATGTTCGGCATATTCTCGGTCTATTGAGACCGACAGCCCCGGGCCCGAGCCGGTCCGGGGCAGAAACGCCTTACATCTTATCCGAACCACATAACCGACGATCAGTGACGATGAAAGATATGAATCTCCGACGCCATTCTGCATCGGAGGTATCCTCGATTGTCGGACATTGGCATCATCCGGAATTATCTTGTGCCTTGGAAAGGGTACGATGGCAGGATTCGCTATTACGACACACGCTGGGCCGACGTCATCCATCCGGACCTCGTCGCTTATCAAGTGACCCACCCCGGCTGCCGCGTGTTCGACCTGGCGGAATACGGCAAGGTCTGGTACGACGAGGATGCCCGTGCGCATGCGGACGGGATCCTGAATCCCGACCTTGCAGCTTTCATCGAACGTACGATGGAGCGTACGTGTTATCTGCCTCCGGGATCCGTCCCGAATCACGAATACAGGACCTACGATTGGGCGGAGTTATCGGAGAAGGTCCCCTGCGACATCAGGGATACGGGAGATGGATCGAACCCCTCAAGGGTCGTCGTATTCCGGTTCAACGGACGCGAATTCTACGTCGACCGCGACTTCCTAGATCATCAGATGGAGACGAACAGCCTGGTGTTCAGGAACAACGAGACCGGGACATTGTGGTTCGAATGCGAGAGCTCGGACCTCTGGGAGTTCGCCCTGGAACTGGTGAACGAGGACATCCGCAACGGCTCGCGGAACGAACGTCCATTCGATCTCATGACCTGTCTCTTCATATCGAGGAGCGAGAGCCGCCCGGGATTGCTTCTATACGGAGACATGTCCGTCAAGAAGAGGGTAAATCGCGATAGTTCGCCTCCGAAGAGGCTCTCCGCCGAATGCAGCACGTTATCCCAGGAGGAGATGGACAGGATCTTCGCGAAGAGGGTGAGATCGGAAACCCGTCCCCGCAGCAGATGGAGCAAGAGCGACATAATGGAGAACTGTCGCATATCCGGAGTTCCGGAAGAGGCGTTGAACGCCCTCGCCCGCATACCGCTGAAGGACATCCTCGACAACTTCCTGATATACGCGGGAACCGACCTGACCGGGAACGAATCGGATCCGTCGAAGCAGCGCCATACGAACTTCTACAGGTTGAACTTCGAGCGCATCGAGAACCTTGCTCCGAAGAACCGAGACTGGATGATACATCCCATAGAGTGATCTTACAGCTCCGATACGATTCTCCAGAGGAACGGAAGTGGAGTCACGAAACGTCGGACAGACTCGCTTTATACGGTGAGGATATTGGACGTCTCATGCCCAAGATAGCGATCATCGGCGGTACCGGGATCTACAACCCCGATACCTTCGAGGAAATCGAAGAGGTGTTCCCGGACACCCCCTACGGCAAACCCTCCGATCCCATCATGATCGGAAAGATCAACGGTGTCGAGGTCGCGTTCCTCTACCGCCACGGCAAGGAGCACCAGCACCCCCCTTCCTCCGTCCCCTACAGGGCCAACATGTGGGCGCTCAAGGAGCTGGGATGCAAGTACGTCATCTCCGCCTGCGCCGTCGGATCCCTCCAGGAGGACTTCATCCCCGGCGACCTGGTCATTGCCGACCAGTTCATCGACTTCACCAAGAAGAGGGACTACACCTACTTCATGGACAAGACCGTCCACATCTCCATCCCCGACCCTTTCTGCCCCCACCTCAACGCGATCTTCGAGAACGTGGCGAAGGAGATGGGCATCAGATACCACATGGGCGGGACGTATCTATGCATCGAGGGCCCCAGGTTCTCCACCAGGGCCGAGAGTAACATGTTCAGGCACTTCGCGGACATCATCGGCATGACCGTCGTCCCCGAATGCCAGCTCGCAAGAGAGCTCGGCATGTGCTACTGCAGCCTCGCTACCATCACGGACTACGACATGTGGAAGGACGAGCCCGTCGACATCAACATGGTCAGCAAGACCATGTCCGAGTGCCTCGACAAGGTTCTGAGGCTCCTCGAGATCGGACTCCCCAAGATCAAGGACTCCTGCAAGGTCTGCGCCCAGGCGGCGAAGGACTGCGGAGCCCTCTGAAGAAGACAAATGGGGTAGGTTGCCGGCGTACCGGCCCTACCCCTAAACACCAAGCTCGATGCATCACCTTCTCATCAACTTTACATAACTTTTCATTCAGATGAAAAGTGTAAAGTTCTTATGTGCATCCAGGATTACTGGATACGTGAAAAGACCGGAACAGGCACCAGAGCTGAAAGATCTCCTGAACGGAGGTCTTCCCACTTGGTCCCCCGATACCATGGAATTGGCCAAGGAGTACAACAGCAGATATCTCCATTGGTCTGACTTGGAGTACAGAGACGTCGGTCCCGATTCCAGAGAGACCCTCTGGGCCCTCATGAAGATCCTCAGAGAGGGAACCATCAGAACGGTGGAGTTCGACGACCTAGTTATAGGGTACAACATCACCGATAACGCCCAGCGCATCCTCCATGACCTGGACATGCGCCTCTCGTCCGGTCTAGTCCCCAGTAGCATACTGGATGAGAAGAGACGCCTGATGCTGACGGTGAGTTCCATCATGGAGGAATCCATAGCATCGAGTCAACTCGAGGGGGCGTCCACCACGACCAAAGTCGCGAAGAAGATGCTCCGCGAGAACACGGCCCCGAGGAACAAATCCGAACGCATGATCGTCAACAACTACAACGCCATGCGGTTCATCAAAGAGCATTCCAATGACAAACTATCTCCAGACATGATCAGGGAGATCCACTCCCTCATCTCCCACGACACCCTCGATGATACAAAATACGAAGGGATGTTCAGAGATGACAACTCCATCGCCGTACGCGACGCGTTCACCGGCGAGACGTACCACGATCCGCCTAATTTCAACAGGATCCCCGACCTGATAAAGGCGCTGTGCGACTTCGCAAACGACGACAGCGTCTTCGTCCACCCTATCGTGAAAGGGATAGTGCTACACTTCGTACTCGCCTACATCCACCCGTTCATGGACGGGAACGGACGCGTGTCCAGATCCCTGTTCTACTGGTATCTGATGCGCAACGGATACGCATCAGTGGAGTACATCTCCATATCCAAAGTCATGAAGAGCCACCGTGGCAAGTACGATAACGCCTACCTGCTCTCGGAGACCGATGGCAACGACATCACCTACTTCATCAACTACAACCTGGACATGATCTTCGAAGCCACCGATGCATTCCTGAGCTACATTAGACGCAAGATAGAGGAGAATAGCAAAGCATTAGAGGATTCCCGCACATCCGGTCTCAGCATACGCCAGAGGGAGGTCCTTTCCGACCTTATGAACAGCACAGAGCCGATGGACGTCTATGAATTATCAGCGAAATACATGATCCAACCGAGCTGTATACGCAGGGACATCCAGAAGCTCGACGAACTCGGATTGGTAAAAATGATGCGTATAGGGCATCGGAAAGCATACCTATACAATGGCCGGGACAACTTTACATAACTTTACATTCTCGTGCAAAGTAGAAAGTTAATAACAATAGAAGTGACAATTAATAATTAATCGGCGGCCCCAGTCTCATTTCCATGGACGATTGGATGCCCCCCATTCCCGAAACAGCATCCGTTTCCGCATCCCCATAGGGGAGCGGTGTAACCGGCTTGAACGATCGATGCGGGGGTGCGAAACCCCCGCGTGTTTCAGCTCTCCCAGACCTGATGCCTTCCGGCTTCGGAATCCGCCTTGAGCTCGGCCTCCATCCTCTTCTTCGAGAACAGGACGGAATCCATGAACGCCACCCAGCAGACCTCCACCACGATGGATGCGGCGATTGCCACCATCGCATAGGGCGTCTGAGGGCCCATGACGGCAACGCACAGGGCGATCGCGATGCCCTTGTTCTTGTATGAGACCATCAGAACGTCGGTGACCCTCTGGGACCAGGGGATGCCCGCCTTCTTCTCGACCGCCTCGGTTCCCAAACCCAGACCGACATCCCTGAGGGCGGCGATTATCATGAAGACCGCCAGGACGGTGAATCCTGCGGATCCGAAGTTGGTCGAACCCACGGACAGCCAGACGAGGAACGCGATGATGCAGTTGAGAACGACGGCCATGACGGTCTTGTCAATCTTCACCTTGGTGAACAGCCTGGAGAGGATCAGAGGCACTCCGATGAGCTCCACCACCGTCTTGACGACTGTCGTCATGTCCACCGTCTCCCCGAGGGTCACCCATACGATGAACGGGATCCAAAGCAGAGCGACGACATAGACCACGATGGTCGACCTGAGCGCATGCTCCAGGTCCCCGCGGAGGATGAAGGATAGAGGCCCGATCGATCCGGCGAACGGGGTCGCCGCGAGGAAGACGAGTCCTGGAGCGTACTGCGAGTATCCGTCGATGTCCTTGATGATGAAGTACGCGACCAGAGGGATGGTCGATGCGACGATCAGACCGATGATTATCGCCCTGAGGACGGATCTGGAGTTCTTCACGGGATTGAGATCCCTGTACGGGATCCTCGACAGGGTCACTGTGAGCATCGCAGCGAGAAGGATGATCGTGATGTTGCTGCGCAGCGAGCTGTTGTCGGCAAGGAAATCCGGATAGATCCCCGTGATGTACTTGTTGGTCAGCAACGAGACCACGACAGCCAGCCCCATCATGAAAGCCGTGCTGCTCAGCAGTTTGGTAATCGTCTTCATCGCGACTGCAATGGAGCAGACTTATAAAAATCTTGACTATCGATAAAAAATTAATGATTATCGTTAATCATCTTCCTCGTCCTCGACATACTCGAGGATATCCCCCGGCTGACAGCCCAGGGCACGGCATATCCCGTTCAGTGTGGAGAACCTTATCGCGCAGATCTTGCCGGTCTTGATGTTGGACAGGTTCACGTTGCTGATCCCGACCATCTCCGCCAATTGATTGAGGGGGATCTTCCTGTCCGCCATGACCCTGTCCAATCTGAGGATTATCGTCATGGTATCACAGGGTGCGGTCGGACTCGTCCTGCAGGACGGACCCGTAGCGTATGATCAACGAGAACATGAACAGGACGACGGAGATCAGGATGCAGCCGAAGAACATGAACAGGATCGGGCCGATGCCCCTTCCGCCGACGGCCTCGAACATGGCGAGGACGAACGCGGCGATGATGTAGACCTTGGAGAGGACCATCGCACGGTCGGTGTTCTCCGACGAGAAGGGGCTGTGCTCCTCGTGTATGGAGGACATGGTCCAGTAGATCGTCAGGACGGTGACGAACGCCAGGAAGAAGATGACGATCATCTCCGAATAGGATGCGACGATTGCCGTCGCGGGATCGTCTTCGAACGATAACTGGAGGATCTGCTCCAGCAGTCCGGAGAACGTATCGGAGACGAACGAGCCGACTCCTAGCGCTATGAGGACGATAATTATCGCGGCGATGACGAATGCACCGCAGGCCATGACCTTCGAACCGTACAGGCAGGCCTTCTTCAAAGTGTGGAGATCGCCCTTCATACCCTCCCAATCCGGGAGATGCGATATCAAATTATCGATTGTCGATAACTGCGAGATCGCACGGAGTCCCTGGGATGCCTCTTGGACATATAGGGTTGAAAGTTGACTTACAAGATAATCGGTAAGAATCCCGAACGGACGGTCAATCCGGCGACTTACAGGCTGTACAAATCGTTCGATTGGGAACGTTGGATTATGA
>ERZ773194.4009-NODE-4009-length-12092-cov-2.725181_pt1 | contig 12092 bp, 9 predicted proteins | sample MGYA00511240_ERZ773194 | MGnify/ENA primary metagenome ERZ773194 (study PRJEB29015, sample SAMEA2737774) | human gut metagenome | biome: human gut; feature: human-associated habitat; material: faeces | place: China | collected 2012 ... | reverse complement strand
GTCTGAAATGTCCCCCGCCGCTGATACGGCGGGGGGCATCTGCGCATAGGTTATATTCATCAGTTTTCAGCATTTTTTACCATTTTTCTGAATTCTCCCGGCGATTGGTTCATTTTCTTACGAAAAACCCGGTTAAAAAAATGGACGTCTCCATATCCGGTCAGCTCCGCGACCTCGTTCATCTTTTTATTGGTATTTGCTAAAAGGCGACAGGCATGCTCCATTCTCACCCCCTGCAAATACTCTTCAAACCCCTGTCCGGTTTCCTCCTTGAATTTTTTGCTTAAATGCGGCAGACTGTAATTCAGTTCCTCTGCAATACTGCCTAATGTGATATGGTTCATATAATTCTGGTTTACTTTTTTCATTACCATTCGGCTCGTATCATCCGATGATGTAAATTCACTATTATCATTGATTTTTCGTACGGTACTGATAATCAATTCGATTAGATTACATCGTATCAGTTCTAAGTAGCCGGGCTGTTTTTGACGAAATTCATACAGCATCCGGCTGATAAATGGAAAAATTGTACCGTCAGTATCATGAAAAATATAATTGGATGGACTGGTTTTCAGCATCCCTGACTGTATTTTTATGAGATAATGGTTCAGAAGACTGTTAAAGCTGCGGCAATACACCAGGCTCTTATCAATAAAGGCTGGATGAAACAGGCAATTGATCAGCTTAAGCTCCCCTTTGCTGCTGTAGGAATGATACGCGCCATAATCCAGTATCAGGTAATCCCCCTTCCGGATATAAGTTTTTTCGCCGTTTAATACATGCTCCGCCTCCCCCTCAACAAAATACGCAAGCTCTAAAAAATCGTGTGTGTGCGTTCTGACAGTGGAGTCGTCAAATACATCAAGCATAACATTTTCTTCTTTTGAAATATAGCCCATCTTAAAATCACCACCATTTTTCGAAAAATTACCCATTGATTTTATTATACTCCCTGCCTATAATGAAGTCAAGTTGAAAAAGGAGGTTTTTATATGCTTTATCAAAAAAATGCCGCTGAAAAGCTGGATGATGCTCTGTTCCAAAATCCAACCAGCGAATACAGGGGAGCACCGTTTTGGGCCTGGAACTGTAAATTATCGAAGGAAATCCTGCTGGAGCAAATCGAAGCGCTTAAACAAATGGGGTTTGGCGGGTTCCACATGCATTCGCGCAGTGGTATGGCAACGCCTTATTTAAGTGATGAATTCATGTCGCTGATCATGACATGCATTCAAAAGGCGGAAGAAGAAGATATGCTTTCCTGGCTCTACGACGAGGACAGATGGCCTTCCGGAGCGGCGGGCGGATTTGTTACCAAAGATTGCCGTTACCGGCAAAAATTTTTGCTATTCACGCCGGAACAGGAAACTGATACCGTTTCCGCAGAAGAAGGTTATTTGACCGGTAAACCATATCTAATCGGCTGTTATGATATTGTATTAAATAGAGACGGCGAGCTGGCGCATTATCAAAAAATAAAGGAAACTGATACCGCAAAAGGCGAAAAATGGTATGCCTACGTCAAAACGCCGGAACCTAACGGATGGTATAATGACCAAACCTATGTTGATACAATGGACAAAAAAGCCATTGATCGGTTTATTGAAATCACACATGAGAGGTATAAAGAATATGCCGGAAATAAATTTGGTAAAAGCGTACCGGCAATCTTTACAGATGAACCACAGTTTTTCGTAAAATCAACGTTAGCCTTTGCAACGAATAGACAAAGCGTCACACTGCCGTGGACGACAGATTTTGCTGAAACCTATCAAAAAGCTTGCGGTATTGATATTCTAGAAAAATTACCGGAATTGATCTGGGATCTCCCGGATAGAAAAATTTCACAAGCACGTTATTATTTTCATGATCATGTCTGCGAACGTTTTACCCAGGCCTTTGCCGATAACTATGGAGCATGGTGCAAAAAAAACGACCTCCTTATGACCGGCCATATGAGCGCTGAAGAATCCCTCGAAAGCCAAACAAAATTTTTAGGAGAAGCGATGCGCTCTTACCGCAACTTCGGGCTTCCTGGAATTGATTTGCTATGCAACAACCGCGAATTTTCTACCGCTAAACAGGCGCAGTCGGCAGCACATCAATTTGGGCGTGAAGGCGTATTATCTGAATTATACGGCGTAACCAATTGGGATTTTGATTTCAGAGGCCATAAATTCCAGGGTGACTGGCAGGCCGCGCTCGGTATCACAGTTCGTGTGCCGCATCTGGCCTGGGTATCCATGAAAGGTTCGGCAAAGCGGGACTATCCCGCCTCAATCAGCTATCAGTCACCGTGGTACAAGGAGTATCGCTATGTAGAGGACCATTTTGCGCGGCTGAATACTGCTCTTACAAGAGGAAAGCCGGTTGCTGACGTTGCCGTCATTCACCCGATCGAGTCTTATTGGCTGCATTGGGGCCCGTCAGACAGTTCTGCTTCATTACGACAGCAAATGGAAGAAAATTTTGAAAATGTAATCAAATGGCTTCTTTCCGGCCTGATAGACTTTGACTTTATCAGCGAATCCCTGCTTCCATCCCAATGCGGCGAAATAGGAAACGTACTTCCAGTCGGAGAAATGCAATACAAAACAGTGATTGTACCGAATTGTGAAACCCTGCGCGGCACCACACTGAAAATATTGGAACAATTCCACGTAAAAGGCGGAAAAGTGATTTTTATGGGAGAACCGCCAAAATATATTGACGGCGCTCCCTCTAACGCTGCGTCCAGTCTCTATGATTCGAGTCGAAAGGTACAATTTACCAAGCTTTCTTTGCTGAAGGCATTGGAACAAGACCGCCGTATCGATATCAAAGGGTTATCCGGGGAACGGACCGATTCTTTCTTATATACGATGCGCCATGACGGAAATACAGATTGGCTGTTTATTGCCCACATGGAGGAGCATCAAAAAGATTTACACTCAATTCATAAAAAAGATATCGCTGCACCGCAAGATACGATTATTTCGATCAAAGGGGAATTTTATCCAAAACAATATGATACCATTACGGGAGAAATAAAAGAAGTCCCTTACTCAATTAAAAACGGCTGCACCATTATTCCATATACCTTTTATGACTATAACAGCCTGCTGCTGTCCCTCTCCTCTGCAAATGACTGTCCAAAAGTTCTCTCAATTGAGCCGATAGAACAGCAGGTAACAGCGTCAATTGATTTTCGGAAAAAGGTGCGCTATCACCGTGAAGAGCCGAATGTTTTGCTTTTGGACATGGCAGAGTATTCTCTGGACGGCAGCGAATACCAGTCGTGTGAGGAAATCCTGCGGATCGATGCAAAGCTCCGGGAACTGCTTCAATTCCCGGCTGCAGACGGTCATGATATTCAGCCATGGGCCATTCCGGAAGAAAAAATTGAGCATTACGTCTATCTAAAATTTATCATACAAAGCGAAATAGAAGCAGATGTCGATTACGCCTTTGAAGAAGCAGAAGAGATTTATTTCAACGGCGAACCTGTGATGATACACCCGAATGGTTATTATGTAGACCATGATATCCATAAACTGAAGCTGCCGCGTCTTATAAAAGGAAAAAATGAATTGATCGTCAAAATGCCAATCAGCAAACGAATCTCGCTTGAACCAAGTTATCTGCTCGGCGATTTCAATGTCCGGTTGGAGGGCTGCGATGCAACCATCACCGCTCCTTCCCAAACGATAGGCTTTGGCTCTATAACAGAACAGGGAATGCCGTTTTACGGCGGGAATATTATCTACGAACTTCCTTTGGAGACCTCCGAAGCATGTGATATACAAATACGAGCCAATCACTACCGCGGTTCCCTGATAAAAGCGGAATTAGACAGCGGCAATACCGAACGAATCGTATACCCTCCCTACCTTGTTCGTTTTAAGGATATTGCTCCCGGAAAACACATGCTTAAGCTGACCTTGTACGGCAACCGCCACAACACCTTTGGAGGACTGCACAATCTTCCCGGACATACATGGGCAGGCCCCAGTCTTTGGTATACCAAAGATGATCAATGGTGCTATGAGTACCGTTTGAAAGAGACCGGTATTTTAAGCTCGCCGGTAATTGAATATAAAAAATAAAGGAAAGAAGCCCTGCATGATCGCAGGGCTTTTTCTTGACGGATTCCCTTTAACACTTTATACTATTGATAAACGAAAAAAGGAGAACAAATATGAAAAAGAAACTAACAGCACTGATTCTTGTACTGCTCATGGCTCTCAGCAGCGTTCACGCCTTTGCCGAAACGGCTGAATTTTCAGATGTAAGCCCTGACAGCTGGTATTTTGATTCAGTCGAAGCTATGGCCAAGAATGGATTAATGAACGGCATTACACAAACTGAATTTGATCCCGATATCAACATTACCCGCGGTATGTTTGTAACCGTTTTAGGACGGACATTAAATGCAGTTCCCGGTTCATCCCAATACTTTGACGACGTTGACAGTAATGCCTACTACTCACCCTATATTGCATGGGCGGCAGAAAACGGAATCGTTCAGGGATTCAGTCAGGACATCTTTGCACCCGACACTGACATCAGCCGGGAACAAATGGCAGTTATGCTGGAAAATGCATTCCGATTTAAAGGACTAAACACAGTTGAAGAAACAACGCCCGTTTCTTACATTGACGCTGACCAAATCAGCAGCTGGGCGGAAGATTCTGTCAACTTCTGTACCCAGGCCGGCCTGCTTTACGGCACTGAAAATACGGCATTTTTACCACAGGATACAACAAGCAGAAGCGAAACCGCAGCAGTTATTACAAGACTGTTCAGCCGCATTCTCGATCATCTTTACAGCTGTGCTGTAAAGGATGCTGAAACGGTAGAATTAGAGGAACTGCTGCCGGTCACTGCTATCACTCCGCAGGACGATATGGTCACATGGAATGAAACAAAAGATAAGGTACTGCTGCTCTCCTGGCATAAATATCCTGAAAGCTATATTGCCGGCGAGACCGCCAATCTGCAATGGGGCGAAGTTTGGACCTTCACCGATAAAGAAATCAAAACCTGGTATCAAAAAAATAAAGAAAACGTTATCAATTGGGATTTGCGGCTGGAACAGCTTATCGGTCTGCCAAAGGACAGCGGATATACACATTTCAGCGCCTTCTGGGTCTCTCCTGATGATATCATCCGACCGGCCTATACGTTTGATATCACAAAATCCGATATGTCGGCGGAGTTTACCAAAGCGCCTGAACAGACTTTTTTGGAGTGGTTCAATTCCAATATCGAATGGTCTTATCAGGAAAGCGCATACCCTTGGACACGCATTGGCTATACCTATGACTGGGCGGATAACGGAACAGAATTCGGATTATCTGAATTTCTAATCAAAAAAGGGTCTGATGTGGAAGTAAAATTTACCTATACCACAGAAGAATTTTTGAATTGGCTTTCGGAATAAAAAGTAAGCGGAGCAGGTCATTTGACCTGCTCCGCTTATCCATTTTAAAACTTTGCCGTGGTGAATAACTGCTGCATTTTCATTATTTTACTTTCAATATAATTTTACCGATATTTTCATTTTTCATGACGATTTGGTGCGCCCTCTCCGCTTCTTTCATGTCAAACACTTGATAAATGGCCGGACGGATTTGCCCATTTTCAAAATATGGATACAGCATTTTCTTCACTCCGGCTAAAATTCCCTCTTTTTCCCTCTGGGTTCTGCTTCTTAAGGTGCTGCCAATGAGTTTCAGCCTTTTTTGATAGACTGTTTTAAGGTCAATTTGTGTCATATCGCCGCCGAGAGCAGCAATCATAATCCATCTGCCAAAGCGGTTCATTTTCGAAAAACAGATTCCCATATCCACACCGCCGACACAGTCAATTACTACATCAATTGGATTTTCTTCAAATACTTCTTCCAGGCTTTCCTTTCTTGAATTGACAATTTTGTCCGCACCAAAAGCCTTGATCGCCTCCGCTTTTTGTCCACTTCTGACCGATACGATTACCTTTGCGCCAAACAGCTTTGCTATCTGGGTTGCTGCAATTCCTACCCCGCTTGCGCCGGCATGGATAAAAACAGTCTCTTCTTTTTTCAAATTCCCCTCCAAAAAAAGGTTCAGATAAGCAGTGGCATAGGTTTCCGGAATAGCCGCGGCCTGTTCCATAGAAAATCCCCTCGGCACCGGCATAAGCATATCATGTCTCACAGCGGCATATTCAGCATATCCTCCGCCGCCCAGCAGGGTACAAACCAGATCACCAATGTGAAATTCTGATTGTTCTTTTGCTGTCTTTCCCATATCTGCAATTTCACCCGCAATTTCAAGTCCCATCCAGGGCGGGCACCCTTCCGGCGAAGGATATTCACCGTTTCTCTGCATCAAATCCGCCCGGTTTACACCGGCCGCATATATTTTTACCAGTACGTCTTCTTCTCCGATAACCGGCATATCAACCTCTGACCAGATCAGGTTTTTTTGCCCGTCAACCAGCATTGCTTTCATAAAATCACCTGCTTTTTATAATCAAGATCAAATCCGCATGCCTTTAAAATCAGTTTTTGCAGCATGACCTCGTATTCATAAGAGAAGCTATTTTCTTTTCCCTCCATTACCATTTTATAAAAATCAGCCATCATATCGTCATACCGTCCTGTTATTGGAATAATTGGCATTTTTTCTTTGATATCATAATACTCTTTTCCGCGTGTCATGTCAGCCCGGCTGACAAACATCTCGCTCCAAAGATCATGTCTGTTTGTCTCTAATGGTTTGATTTCAACGCTGCCCCGGCTTCCGCATACGACCAGCTGCCTTCTGCCAAAACCATTGATTTCAGTCGAGGTTGAGCGGACAGTTGAAATGCCGTTCCGATACTCAAATACCGCAAAGCTATGGTCAATTGCCTGAACACCGTCAAAGCCCGTCGACAGGTTATAGGGTATGATATTTTCCGGTATTCCCATGAATCGGAATACAAGGTCAACCATATGGCAGCCTAAATAAAACATAATACCGCCGCGAAACTGGCCCAGCCATTCCCGCTTAGATGCTGAATGCTCGGTATCCATAATGGCGTCCACCTCGAAAATCTCTCCCAATTCTCCCCTATCTGCCATTTCAAAGCACTTCATCACCGACGGATTATACCGGTACATATAAGCCATCTGCACCGGCAGCTTCTTTTGTTTCGCCAGGCTTATCATTTCCGTGAATGCATCAATATCTTCACCGGCCGGTTTATCGACATGAATCGCTTTTCCGGCTTTCACACACTGCATGCCTGTCTCTACCAGTTTCAGTTCTTCTGTTTCCACTAAAACCGCATCCAGGTCCGGAATGCTCAAAAGCTCTTCCACGCTCATCCACTTAATACCTTGGTAATACTCTTTATTATGATTGGCGGCAAAATACCTTTCATCAGGTTCAGCAACGCCGACGACCTCAAACAGATCGTTTCTCCGGCGCACACACTCCATTTTGCCATCTGCGTGGTCGTGACCTGTCCCAATCTGGGCAATTTTACATTTTTTCATCGTTTCCACCTCATTTTACACGTTTAATAATGCGTCCATCTTTTCATTAACGACTGTATCAGGCCAAACCGTATCATGCGGCAAGTTTTGTAGTTCCAGCCGCAGTGCGTCTTTTACCGGCATAAACTCCGATTGCTTTAAGCCGGTCACGGCAAGTATTTTACGGTTGTCGATTACTCTATCGAACAAACGGTCATACATCAGCTGCCGCCTGACTCCCCAATCTACCTCTTCCAAAGACACTGCCCGCAGATAGGTTTCCGTATCTACAGTAACATATTTGAGGCCGCATAATTCCTGATAAAATCCGGCAATTTCTTCCCACGTATGATGCTCCGCGGTCGCAACAGTAAAGCATTCCTGATACGCTTTCGGATTGCATACAAGCCGTGATATCATTTTTGCCACATCCCCGCTCCAAGTCATCGTCCCCTGAACCGGCATAGCCTCTTTCGGCAAAACAACCGGCTTATTATGAAACGCTCTGTAAATAAGTGTATTGGCTTCCAGGGTTACCAATTGATATCTGCGCTTTGAAAAGGTCACCGCCGGGCGCAAAATGGTCCAATTTTGAAAACATGACTGTTTCAAAACATCTTCCTGACGCGCCTTGAACATTGCATAATCATTGGAGGAGACAAGTTTTCGGTCTTTTGACACATCAAGGAGACGCGGAGAACCTTCGGTAATCACAGGATCTTTGTCCGCATAAACGCGGTAGGAAGACAGATATAGATAATGCCCGGTATTTTCCAAAAGCATGGCATGGCGGTTTTTAAATTTTTCGGTGCTGTGGTATAGCATAAAATCTACAACTGCATCATAGCCATTTTGAAGCAAACCGTGAAGGACGCCGTCATCCATAGCATCTGCCTTTGTATAGACAAGGTGCGGATGATCTGATTTTTTTTCGTCTAATGAAATAACATGCACCTGATAGCCCATATGCAGCAGTTCCGGTACCAAATAAACACCCATTGCGCCGGTACCTCCCAGAATCAGTATCTTTTGACTCATTTTATTTACTCCTCCTTTCCTCTAAACTCGACCAGTCAAATAAAACACCTATCGGAAAATTTTGATAATCCTCGACCAAACGGCTGTAAATCTCAGGTGCATCGGCAGGGCTGTGTATTTCACCGATCAAAGAGTTTAAATCAAGCCGTCCTGAACATACCAGCTTTAACAATGCTTCACAGTCATCCTGATAGGTCCAGCTGCCGGGACGCGATTCAAGCTCCGGACGGGACATGTTATTGGTTCCAATTAGGCTGATTCCCGTAGCGTGTACCTGATGATAAAAGTCGACATTATTGTCCAGATTTCGGCTGCAGCCCAAAAGGGAGACCCTTCCCCATTTTGCAGTACAATCGAGTACCTGCCCGATGGCTGTGTTTACGCCGGATACTTCTATGACGACATTTGCCCCCTGTTGATTCGTAACCTCTTTGACCTTTTCGTAAAAATCCGGTTCGAATGGATCAAAGGCGTAATCAGCGCCCATAGCAAGCGCCAATTCTCGTCTTCTGGGATTTGGGTCGGATGCAATCACTGGAACAGCGCCGGCGGCTCGGCATATTTGAACCGCCATCAGGCCAAGGATGCCAAGTCCTGCAATGAGAGCGGATTCTCCGATTTCAAGCCGCGTCCGGCGCACACCGAGCATTGGAAAACATGCAATCACCATCAGAGCCGCTTCCTGCGAAGATACTTCATGATATTTAATTGGATACACTTTTTCCTCATTGACTACGTTATACTGCCGGTGATTCCCAAAATAAACAATAACTCTGTCGCCTTCTTTTACCGATGTTACACGGCTCCCAATTTTCTCAACAATTCCAGTGCCGCTGTATCCCAGCATTCTTGGAAATTTAGTATTACAGTGTTCCCGCACTCCGCTGATATTTTTTTCGCCCATGATATTAGCCCGTTCCGTTCCGGCACTGACAGCGGTATACAGCATTCTGACTGAAACATCATATTCTCCGGGTTTTTGTACATCATACTCTAATAATTCCGCTGTATTTGGTTTTGTAAATACAATTTGTTTTCCTGTCATAGCATTTCACCTCTTTCAGCCACATTGTATACGATTGACTTTTTGACCACAAGACAGTATACTATCAAAAAAGGGTACTATTCTATGATATGTGGTGAAAATGATGATGCAAAGGGAAAAGATAAGTTCATATTTTTTGGATATGCTGTATATTGATTTGTACCAGCTTTCTAATACCGGAGGGGCAGATTTCTCTTCCGGCTTTCCGAACGACTGTTTTGGATATGTCGTAAAAGGAACAGGAGCTTTTCAAACAAAAACAGAGCTTTTGCAGGTCAGAGAGGGTGAAATCATTTTTATTCCAAGAGGGGCAAAATATATATCTAAATGGCGTGGTTATCCAGAACTTTTATTCTATTCACTAAATTTTTCGTTTCAGTCCACTCGCCTGCCCTTCAAGCTTCAGACCATAACCGGCACTCATCAGTATCAGCCTCAGTTTGATAAAATTTACTCGGATTATCAAGATGAAAAGCAGTCTTTATCCTGCATCGCCCAATTCTATATCCTCTATCAATCTCTCTCTTGTCTTTTAATTGAACAAGAAACCCAGCCCAATACAAAATATATTGAAAAGGCTCTCTCTTATTTGGATAATAATAACGGCTGCACTGTTTCCGTCCCCTATCTTGCCAAAATGTGCGGGCTCAGCGAATCCCACTTTTATACATTATTTAAACAAGCTACCGGCTGCACGCCGGTTCAGTATAAAAATAAAAGAAAATGCGAACAAGTAATCAATTATTTAACTAAAACAGATTATACTGTTGAATCAATCAGCGAAATCCTGCATTTTTCCACCCCCTCATTTATGAGAAAGGTTGTCAGACAATACACCGGAAAAACACCCCGTCAAATCAGAAATGAGCTCAGAGGCCTTTAAAAAAGCGGCATAAAATGTATTTCAGTCTTTTCTTGCAAATTTATAAATCACAGCAAAAAATACCACTGAAAACAATAAGTTTTCAGTGGTATTATCATTGAATCAGTTATTTTATCAACGACCCCATATCATCCTGTCAATCAAATCGCTCAAAGTTACTCAGGCTGTTCACTAAATTTTTGATGAATCAAATTTCTGAAATATTCCACAAAGCTATTAACAGGATCATCCTCTCCAGGACACCATCTGTCGACAATATGATATACTCCGTCTTTGATTCCTTCTATCACTATATGATGACCGTCCAAACCAAATTCTTCAATTTCTGCCGGCATCGTCCAATAATCCTTTTTATTTAACAGATCAAAAAATTCTTGCGTTTCCTGTTTACTTAACTCCGCCTTTTCAGACCTTAAAATTCCACCGCTATGCGCACCAGATTCACCATTGCCCTCTTTATAATAAACATCTGCTTTACCATCGTCTTTTATTTCGATACGTACAACAATAGGATTAAAAAATGCAGGGAAACATGAAAAACGATATACTTGTTTCTCCGAATCATATAACGCTTTTTCATCTAATGCAAATAACTCCTCTGAATACCATTCATTTGTATAATCCTGAAAATCTTTAATAATAGGCGGAATTTCATCAAGGCAGCGTGTTGCAGAACCGCTCCCATAACCCTCTCTAAAAATTCTCGTTGTTGTTTCATCATATATCTCATAAGGTATTTTATGTCCCTTGATATTATAAAGAAGCGTTGTTAAAATCCCAGCCCCTTGCGGCAGCCTTTTAATCACGGCAAGTACCTCTTCAAAATCTGATGTGGCATTTGCCTTGATTTCAGATAAATCAGCTGCCGGTTCGCTGATAACATAAGAATATCTTACTCCTTCAGGTGACGAATCCTCATTTTCATTCCAAATGTAGGCAAAGAGAGATTGGAATTGATTAAATTCAACATCTCCTCCGGGCCACGCTTTCCTTTGAATATCATTTCTCCATGATACGCTGTAGCCAAGTGACTCGCTTACCGGTCTTAGCGGAATATAAATAACATCCCCTCTTTGAATGGGAACAGTATCCATTACAATTACTTCACCGTTTTTGATTAAGATATTGCTATCTAATGTAACACTAACGACTGTTGTCACGTCAAGAACATTTTTCGTTATCGTAATTGTATTATTACTGACTTGATAACTTAACCCCTCCCTGAAAATCTCGTTAAAATGATTTAATGGGAACATAGTTCTGCCGCTCTCGTTGATAAACGGCTGAGGATATTGCTGAAGCCTACTAAAATGAAATTGACCTTCGGATGAATCTCCGCTCATACTCACCCATCCAGCCCTTTCTGTATATGGCGCTCCATATGCAGGAGTTTCCTCACCATATACAAAATTGACACTATAAACGGAATTAAAAAGTAACAATAAAGTCAAAAATGTCAGTAATATTCTTTTCATAAATATACCCCCATTTCTTGATTTATTTATACTCTGTCCATTATTTTTATGATTTTTACTCCCACTCGGCAAATTCAGATATATGGGAGCGTATTTAGGGTGATTTTACAGGCAAAACTTTCGCGAATATGTTAATGTTTTGCCCGCTTATTTGAGGCAGTTCGC
>ERZ773194.4008-NODE-4008-length-12093-cov-2.503489_pt1 | contig 12093 bp, 10 predicted proteins | sample MGYA00511240_ERZ773194 | MGnify/ENA primary metagenome ERZ773194 (study PRJEB29015, sample SAMEA2737774) | human gut metagenome | biome: human gut; feature: human-associated habitat; material: faeces | place: China | collected 2012 ... | reverse complement strand
TCTTGAGAAAGAGAAGAATATCAGCAAAGATACCCTGCTTGAGGCAATTGAGCAGTCTCTGATCCAGGCCTGCAAAAACCATTTTGGAAAAGCTGACAATGTACATGTAACTATTAATCCGGAAACCTGCGATTTTTCAGTGTATGCAGACAGAAGTATCGTAGAATACGTAGAGGATCCTGCAATGGAGATTTCTCTGGCAGATGCTTTGAAGATCACATCAAGAGCTGAGATCGGAGGCATGATACAGGTTCCGATCCAGTCTAAGGAATTCGGACGTATTGCGACACAGAATGCAAAGAACGTTATCCTGCAGAAAATCCGTGAGGAAGAACGTAAAGTGCTGTATGATGAATACTATGGAAAAGAAAAAGAAGTAGTAACCGGTATTGTACAGCGTGTGATGGGCAAGAATGTAAGCATCAATCTTGGTAAGGCAGATGCAGTATTAAGTGAGAATGAACAGGTGAAAGGGGAAACCTTCCAGCCGACAGAGAGAATAAAGGTGTATATTCTTGAAGTCAAGGATACCCCGAAGGGACCTCGTATTCTGGTATCCAGAACTCATCCGGGACTTGTGAAACGTCTCTTTGAGTCAGAAGTTGCAGAAGTAAAAGACGGAACTGTTGAGATCAAGAGCATCGCACGTGAGGCCGGTTCCCGTACAAAGATCGCTGTATGGAGCAACGATCCGGATGTAGATGCAGTTGGTGCATGCGTAGGTATGAACGGTGCACGTGTCAATGCAGTAGTTGAGGAACTTCGCGGTGAGAAGATCGATATCATCAACTGGGATGACAACCCTGCATTCCTGATTGAGAACGCATTAAGCCCGGCAAAGGTTATCCTGGTTGCAGCAGATGAGGAAGCACGCGAGGCACAGGTGATCGTTCCGGATTACCAGCTTTCCCTGGCAATCGGTAAAGAGGGTCAGAATGCACGCCTGGCAGCCCGCCTGACCGGCTTCAAGATCGATATCAAGAGCGAGACACAGGCAAGAGAGTCCGGTCTTTTAGATGAGCTTGAGAGCGGTTATGAGGAAGGCTTCGAGGGCTACACCGATGACCCGCTGATCAGCGTGGCAGAGGAAGACGCAGCCGAGGCAGCAGAAAATGAGGCGGCTGAGGGCACAGAAGAGCCGGCAGCGGAGCAGGAATAATCCTGACAGATAATGTGCGGGGATGCTGATTTCGGGCGGAACGAGCAGATTTGGCAGAAAGAAAGCAGCAGAACCGGGATTTGACAGAAATGGAAGTGATAGACAGTGGGAGCAAAGAAAGTGCCGCTCAGACAGTGCATCGGATGCGGAGAAATGAAGAGCAAAAAAGAAATGATCCGCGTTTTAAAGACAGCCGACGATACGATCGAGATTGACGCGACAGGCCGTAGGAATGGACGCGGCGCCTACCTCTGTCCTTCGATGGACTGCTGGAAAAAGGCGGTAAAGAGCAAAGGATTGGAGCGGTCGCTCAAGATGGCGATTCCGAAGGAAGTCTATGAGACGCTGGAAAAGGAGATGGAGCAGTTTGGAGAATCGTAAAAAGGTGCTGAATCTTCTGGGACTGGCGACGCGCGCCGGTAAGACGGCAAGCGGCGAGTTCATGACCGAGAAAGCGATCAAGAGTGGAAAAGCGTATCTGGTGATCGTGTCAGAAGAAGCGTCGGATAATACAAAAAAGATGTTTGAAAATTCATGTGCATACTACAAGGTTCCCGTGTACCAGTTCGGCATGAAAGAGGAGCTGGGACACGCGATGGGAAAAGAGATGAGAGCGTCTCTGGCCGTTTTGGATTCCGGTTTTGCAAAGGCGTTAAGAGAGAAGTTAGATGATTAACGCTTTTCTGGGCGGGCTCTTTTAGGAGCTTATGCAGAACGGGAAGGCAGTGCCGGAACGGAGGTAGCAAAACATGAGAGTTAATGAGTTGTCAAAACAGATTGGCAAATCAAATAAAGAAGTTTTAGAGATACTGCAGAAAAACCATTTTGACGTAAAAAGCCATTCTTCCAAGGTGACGGAGGAACAGGCAGAAGCAGTCAGATGCTTCCTTGCAGGAGCAAAGAGACAGACGACAGCGTCAAAGACAGATACAGGAAAGGCGGAAACAAATCGAGTGGAAGATATAAAGAAAGAGCCGTTAGAGGCAGAGAAGAAAGAGGCGGAGAAGACAACTGAGCCGCCGAAAAAGCGGATTGCAGCGGTTTATCGTCCGCAGAACAGCGTACAGAGAGGAAGCCGTCCAGCAGGCAAGGGTAATGCAGGAAACGCAGCCAAGACCGGCGCACCGGCAAGCCGTCCGGCAGCAGCAGGCGCAGATCAGACCGTACAGCCGGCTAAGAGCGCAGCTCCGGCGGAGAACCGTGACGGACAGAGAAGCGGTTATCAGGGAAACCGCGACGGACAGAGAAGCGGCGGCTATCAGGGAAACCGTGACGGACAGAGAAGCGGCGGCTATCAGGGCGGTCGTGATGGTCAGAGAGGCGGACGCGATGGACGCGGCGGTTTAAATATTCCGAAGCCATCCTTCGACAGCCCGGTTGTACAAAAACCGCAGAACAACAAGCAGAATAAGAATAATTACAAGAACGATAAATACAGCAAGATCGACCATGAGGAAGAGATGCACTCCAAGGGAAGAGGCGGAAAGAACGTAAAGAGCGCTGTTCAGCCGCCGCAGAAGAAGGAGGCAAAGGTTGAGGAGATCAAGACAATCACGATCCCGGAGGTAATTACCATCAAGGATCTGGCAGACAAGATGAAACTTCAGCCGTCTGTCATTGTAAAGAAACTCTTCTTACAGGGCAAGGTTGTCACCATCAATCAGGAAGTAGATTACGAGCAGGCAGAAGAGATCGCGATGGAGTTTGACGTACTCTGTGAGAAAGAGGTCAAGGTTGACGTCATCGAGGAACTTCTGAAAGAGGAAGAAGAGGATGAGAAGGACATGGTAACCCGTCCGCCGGTTGTATGCGTTATGGGTCATGTCGATCATGGTAAAACCTCCCTTCTGGATGCAATCCGCCAGACCAATGTAACTGCAAAAGAGGCAGGCGGTATCACCCAGCACATCGGTGCGTACATGGTAGAGATCAACGGACAGAAGATCACATTCCTCGATACGCCGGGACATGAGGCATTTACCGCAATGCGTATGCGTGGTGCAAAATCCACTGATATTGCAATCCTCGTTGTTGCAGCAGATGACGGTGTTATGCCGCAGACCATCGAGGCGATCAACCATGCGAAGGCAGCAGGGGTTGAGATCATTGTAGCGATCAACAAGATCGATAAGCCGAGTGCCAATATTGAGAAGGTAAAACAGGAGCTTATCGAGTACGAACTGGTTCCGGAGGACTGGGGCGGCAGCACCATCTTCGTTCCGGTATCTGCACATACCAAGGAAGGTATCAAGGAACTGCTTGAGATGATCCTTCTGACCGCAGAGGTCAAAGAGTTAAAGGCAAACCCGAACCGTAATGCGAGAGGTCTTGTCATCGAGGCGGAGCTGGATAAGGGTAAAGGTCCGGTTGCAACCGTCCTGGTACAGAAGGGTACCCTGCATGTCGGTGATCCGATCGCGGCAGGTGCCTGCTACGGCCGTGTCCGTGCGATGATGGACGATAAGGGACGCCGCGTCAAAGAGGCTGGTCCGTCCACTCCGGTCGAGATTCTGGGTCTTAATGACGTGCCGAACGCCGGCGAGGTATTTGTACAGCCGGAGAACGAGAAAGAGGCAAGAAGCTTTGCAGAAACCTTTATCTCTGAGAGCAAGAATAAGTTAATTGAAGATACAAAGATGAAGCTTTCCCTGGACGATCTGTTCTCCCAGATCAAGGCAGGAAATGTAAAGGAACTTCCACTGATCGTCAAGGCAGATGTACAGGGTTCTGTCGAGGCAGTAAAACAGAGCCTGATGAAGCTGTCCAACGAGGAAGTTGTAGTCAAGGTCATCCACGGCGGTGTTGGTGCGATCAACGAGTCCGACGTCAGTCTGGCAGCCGCATCCAACGCGATCATTATTGGTTTCAATGTGCGCCCGGACGCAACCGCGAAGTCCATCGCAGAGCGTGAGAAAGTAGACGTTCGTCTCTACCGCGTCATCTATCAGGCAATCGAGGATGTCGAGGCAGCGATGAAGGGTATGCTTGACCCGATCTACGAGGAGCAGGTAATCGGTCACGCCGTTGTACGTCAGACCTTCAAGGCTTCCGGCGTTGGTACTATCGCTGGTTCCTACGTCCTGGATGGTAAATTCCAGAGAGGCTGCAAGGCACGTATTACCCGTGACGGCGAGCAGATCTTCGATGGTCCGCTGGCATCCTTAAAGCGTTTCAAGGACGACGTGAAGGAAGTTGCTTCCGGATACGAGTGTGGTCTTGTATTTGAGAAGTTCAACGATCTGCAGGAAGACGATATGATCGAAGCATATGCGATGGTAGAGGTTCCGCGCTAGAAAGGCAGAGGGATTCATGCGTAAAAATAGCATTAAAAATACAAGAATTAACAGTGAAGTACAGAGAGAGCTGAGTTCCATCATCAGCCGTGAGCTGAAAGATCCGCGGATTCATCCGATGACAACGGTTGTCTCCGTGGAGGTAACTCCGGATCTCAAGTACTGCAAGGCGTATATCAGCGTGTTAGGCAACGAGGAAGCGGCGAAGGATACGATCCAGGGACTGAAAAGTGCTGTCGGATTTGTCCGCACCCAGCTTGCAAAACGCATTAATTTACGGAATACGCCGGAAATTACATTTATTCTCGATCAGTCGATTGAGTACGGTGTACACATGACCCGCCTGATCGATGAAGTAACTGAAAACCTCAGAGACTCAGAATCGGGAGATGAGGAAGAAAATGAGTAAAAATATCTTAGAGGCGTCACTGGAAGGGGCGGAGCACATCGTACTGCTTGGTCACATCCATCCGGACGGGGACTGTATCGGAACGACTCTGGGACTGCTTAACTATCTGCGGGAGAATTATCCGCAGATAGAGGCAGAACTGTTTCTCGACCATCCGGCTGCTAAATTTTCTTATATGAATGATTTTGAGAAAATTCATACCGAGATTGTGCCGGAAAAACAGTTTGATCTGTGCATTACGCTGGATGCCAGCGACAAAGAGCGTCTGGGCGGCTACGCGGTCTATTTTGACAGCGCCGCCAAGACACTCTGTATCGATCATCACAGAACCAATACAGGATTTGCAGAACAAAATTACATCATTCCGGACGCAAGCTCCTGCAGCGAAGTGTTATACACGCTTCTTGATGAGGCAAAGATCAGCAGGGAGGCGGCAGAGTGTCTCTATACCGGAATTGTGCATGACACAGGTGTATTTAAGTACAATTCAACGACCCGGAAAACGATGGAAATCGCGGGCGCGCTGATGGAAAAAGGCGTGAACGCGGCGAAGATCATCGACGACAGCTTTTACCGCAAGACCTACGCACAGAACCAGATTCTCGGAAAAGCGCTGCTTAGCAGTACACGGATTCTGGATGGAAGATGTATTTTCAGTGTGGTTTCCCAGAAAGAAATGGAGTTTTACGGTGTCGATACGAACGATCTGGATGGCATTATCGATCAGCTCCGGATTACCGAAGGAGTGGAATGTGCCATTTTCATCTATGAAAAGGCGTTCAACGAGTACAAGGTCAGCCTTCGTTCCAACGACTATGTCGATGTGAGCAAGGTGGCGGCGTATTTCGGCGGTGGCGGACACATCCACGCGGCGGGCTGCACGATGCAGGGACATCCGAGGGATGTGATCAACAACCTGACGGGACATATTGAGAAACAGATGGATGCCCGTAGGGAGGAATAGGAGGTTCTGTTGCTGATTGCGCTGCCTGCTTTCAGGCGCACAGCGCATGGACGGTAATAGTTCTGATTTTTTAGGAGATTTTATGTTTCACGGTGTGATAAACATTTATAAAGAACCGGGGTTTACGTCCCACGATGTGGTGGCGAAGCTCCGGGGCATTTTGAGACAGAAAAAGATCGGTCATACGGGTACGCTCGATCCGGCAGCGGAGGGCGTACTCCCTGTATGTCTGGGGAAGGGAACGAAGCTGTGCGACCTTTTGACGGATAAGAGGAAGACGTATCAGGCAGTTCTTTTGCTGGGAACCGAAACCGATACGCAGGATATGACAGGAACGATTCTTTCGGAGAAACCGACGGAACAGCTGACAGAACCGGCAGTCCGCGGGGCGGCGGAGAGCTTTGTTGGTCCATATATGCAGGTACCGCCGATGTATTCGGCGCTTAAGGTCAACGGAAAGAAGCTCTACGAGTTGGCGAGAGCCGGAAAAGAGGTAGAGCGGGCAGCGCGTCCGGTGGAAATCTATGATCTTCAGATAGATGCGGTGGAACTGCCGCGTGTGACGATGACCGTGACCTGTTCCAAGGGAACCTACATCCGTACCCTGTGCCATGACATCGGTGAAAAGCTGGGATGCGGCGGCTGTATGGAAAAACTGATCCGCACCCGCGTCGATCGATTTACGATCGGGGACAGCCTGCGCCTGTCCGAGGTGGAAGCGCTGGCGAAAGCCGGTCAGATCGAGGATAGGATCGTGCCGGTGGATGGAATGTTTGAGGACTGCCCGGCGTATGTATCGGAGAGCGAAGTTCTGGATAAGCTTCTGCAGAATGGAAATCCATTCCCGAAGGGGCTGGGACCGAGAGACGGCTGCTTAGTGCAGATCGGAAGCAGTTTGGCTGAACACCAGGTTTCTGCGGATGGAAACTCAGAGATGGTACTTCCGGATTCTGGAATAATCCGCGTCTATGACAGCGCAAACCAGTTTATCGGTCTCTATGCCTATCAGCCGGAGAAGAAACAATGGAAACCACGTAAGATCTTTCTGGGAGGAGAGTAAGATGCAGTATTTTGCCGGAACCAGAGAATTTCAGATAAAAGAGCCGACTGCGGTCACGATCGGTAAGTTTGACGGTCTTCACAGAGGGCATCAGAAGCTGCTGCGGGAAGTGATGCGGTATCGGGAAAAAGGATATAAACCAGCGGTGTTTACCTTTGAGACGGCACCGGGAACCTTGATCCGGGGAAAGCTGCAGACGATGATCACGACCAACGAGGAGCGCGAGGAGAACCTGCGCGAGGCGGGGGTGGAGTATCTGGTGGAATATCCGTTCAACCAGGAAGTCGCACATATGGACCCGGAACAGTTTGTTGCCGAGATTCTGGTCGGCAAGATGGGCGCAAAGGCGATCGTGTCCGGTCCGGACTGCCATTTTGGCTACCAGCGGAAGGGCGATGCTGAACTGCTTCGGAAACTGGCACCGAAATATGGATATGAGGTGTCGATCGTTGAAAAGGCGATGGACGGCGATCGCGAGATCAGCAGCACCTATATCCGGGAAGAGCTGGCGAAGGGAAATATCCGCAAGGCGAATGAACTGTTGGGATATGAGTACCGGATCAGCGGACAGGTGGTACACGGGGAGCATTTAGGTTCCACCCTAGGGTTTCCGACGGCGAATATCCTGCCGGGAATCCAGAAACATCTTCCGGCGTTCGGGGTATATCTCTCCCGGACGGTGATTGATGGTGTTTCTTATGGAAGTATCACAAATATTGGAAAAAAACCGACGATTGCCGGAGAACGACCAGCGGGGGCGGAGACATATATCTATGATCTGGATGAAAACCTGTATGGGAAAAAGATAGAGGTTCATTTTTTAGATTTTATGCGGCCGGAGATGAAATTTTCCGGGGTGGATGAGTTGAAGATGCAGGTTTTGAAGGATAAAGAAACCGGGAGAAAAATGCACGGAGCGGAACGATGAGAGTTCAGCTTCGTGCATTTTTTAAATATGATTCAGGTAGGCAGCTGCTTCCTCTGCCGCCAAATGGATATATTCATTCATTGGTAAATTCTGTGTTCCTACTAAAATATGGCGGCAATAGGAGCTTCCACTGACAGGAATCAGGATTTTCTGGGCGCGGCTTTGTCCGATGGCGGCTGCCATGGCGGGGGTGATTTCTCCTAAGAGGGAGTCTGCAATGACGATGCCGATTGGTCCGATGATTAGGTCGGCATCGCGGCAGGCGACGAGAACGGGGTTTTCTCCGGTGGCGCCCATGGCAGCTCCGGCTTTCATCATCGCGGCAGTGGCAGTAGTGTTGGCACCGAGCGCGAGAAGCGGCTGTCCGGGACAGAGTTTCTGGATTTCTTCTACGAGGGCGCGCCCCATGCGTCCGCCCTGACCGTCGATGATGACAACTTTTTTCATAATGGATAACCCCTTTCCTTTTCGTAGGATTTTCGTAGGACAAGATAATAAAAAAGAATGTGCCTTGGCACATTCTCGCGCAGGAACGAAAATAAGAGGGTCTAAATCTGCCTTTTGGACAAAATAAACACCCCAGTATATCTTTACTATAATATCATAGAAGATCAAATTTGAAAAGCGAAAAAGATCGATTTTTGTAAAATTTTTTGTTTACAAATAAAGCGCTTTCTATTATAATGCTGATAATGGCTAACTGGGGTCTGGCAGAGCTGCGATTGGCGGAGGCTGTCAGGGTGACGGAAGATCAGACAGACGCGCGTGAAGGCACCGCGGAGGTGCTTGATTTTTAGTTGATCCGGGAGGCCGCTTTTTTAAAGCCAAAAAACAGCAGACAATGAGAGGGAGAAAACATGAGGAGAAATGACATTCACAAAGTATTGATTATCGGTTCCGGTCCAATCATTATCGGACAGGCGTGTGAGTTCGATTATTCGGGAACACAGGCGTGCAAGGCACTGAGAAAACTCGGCTATGAGATTGTGCTGGTCAATTCCAATCCGGCTACGATTATGACGGATCCGGAGACAGCAGATGTGACTTATATTGAGCCGCTGAACGTAGACCGTCTGACTCAGATCATTGAAAAAGAGCGCCCGGATGCGCTGCTCCCGAACCTGGGTGGACAGTCCGGACTGAACCTCTGCTCCGAATTGGCAGCAGCAGGTGTTCTGGATAAATATGATGTTAAAGTAATCGGCGTTCAGGTTGATGCTATCGAGCGTGGTGAGGACCGTATCGAGTTTAAGCATACAATGGAAAGCCTGGGCATCGAGATGGCTAGAAGTGAGGTTGCCTACAGCGTTGAGGATGCACTGGCAATCGCAGATAAACTGGGTTATCCGGTTGTTCTTCGTCCGGCTTACACCATGGGCGGCGAAGGCGGCGGTCTTGTATATAACGTAGAAGAACTGAAGACCGTGTGTGCAAGAGGCCTGCAGGCCAGCATGGTTGGTCAGGTTCTGGTAGAGGAGTCTATCCTTGGATGGGAAGAGCTTGAGCTGGAAGTTGTCCGCGATGCGAAGAACAACATGATCACTGTCTGCTTTATTGAAAATATTGATCCGCTGGGCGTACACACCGGAGATTCCTTCTGTTCTGCTCCGATGTTAACCATTTCGGAAGAAGTACAGAAACGTCTGCAGGAGAAATCCTACAAGATCGTAGAAGCAATCCAGGTAATCGGCGGTACCAACGTACAGTGGGCACACGATCCGAAGACAGACCGTGATATTGTTATCGAGATCAACCCGAGAACCTCCCGTTCGTCCGCACTGGCATCCAAGGCAACTGGTTTCCCGATTGCACTGGTATCAGCGATGCTGGCAACCGGTATGACTCTGGATGAGATTCCATGCGGCAAGAGCGGTACTCTGGATCAGTATGTTCCGTCCGGCGACTATATTGTTATCAAGTTTGCACGCTGGGCATTTGAGAAGTTCAAAGGCGCAGAGGACAAGCTGGGAACCCAGATGAAGGCAGTCGGCGAGGTTATGAGTATCGGAAAGACCTACAAAGAGGCATTCCAGAAGGCGATCCGAAGCCTGGAGAGAGGCCGCTACGGTCTTGGTCATGCGAAAGACTTCGATAAGAAGACAAAAAAAGAACTGCTTGCGATGCTGCATGTTCCGAGCAGCGAACGTCAGTTCATTATGTACGAGGCACTTCGTAAGGGCGCTACCGTAGACGAGCTGTTCGAATTAACCAAGATTAAACATTACTTCATCCAGCAGATGAAAGAACTGGTAGAAGAGGAAGAAAGCCTGATGCAGTATAAGGGCGAGGTTCCGCCGGTTGAGGTTCTCCGCCAGGCGAAGCTGGACGGTTTTGCAGATAAATATTTAAGCGAGCTGTTAGGCGTTACAGAGGAAGAGATCCGCGATGCAAGAACCAAAGAAGGTATCGTAGAAGGCTGGGAGGGCGTACACGTAAGTGCCACACCGGATTCTGCATACTACTTCTCCAGCTATCACATCAAGGATCAGAGTCCGTGCAGCGACAACAAGAAGATCATGATTCTGGGCGGCGGTCCGAACCGTATCGGTCAGGGTATTGAGTTCGACTACTGCTGCGTACATGCAGCTATCGCTCTGAAAGAGCTTGGATTTGAGACAATTATCGTTAACTGCAACCCAGAGACTGTATCTACAGACTATGATACCTCCGATAAACTGTATTTCGAGCCGCTGACTCTGGAAGATGTATTAAGCATCTATCACAAGGAGAAACCGCTGGGAGTTATCGCACAGTTTGGTGGTCAGACACCGCTGAACCTGGCAGCAGACCTGAAGAAATATGGTGTCAACATTCTGGGTACAACTCCGGAAACCATCGACATGGCAGAGGATCGTGACCTGTTCCGTGCGATGATGGATAAACTGCAGATTCCGATGCCGGAGTCAGGCATGGCAGTTACTGTAGAAGATGCATTGGAGATTGCTAATAAGATCGGTTACCCGGTTATGGTTCGTCCGTCCTATGTACTTGGCGGCCGCGGCATGGAGGTTGTTCATGACGATGAAGCGATGACCTTCTATATGAGAGCAGCTGTCGGTGTAACTCCGGATCGTCCGATTCTGATTGACCGTTTCCTGCATCATGCAACCGAGTGTGAAGCAGATGCGATCAGCGACGGCGAGAACGTATTTGTTCCGGCAGTTATGGAGCATATCGAGCTGGCAGGTATCCACTCCGGAGACTCCGCTTGTATCCTTCCGTCCAGAAATCTGACCAAGGATCAGGTAGAGACAATCCGTGATTACACAAGCCGTATTGCAAAAGAGATGCACGTTGTAGGTCTGATGAACATGCAGTATGCAATCGAGGACGGCGAAGTATACGTGCTGGAGGCAAACCCGAGAGCATCCCGTACCGTGCCGCTGGTATCCAAAGTATGCAACATCAAGATGGTAAAACTGGCAACGGATATCATGACTTCCTACTTAACAGGTCGTCCGTCACCGGTTCCGGCACTGAAAGAGAAGAAGATTCCGCACTACGGTGTTAAGATGCCGGTATTCCCGTTCAAGATGTTCCCGGAGGTTGACCCGGTACTTGGACCGGAGATGCGTTCCACCGGTGAGGTTCTTGGTATGTCCACCAGCGTTGGTGAGGCTATCTACAAGGCACAGGAAGCAACCCAGACACGTCTTCCTTCCTCAGGAACTGTCCTCCTGAGTGTCAATGACAAGGATAAGATAGAGCTTATCGAGGTTGCAAGAGGCTTCTACGAGTGTGGCTTTACCCTGATGGGTACAGGCAGAACCTGTGATGTGATGGTAGCAGCAGGACTTCCGGCTGAGAAGGTATGCAAGATCAACGAAGGCCGTCCGAACATTTTAGATAAGATTACCAACGGAGAAGTGGCAATCATTATCAATACCCCGAACGATAAGAAGGGCAGAGGCGATGACAGCTACATCCGTAAGGCAGCTGTAAAGGCGAAGATTCCGTACTTCACCAACATGGCAGCAGCAAAGGCTACTGTACAGGCGCTGAGAAGTATCAAGAAGAACGGACATCTGGAGGTTAAGTCCCTGCAGGAGTTCCATAGCGAGATTCAGTAAATAAAAATAAAAGGGTAAAATCCATTGTTACAGAGTCGTTTCAGTGGATTTTACCGTGACAGTGAATTAATTGAGCTATTATAGAAAAGAGCGTCTGCCCGGCTGTGAATGCGGGGCTGGCGCTCTTTTAATTGCAGATAGGAATTTTCTGAACTGAAAATTCCGTATGATATCGTATCGATAGCAGATTTTGCCGATTTGAAATGCGAA